>MDTE01133642.1_pt1 | contig 11481 bp, 7 predicted proteins | sample 811231 | NCBI WGS metagenome assembly MDTE01 (sample SAMN05326651, study PRJNA326480) | marine metagenome | isolation source: seawater | place: Indian Ocean: Red Sea | collected 2010
GTGGGCGCACCTGAGGTCGTACGCGTGTACCCTACCCCCGCGCTCCGCCCAAACCACGACGTCGCCGTCGGAGGGGAGGAATCGCACGGGGAGGCACGGGTGCGCGTGGTCGCGAAAGTACGCCACCCGCTGGATCCGAATGGGGTCGACGACGGGGTCGACGCGCGCGTGAGGAGTGTGACGCTCGTGTAACGCCTCGTCCGCTCGCGAGACGTCGTGCACCGTCACCCGCCACACCGCGAGCGCGTGCAGCGAATCCGACGTCGCCGCCAGGTACTCGCCCGTCGGCGACCACGCGGCGTACATGCCCCCCGCCGCCTCGCCCGACACCACGCCAGCCGCAGACGGATCGCCGTTTATCGCGAGGTGTTGCGTGCTTGCGCCCCGGGTGCCGTACCCGTCGGGACCGCCGTTCACGAGGACGAACTCCGCGTCGCCGCAAACGGCGACGCACGAGCCGTCGGGCGACGCCGCCGCCGCGTTGGACGCGACGGGGAAGGCAATCTTACAACGCTCGTCGAGCCGCGCGTCGAGCCGGGGGCGTCGCCTCGGGCCCCGGCCGCCCTGGCCGCCGGGGGAAAAGCCGCCGGGGCCGGCGCCGTCCCAAGCGTCGTCGTCGTCGTCGCCGAGGGCTTCGAGGGCGACCCCCGCGTGGTCCTTGACGTCCACCGACATCACGTAGCAGTTACCATCCTGCGACGCGCACAGGAGCACGTCCTCGATCGCGCGCTTACCCCCGAGGCGGTGAACGCCGTCGAGATGAACACCGTCGGATGCTTTGACGCGTTTACCGAAGCGGACGCAGTTGACCATGTCACGCCCGAACCGGCCCATCGCGCCGACGCCCCTCTCGGCGACGGGCACAAAGGACGCCGACGAGGCGCGTCCGGGTGCGCTCGTTCGGTGGTGCACGACGCGAAACACCGCGAGGTTGACGTCCTGCGCGTACCTTCGAACGTCGCCACAAACCGCCACGAGTCGGGAGGCTTCGTCGTAGTCCACCGAGTAGACGCTGAACGGCAGCTCCTGCTTCGCGACGTACTCGGGGGTACTCGCGACGTACTCGGCACCATCCGGCCCGTCTTGACTTTTCCGGACAGGTCCGGGCCCGTCCGGGTCGGGCTCGTTGAACTTTCCGTCGGCATCGTACGCGCCGTCGGACACGATCGCGTTCGCGTCGACGAGCCGCACGTCGACGTCGCCGGTGACGAGCAACAACCCGTCGCCCGCGGCGCACACCGAGTCGGACCCCTGCTGGTGGTTCATGCCCGTGTGGGACGACGGGACGCGGCCGTCGTGGAGGAGGTAGTGCCCGCGCTCCTCGGGGTCGCGCACGCGGTCTGCGCCCTGGGTCGTGCCCTCGATCTCGAAGTGCATGGCGTCCTCGTCGAAGCCGGACATGTCGCCGTCGCCGTCGCCGTCGTCGTAGCCGAACTCGCCCGACTCCGCGTCCGATTCGCCGCTGTCATCGTCCGACCATTCGTCGGGAATGCCCGGCCAGGGAACCCCGGCCGGGTCTGCGTTGTCCTGCATCATCTGCTCGAACCCATCTTCGGATTCGTATATGGGCTCGTACCCATCTTCGAGGTCGTGCTCGTGCTCGTTCGCGTCGCCGTCGTCCTCGGAGGCGGAGTCCTCGGTCCCGATGCTCTCGCTCTGCGCGTCCGCCGTCCCGTGGGCCGCCACCGGGTCGGGTTCGGGTTCGTCCTTCGAGTGTTGCTCGGGGTCGAGGTCGATCCCGGCGACGTCCTCGGGCGGGGGCGTCCCGCCTGGATCTTCGCCGTCCGCGCCTCCCCCCATCGCGCAGCCTCGGAAAAGGGGGTCGACGTTCCGGGAATCGCCCTCGCTTTTCGTTCCAAACGGCGCCGAGATCTCACGCCGCCGCACCCGCGGCTCTAGCTAGCGCCCCACCGATTCGGTCTTCGAGATCCTCACGCTGGTTCAGAAGGGTGGTCGAGAGCGCGAACGCGCGCGTCGAACGGTCCCTCGTGGGCGGCGCGTTGTGATCCTCGGCCGCGGCACTTCGTCGTCTGACTCGGACAGGAGATAAAAAAAATCACGCGCCAGATCGCCCCGAGCTGTTTTCCCTCCCTTTTCCTCCCAAACCTCACGTTACAACTGTTAGCTGTGCGCGGTGGGCTTTTCCCGGTGCCGACGTCAGACTAAGACGATGAATGTATTGGACAACGTGGAAGGGATGCTATCAAACAACCGGGGTCGCCTACTCGCCCCGTACAAACCCCCGCGGGGCTCCAGTCACCTCGCGGGCGCGGTGGCGCCCTTTCGCCCTTTCCCTCGCCCGGCGCCGCTCAGAGCCTCGAGGTACGCGTCGTCGACGTCGCCGCTGACGTAATCTCCGTCGAAGCAGGAGGCGTCGAAACGCTCGATCTGCGGGTTCATGCCGCGGCCCGCCTGCAGCATGTCCTCCACGTTCTGGTATATGAGGCCATCCGCGCCCAGGAGGTCGCACACACCCTCCTCGTCCCTGTTGTGAGCGACAAACTCCTCCCTGGAGGGCATGTCGACTCCGTAGACGTTGGGGTGCTTCACGGGGGGCGCGGCAGACGCGAGGTATACCTTGGTGGCGCCCGCCGCGCGGCACATCTGCACGATCTGGGACATGGTAGTGCCGCGGACGATGGAGTCGTCCACCAGAAGGACCTTCTTGCCGTTGAACACGCTTCGCATCGCGTTGAGCTTGCGCCTGACGGAGAGCTCGCGAGTTCGCTGATCGGGCATGATGAAAGTGCGCCCGACGTAGCGGTTCTTGACGAGGCCCTCGCGATACGGGAGATCGAGGCACTGCGCGATCTCGATCGCGGATGGCCTGCTGCCGTCGGGAACCGGGACGACCACGTCGATCTCCCAGTCTTCGTCCTCGCGCCGGTCCTTGATTCGCTTCGCGAGTCTGCGACCCAGCTCGAGCTGAAACTCGTACACGCTGATGCCGTTGAGCATGGAGTCCGGCCTGGCGAGGTAGATGTACTCGAAGATGCACGGGGAGATCTTGCCGTTGACGCACTGGCGGGACTCCAGGCGGCCGTCGGGGGTGATCAGGATCGCCTCGCCGGGGTTAACGTCGCGGACCCTCGAGAACCCGAGCGGGCCAAAAGCGGAATCCTCAGAAGCCACGCAAAACTCGTCACGATCCGAACCGTCGACCGCCTTCCGCTGGCCAATCACCAGCGGCCTGATGCCGTTCTTGTCCCTGAACGCGAACAATCCGACCTGGTTGATCATGGTGATGACGGAGTACGCTCCGCGAACCTTCTTCATCGTCTTGGTCGCCGCGTCAAACGCCACCTTCTCCATGTCAGACCCCGGGTTGGACGTGATCGACTGCGCGATGTCCTCGGCGAAGACGTTGAGCAGCACCTCGGAGTCCGAATTAGTCTTCATCATGCGTCCGCCGAGGCCCTGGAGGAGCTCGTCGACGTTGGTCAGGTTGCCGTTGTGGATGAGGTAGATGCCGAGGGGCGAGTTCACAAAGAACGGCTGCGCCTCCGTCGCGGAGAGGCCACCCGCGGTGGGGTAGCGGACGTGACCGATGCCCACGCTGCCCTTCAGGGAGTCGATTGCCTGCTTGTCGAAGATGTTCGCCACGAGGCCGTTGTCCTTACGCTCCTGGAAACGGGTGCCGTCGAAGGTGACCATGCCCGCGCTGTCCTGACCGCGGTGCTGGAGCATCAGCAGTCCCTCGTAGAGCTCGGCGGAGACCTGTCCCTCGTGGCGGAAGATGCCGACGATGCCGCACATGCGCGCGACGTTCCTGTTTACGATAAAAGTAACGGCGGTCGATGACACGTGAGCGAAACGCGATTGGCGTCGAAGGAGTTGGGCGGAACGCCGCCGGGGAGGTCGGGGAAAAGCGACCGGGAGAACAATCGCTTTTTGACGTCGCCCTAACAGGCGCCGCGCTCGGTACTGTCGCGTCTCGCGCGAGGGTTCGGGGAACGGCACTGGACGCACCTGCGGGAACGACCGGTGGTGGGCATCACCTCCGCGACGCGGGAGCGCATCGACCGCGCGGAGGCGGTCATCGACCCACCCGCGCGAAGGTCATCGGCGGTGCGCGCCACCCGCAGGGTTGCGGAGCGAACGACCGCGACGCGATCTCCGCGGGGCGCGCCGACCCTCGCGGGCGCGACGTTGGCGCGGCGCGCGGGGGCGGTGCCCACGAGGGGGCGGACGGTGGACGATCCGACGATTGTCTGCATCGCGTTCGTCCCGACGGGAGCGAGCGCGCGCGGAGGCGAAGTGTGCCCGGCCGCCCCGCCGCAACAGGTTTGAACCGTGTCGTGCTGGAGAGACCCCGACACGTCAGCAGCTTTGAGGACTTTTTCGCATGACGAGCTGTCAGGAACTGGGCAGTTCTGGATAAATAGAAAAGCGAAATGCTTTTCTCGGTTTAAGAAATGGTGCTAATTCCTATTACCCTTTGTTGCGATCGCGCTTCCTGCGCTTGCGGTGCTTGTGCTTGGCCATCTTCCTCTTCCGCTTGAGCTTCACCGACGCCGCCTGGATCCCGTTCCCGTCGCCGAACCCGTCGATGACGTTCGTGATCTGCCCGGGCATGACCACGGTGACGCCGTCGCCGACGCGCACGGTTTTCGCGTCGGGTCCCATGATCTCCCTGGCCAGCCTCTCCATGACCGCATCGAGCGGGTGATCGCCGTACCAGTCCTCGTCTTCCTCGTCGCCGCCCCATCCCCCATGCCTCTGCGCAAGCTGCGCGCGGAGCTCGCCCACGGTCAGACCGCTCCAAGCCCTGCGGTGGCTCGCGCGGTTCACCACGTCCGGCGGGGGAGACGGGGATGGGAGAGGCGCGGGCTCAGCCTCTCGTCGACGCGGGTTGGCGGGGCCGTTCCTGCGCCGGGGCGCCTCGTGAATCGCGCGATCGGCAGCGTCTGAGGACGTCGCCGCGCGCGCGAGCGAGAGCCGGCGCGACAGGCTCTCGGCGAGCCTCCTCGCCGCGTGTCGAGTCGGGGCGCTCATAGTTCTCGCCAGATCTAAAATTTAGGTTTCCCAGCCGGTCGTCGCCCTCGTGGCGCGCGGCTGTCGAGACGCGCGGGGAGACGCGCGCGGCCGATCGTCGCGTGCCGCCGAGCGTGACAGACCGCGGACGAGTTCCGATCGAGTCGCGGTCGCGAACTTCGCCCGCCTGGCGCCGCGTGGGAGTGGCTGCGCGCGGGGACCGTGTGATAAGGCGCCCAGGCTGCGCCCAGGCTGAAAGGAATCGACCGCCGAACCGCTTCGGCGCTGTTTTTGGCACCCGTTGGTTCGGTCAACTCCGAGGAGGTGCGCACAGCCAACGGCGCGGACCGGTGGGGCAACGGGCGTCAGCGATCGAGCGGCGCAAACTCGTGTGTCGTCGTCGTCACCGCACACCCGCCCCCGGAGTCCAGCCGGCTCGACCGCAGCACCCCCCACTCCGCGCGACACTGGAGAGAGGAATCAAAACAAGTGGAGAAAAGTCGATTCCCGGATTGGCCCCCGCGCGACACGATGGGCGTGATGGACACGCTCACGCGGAGCACCGCGGATACCGTCGCCAAGGCGGACGCCAAGAAGTGGGCCATGGACCGGTCCGAGGCCCTGCGCGTGGTGTTCCACGCCCTCGACGGCGACGACAGCGGCAGCATCGAGATGGAGGAGGTGCTCCACCTCGCGACGGGCATGTGCCAGACCATGAGCGAGGACGACGCGCGCGCGTGGTTCCAGGAGATGGACAAGGACGGCGACGCCACCGTGGACGAAGCGGAATACCTCGAAGCCATGCTCAAGCTCACGGACGACCTCTCCCCGCAACAGTTCGAACACCGGATCAAGGACCTCCTGGCGCGGACAAACAAAGAGGTGACGGATCCCAGGTGGTACTACCACTGCGAGAACAACAGGGAGTACCTGGAAGCCGAGGTGGTGCCCCTCGTGGAGAGTGGGCTGAACGAGATGATGCGCGCGATCGAAGCCGAACGGCTTCGTGTGGCGTCGGGGAAGGACTGGGACGAAGACGGTCACGTCCCGCCCGACTGGCGGCCCATACGCCCCCTTCAGTTTCTCGGCGAGTACCTCCGCGAAAACTCGAGGACGATGGTTCGAAAGCGCGAGGAGGAGGCGAGGCTCGCCGCGGAGGCGGCCGCCAAGGCCGAGTACCTGAACCGCACGTTCGACGAGATGGATCGCGAGCAGAAGCTGCGGTACTCCTTCGACAAGATCGACGGCGACGGCAACGGCGCGCTCGACTTTGACGAGCTCGTGTTTGTCTGCCGGAAGATCAACCCCGGGAAGGGAGTCGAGGAGGCGCGAACGCAGCTGTCGTGGATGGACAAGGACGGGGACGGGCAGGTGGACCAAGACGAGTACGTCAACGCGATTTTGGAGATTATGCAGGACGTCGACGAGGAGACGTTCGTGACGGGCGTGAAGCGCGTCTTGACCGCCGTACAGTTCGCAAAGGCTGACAGGATCGAAAAGTTGAAGATGGTCTTCGAGCACGTGGACGAGGACAACTCCGGCGAGCTCGACCGAAACGAGCTCACCAAGCTCGCTGTCGCGCTGGTCCCCGGCGGTGACGAGGTCAAGGTGCGCAAGACGATGAAGTGGCTCGACGCAAACGGCGACGCGGCGGTGTCGTTCGAGGAGTTCAAGGGTCCGATGATCGAAGCCACCGAAGGTCTCGACGACGATCAGTTTGACGCCGCGGTGCACAAACTCTTGGCCGCCGAGGGCGAGGCCGTCGAGCCCGATCCCGCGGACGATCTACCCCCCAAGTTTGGTGCGTACGTCACGCAGTTCCCCAGCCACGCCAAGTGCAAGTGGATCGGCGTCAAGCGCGTCGACTCGATGACGAGAGACGAGAAGAAGATTTGCGTCATCGACTGCCGCTCGCCGGATGAGCGGGCGGTGTCCATCATCAAGGATTCCGTGCCCCTCGGGGACGTCAAGTTCGTGTCGTTCGAGGACAACAACGTGGAGGCAGTTGCGGGCGGGGCGGATGTGTCCGCGGCGTGCGAGGGTGCAGACGTGGTGGTTTGCGTGAGCGCTGTCGGAGCCGAGGGCGGCATCGCGGCTCCGGTCCTGGCGGAGAAGTTGGAAGGTAAGGTTGAGGTGCGAAACCTGGTCGGGGGGATCGTGGCGTGGTACAACGCGGGCGGCGAGGTGGTGGACGGCGAAGGTAAACCGGTGGAGGCTGTGCACCCGGGGCAACGGCGGTGCATCGGGTTTATCACCCGGGCCAGGAAGAACGCTTTCAAGTTCCCCAAGGAGGAGAAGTAAACTTTACCTTCGTAATAAGAGTTGTAACTCGCTCCGAGCTCTCCACTCGCGCGCGCACCCGCTCGCTACGCCAGCCGGTACATGTCCAAGCGCGCGACGGCGGTTGCGTTGGTAGCCTTCGCCTGTTGCACATTCTCGGTGCCCTTCGTCTTGTCCGGCATCTCCGGCCCTTCTATGTACGCGTCGGAGAAGCCCTTGGACGTGGCTGCCGTGCGACGCGGGGCGTTCATGAACAGCGGCTCGAAGGACATCGGGAGCTCGACGAACAGATAAAGTGCCCGCGTCGACGCACGGACGAGGGGCTCGGATCGCATGCAGCGTGGTTCGGCGCTGATTCGAGGAGGTCTCGCGCGGGTGTCGCGGAGCTGTCCGGTTCACGCGGCGCCGTCGACCAGCGCGTTCAGAGGCTGCTCCGGATCTCTCAAATCTCTGCGTTTCCCCTCGAGGGGCGCCATGATCGAAGAGGCCGGGGACGCCGCGGGCGCGGATCCGGAGAAGAAGTGGACGAAGCGCGACCTGCGACACACCAGCGCCGTGGTCATCTGCCCGCCGTCCTCGCAGTGGGGACCCATCCAGGAGATCAGGTCCGTCAACGACAAGTCCTACGTGCGCTGGATGCCCCACGTCAACCTTCTCTACCCGTTCCTCCTGGACGACGACGACGGCGACGAGGCGCCCCGTCGCAACTTCGACGCCGCCGCGGCGGTGGCGAGGGAAGCCCTCGCAGGCATCGAGCCGTTCACGGTGACGCTTCGAACCTTCTCGCGCTTCGAGCACGCCAACAGCTGCACCGTGTGGCTCCACCCGAGCGAGCCGCCCCTCGAGGACAACGACGACCTCGGGAACGCCGAAGCCGCCGCGCGCCAACCGCCCGTCTCGCGAGGGATCGTCCGGACCCAAGCCGCGCTGGAACGCGCGTTTCCGTTCGCGGACCACCTCTCCGCGATATCCCCGCACTCCGGGTACACCCCGCACCTCTCCGTCGGACAGTGGGACGACGTCGCGTCGGCGGCGGCGGCGGAGCGTACGTTGCGGGACGCGTGGGAGCCCGTGACGTTCGAGGTGGACGCCGTGTACTTAATATCTCGCGCGGGTGCGGATGCGCCGTTCGAATTCAAGGCTAGGGTTCCCCTGGGCGAACAACCCGGTGGGGCGTGGAGGCGGGGCGACGACGACGACACAGCTGGCGACGGCGGGGGATGGTGGACGGAGGCGTACCGCCCGCCGCCGCCGCCGGAGGGCGCGCGGTGCCTGAGGCCGCGGCCGAAGCGGAGGTGGAGGGGTAAGAGACGGGGCAAAGGCGGCGGCGGCGGGAGGGGGGACGGCGCCCCGTGACGCGCGGCGTCGTCGAGGGGGTTCGTCGAGGGGCTCGAGACTGACTCGAGGGGCTCGAGAACTAAGCGTTAAAAGAACTTACAACGCGCCAGGGTACACACCGACTGCCGCGACGGCCGTCGTCCACCTCGAGTCACCTCCGTTTCCCGGCTCCCATCGCGGCGACGACTTTCGAGGAGAACGCGCCGAACCTCTCCAGGTCAGCCTGGAGTATCGACGCGACCAGCGGACTCAGCGCGGCGCCAAAGGGCACCAAGACGTCCGGCACCTCGTAGCTAATGTTCATCCTCACCACCGTCCGCCCGTCGGGTCTCTGGTCGAACGTCACCGCGCCCTTGTTGTTCAGCCCGTCGGTGCTGAACCAGTGGATCTTTTCCTTCTTCACCGGCGGGAGGTCGCGCGCGACCCACGAGAACTCGAAATCCTGGCCAAACTGATTTGTCTTCAGCAGCCACTTGGTGTCCCCTGGCACGCCCGGCACGGGCTCGACGGAGTGTATCCACGGCATCCAGTTCGGGATCCTGGTCTTGTCCTGCCACAGCTCCCACACCACCGGAAGCGGCGCCGTCACCGTGACCTCCGCCGTGTTGTCCACCCAGCCCGCCATCGACGTCCGTGCTCCGTTGGAGACTCCTCCCAGATCTTTCGCTCCGGATAATCGTCGCGACGAGAGCGGGAGCGGTCGAGAAGACGGCGGGTGCCGCGCACGACGGTCGGCGCTTCCCCGTGAAGGCGCGTGGACGCGCGCGACCGCGAAAGCGCGCGACATCCGGCTCCGAATCACACCCCACCCGCGCGACTTCTTGTGTGGACGAGTGGATGGAGATTCAGCGGTAGGGATATGTGACACGGTGGCAGTCGAAGTGTTTGGGGTTGTTACTTTTTCGTCTCCCCGAAGGACGCGAGCCTGGCTAGCATCAGGAACCTGGCCCGCGACATGGGTTTCCCCCCCTTGTTATCCCCCACGCGTCCCGCCATCGGTCCGCCCCCGTACCCGTGCCCGTACCCGTGCCCGTACCCCTCCCCGTACGGCCGTCTCTCCGGGAGGATGCCCCCGCCGTTGACGCCGACGACGAGGCGCAACGCGGGCGAAGTCTCGCTCGCCGTCATCGCCCTTCTCCTCTCTCGCGCCTTTGAACCCGCGAACACCTCCTGCGTGATCCAGTGGCTCAGTAACCCGATCGGACCGGTGATCGACGTGAGCAACAGCGTGTGCGCCACCGGTATTCGCAACTCGGCGGCTCGCGTCGCGGCGACCTTACCGACGAAAAAGTTGATGCACGCGATGTGGAGCCACGCGCTCGCCGCGGTGACGCGCCTCGAGAGCAGCGTCATTATGCCGTCCAGCCGCGGGAAGAACTGGGGCTGGCCCGTGGCGAGCCCCTCGGCTAAGGACCCGGGCATCATGAGGGACAACGTGTCCGGCGACCAAGACGCGCACAGCAGGGCGAGGTAGGCGACGCACAGCGGCACGAGGGGCAGGGGCGAGCGGAGGAACGTCGCCGCGGCTGAGCGCGGATGCGAGGCGCCCCACCAGAAGGCGACGAAGGACGCGACGAGGTAGCCGAGGGAGAGCGCGATGGCAATCTCCGGTACTACGCTCGCGGCGGTCGCCGTCGCGGCGGCGGCGTGCGCGACGGCAACGTCGCCTCGTCGGTCCACTCGAGGCGACGTTCGGTGGCTTCGGAGCATCGAGATCCGGCGAGGGCGCGACCCGACGGCGACGTGCGTCCGGGGCGCGCGCGGTGCGGCGCCGCTCGGACGGCCCGCGGGTGGCGCACGGGTCGACGCCGACCGGTGCGCCGTTGGCAGCGACAGGCGAACCGCCGAGGACGCGCGCATCGCGAGCGTCATCCGTCCCGCGGCGCAGCGTCGAATGAATGACCCGCGCCTCGGCTGGTTCATCCAAAAAACCTGCTGACGTGTTGTTACCTCGCGGGAGCGAGGCGCGCGGGCACTGCGCGGGGACGCGCGGGAGGGTTCGGACGGACGTCCGGCGATCCACGATGCGCGCGCTCGCGTCGGTGCGGCCCTTCCCGGCCGCGGCGTCGCGACGCCGCGCGGGTGAAGGTCCCAAACCGGGCGCGAACCCGTCGTGGCCCGCGCGCCGAGGCTGTCGGCGCTTCTTCGCGGCGCGGGATGGACACGACGCCGAGGGACCCAGTACGCGGGAGACCGAATACGTCGCGAAGACGGCCACGCAGGCCACCGACGCCAAGGAGAACCTCACGGAGAGTCAGCAGGTGCAGCGGGACCTGGCTCTCCGCATGATGGAGGCGCAGAGCCGATGGCTGGAGGCGCCGGGCACGCCGCGAAGGCTGAGGAAAAAATCCAAGAGGAGGCCGCCCGTCGACGCGGACCCAGCCGCGGACGCGACCCCTACCGCGGCATCCTCCGAGGACGTCGCCGGCGACGAGGATCTCATCGGGATGGACGCCGAAACCGTGGTCGGCGAGGCGTGGGAGCGCGGGCGATGGCTCCTCGGCCTTCTCGTCCTCCAATCCTCATCCTCCGTCGTCCTTCAGCACTACGGCGACTTGGTCCGCGATAACCTCATCATCACGCTGTTCCTCACCATGCTCGTCGGCGCGGGGGGCAACGCGGGAAACCAGAGCGCCATACGCGTCATCAGAGGCCTGGCCACCGGCGAGATGGTGACGACGAGGGAGTGCTTCGTGGGAACGCTCTGGCGGCAAGCCAGGGTCGGCTTCCTCCTCGCGTCGTTTCTCTCCGCCGGGGGGTTCGCCAGGGTCATGGTCACCGAGGCCACCGGGGGACTGGACGCCGCGGGTTCGGCGGGGGTCGACGACCCGCCCGCGGCGGTGGGCGCCTTCGGCATAGCCCTGTCGCTGTTCTGCATAGTGACGCTGA
>MDTE01182965.1_pt1 | contig 11481 bp, 9 predicted proteins | sample 811231 | NCBI WGS metagenome assembly MDTE01 (sample SAMN05326651, study PRJNA326480) | marine metagenome | isolation source: seawater | place: Indian Ocean: Red Sea | collected 2010
CCCTCACTCGTCGCCCTTCTTCTCCGCCTTCTTTTCGCCATCCGACTCGGAGTCGTACAGGAAGCTCGGCACGAGCGGCTTGGCGGGCGACGGTCCGAGGACGTTCCCGCCCATGTCGTTCGGTATGACGTCCCTGAGATTCGGTTCGTCGCTGTCGCTGTCGCTGTCGATGCCCCGCTTGATGACGCGGCGGCGCGCGCGGCGGCTCGCGCCGGCCTCCTTCTCCTCCTCCTCCTCCTCCTCGTCCTCGTCGGAATCTCGCGCCCTCCTTCGGAGCTGCTTGCGCTTCGGCGACGACGCCTCGGCAGCCTCCGCGGGCTCGGGTCCCTCCTCCGCCGCCTCCTCCTCCGCCACCGCCTCCTCCTCCTCCGGCTCGGGTGTCGGTTCCTTCTTCTTCCTCCTCCGCTTCGCAGCCACCTCCTTGAGCTTCTTCCGCGCCTTTCCCTTCTCGCCCGCCCCGAGCGCCGACGACTTGCGCCGCGTCGCGCCGACGACGGCGATACCGTCGTCGTCGTCGTCGCTGGATTCGTCAAAGTACCCCGCGCCCACCTCCTTCCGCGCGTCGTCGAACGCGTCCGCGTCTTTCTCCCTCTGAGACTGGATCGCCTCCTCGTCGTCCGAGTCGTCGGCGGCGGGTGCGCCCTTCGACTCGCCGACGCCGCCGCCGCCGAGCTGCGCCTTTTTCCCGTGCTTCGCCTCGTTCCACTCCTCCTCTTCGTCGTCGTCGGGGAACACCACATCCTCGCCCTCGTCGTCGTCGTCGTCGCCGCCGCCGCCGCCCTCCTGGTCCGGGAAGAAGACGTCCTCCTCGGTGAAATCTTCTGGCGCGTCGACGCCCTCGCCGCCGAGCTCGATCCTCTCGCGCTCGTTGAGCTCCCTGATGTACGCGCGTGCTTCCCTGGTCTTGCAGAGAACTTTCACCCTGTTCATGACCCACTCGTGGGGCTTGTACGGGTACATCTTGCGCGTCCACTCGCGGTACAGGCCCATGAGCCTCTGAAAGTCGCCAAACTCGTGCCCCGGGCCCTTTTTGATCTCGTCGAACCTCTCGGGGATCACGCCGTGGAGGTACGCGAGGCCGTTGGGCCCGAGGAGGTGATCGACGACGGTGAACTTGGGCGGGCGGTTACTCTTCTTCTTGCCGGTGGCGCCGCCCGCGGCGGCGGACCCGCCCGTGGCGCCCTCGGGATCCGCGGCGCCGTCCGCGGCGGTCCCCGCGCTCGCGTCCCTGGGCTGCTGGGGTATCCACTCCTCCCTCGGCGCGGTGCAGTCCCTGCTCCAGTGGCCCGTCTTGCCGCACTTGTAGCACGCGCCCTTGGGCAGGTTACCCCGGTTAGCCTGAGTACCGGCCGCGGGCTGGGATGACATCCTCGACGCGTGTCGCGAGTCCGATCGGGGCGGGTCGTTGTGAGTTTGAGACAAGACTTTGAACCCGCAGCGGGGCTGGGGCATTTTTCACGTCCGGTCCGCGAGGTCAGCGAAGTCCGATTTCATCAGTCAGCGAGGTCCGCGAGAGAAGGAAGCTCGCCTCCACCGGCAGCGGACAGATAACTCGACCGTCGATTTTGGCCAATCAGAAGGCGGAGAGATTTCCACGTCTGTGGCTCCACTGACGAGTTTTCAACCCTCGATGGGAAACTTTGGGCGCAATCGGCTAACCCGTCGCGCACCCGCGACCGGTCTCCATTCTGACACACGCGTTAGCAACACACGAAGATGTCCGCCATGTCCACCCTCGTCGGCACCCCCGTGGTCGCCCCCGTCAAGGCCGTCCGCGCCGTGCGCTCCACCCGCGTGGTCGCCGCCGGCACCAAGACCGTCTCCAAGCCCAAGGCCAAGGTATGTTTTTTCCCCGGTCTTCCTCTCCACTTGGCAATTGTTTTCCGTGGAGGGCGCCCGCGGCGTGGCGCGCGGTGTCGCCTCGGACCGCCTCGGGTTCGGCCGAAGGATCGCGCGAACCGATGGTTACGTTATATCGTGGGTTTGCACGATCGCCGCGTCCCGCGATCGCGCGCGTGATCCGCGCAAACGCGCGCGGGCCGCGCCGCAGGAATCGTCCGTCCGAGAGAGGACAGTTGTCGTCACCCGCCTGACTCGAGAACTCGGGGTTTCGCGGTTGTCTCTCCCGGATAAAATTTTCCGTCGAAGCCGCGCGATCGGCGCCGCGCGATCTCCGCACGATCGATATCGAACAGCCTCTCCCGCCACCCGAACTCCGATGAATCCCACGAACGTCGCGCCCTGACCTTTTACGTCCCAACCCATCCGTCCCATCAGGCCGGTGCCAAGAAGTCCTTCGGCGAGTGGCTCCTCGACAAGGCGTGCCGTGACTCCTCCGCCATTGGCGCGGGCTACGAGGACGAACTCAAGTCCGGTAAGTACAAGAAGGGCGGCAAGAAGTAAGCGATCAGAGTAGTCGTTTATTGAGTGCCCGTACGATGCTTCATAGGCGGCTGGCCGGCCAGAAATGCGAGTTAGCATAGCCAAAACCCGTAAGCCGGACGGCTCGTTGTCAATGAAACAGATTTTTATCGAGCAGCCGCACCACGTGGTGGTCGCCGCCTCTCCAACCTCTCAGCGCGCTCGTGTTTTCCGAAAACGCATGGTATATCAATCAGGATACATCAATTCTACGCGAGGTAATGTACATCACAGTCTCCAAGCAGAGCATGTTTTTCTCACTCGTTCACCCGCCAGAGCGTGATTGATTTCGGCTTCACCAGTCGCGTGTTAATACACACACGCGAGGATCCGCCGGATCCAGTGCATAAAGAATGGATTTCGCGGCGCCCACGGCTGCTGTTCGAAGAACTGCCGTGGGCGCGACGTCGAAGATGGGTGGTTTCTCGTCCCGCGACCTCCGGACTACCGCTTCCCCGCGGCGAGGGCCTCCTCGATCCCGCCGCTCCCGCCGCCGACACCGAAGGCGCTCGTGGACGATACGCCCCTGGTTTCCCGCCTCATCGGCAGTCTGCCTCCCATCCCCCGCCCGCTGCCGACGCTGTGCTTCGGGAGGGAGTTCAGAAGATCGCCAAAGTTGTCGAGCGGCGACGACCCGAGCTCCAGCGATCCAACTGCGTGGATGTCGTCGTCGCCGAGGCCGAGCGAGCCAACCTGGAAGTCGTGATCCTTCATGGAGCCAAACACCCCGCCGCCGTTCCCGAGCGAGTTCTCCATCTTGCCGTGCACGCCTCCGCGACCGCTGCCCCCGGCGTGGTCCGGGCTCGTGCCCATCAGCAGCGGCGACGAGCCCATCGGGAACACGCCGCCATTCTCCGGGGTTGACGACAGGTAGTCGTGGCCAAAGACGCTGCCAAACGAGCCCGCGACGCCGAAGGACGTTCCGAGGAAGGGATTCGAGGGGGCGCGTTCGCGCTTGGAGTTGTGTATCCTCGGAATCTCGCCCGGTTGCATCCCCTCGCCGGGGTGCATGCCGCTCGGGTTGGCGTGCGAGTTGAGCCCGAGCCTTATGTACCCGCCGTCGCCGCCGGTGGCTTGGCCCGCCATGGCGAGGTTTTGCTGCGCCAGCGCGAGGTTCGCGTTGACGAGCGCGGAGAGGTCGTTGGGCGCGGTGCTACCGTGAGAGCTGCTGCCGGTGTGGTAACCCGCGGACCCGCGCTGGGGCCCGGACGGTCCGCCCAAGCCGCCGAGCGAGTACCCGGGGAGGCCGGTGTTGAGGCCGGCGCCGCCGATGGACGGCACCTCGCCGACGGGTCTCGCCTGCTTCTTCGTCGCGTGCGGGGGACGGCCGGGGCCGCCGCGTCCGGCACCCCGCCCGCCGCCGCCGCCGGGTGGGGGTCCGTCCTCGCCGCCTTTCCCGCGTCCGCGCGCGGCGGGCGGATCCGGGAGTACAAACGGCGGGGGCACCTCGCCGGGCGCCAGCTGGAAGTTGGTCCGCGCGTTGGGGCCGCGGATGTGACGCGCGGCGGCGTCGTACGCCCTCGCCGCCTCCTCCGCGGTGTCGAAGGTTCCGAGCCACAGGCGGGCGCCCCTGTTGGGGTCCCTGATCTCCGCCGCCCAGCTGGTGATTGAGGAGGAGGGAAGGGAAAGGGAGAGTTTTGAGAGACGGGAGATATTATTTTTTCGCCACGCTGGGAACCCGGTGCGGAAAAGGGGGGGGAGGTTGGGTGTGTCCAGATCCCGGGCGGGGCGCGTACCTCCCCCACGGTCGTTGGCGCACGCCTCTGTATATCGAGGAGCACGTCTTCTTCGTTTTCGACACCTTGGGCTGTCGCGATGGGTGGACGGAGGGAGCGCGGGTGAGCGAGCGAGGCGGTCTCGGAGGGCGGAGAGCCGTGCTATTTCCCTGGGTTCGCAACTCGACAAAATAACAAATGGAGCACTCGACAGCGATGAATGCCGCGAACTGAAGATGAATGCCGCGAGGAGCGCCGAGTTCGCCGCCCCGCGAGATGCGCGAACGAATCGCGCAGGGTTCAGCAGGCGGGGGGATGCGGGTATCGGTTCAAAAATCGGGAGACGCGCGAAAATCAAGGGGAAATCGCTCGCGCACTCACGTCGTCCTCGTCGTCGTCGTCATCGTCTACGTCACTTGTGGGCTCGACCGCAGATTTCTTGCTCGCCTGCTCGGTCTTGTCGTGAGCTGCTGGCGCCATGGTCGACGCTACTCCTTCGGGTTTGTTGAACGCGAAGACAGGCGATACACCCTGTGGGTGCTTTCAGATCGATTTAAGGGCCGTAAACTGGCAGACGCCACCGCGACGCCACGGTCTCCGGCACCAGTGAACCGCACGCGATTCTCCCCATACGCTTTATTGCCAAGAAAAAGCGCCCGGGCAGAGAGGTCCTTCGAGGGAAAGTTCCTCTTTTTACTCATGGATGACGGGTTATTTTTCCGAAGCTGTGTTGATGAAAAGCGGGGTCGGGGAGATTTTGGTTCGGGAGGTCGTTAAATTTTGATAACTTCGCGAATTTCGGGTTTTTTCCCCACGCGCGGTTGGGATGGCGCAACGCAGATTCGCTCTTCTCCGAGTGCCTTTTCAGAGTGCAGCCTCGGATTCAGGCTTGTGGACCCAATTCGTTCGGGGACCTTTTCGCACGTTTTCTGCTGAGATCATTTGGATTTTGGCGCGAGCGAGATTTACACATAATGGAAGGGGAATTTGAATCACACTTTCACTGATATCAGAATGCATTTTCTTTTTATTCCAATTAATCATTGGACGTCTAACTAAAAGCCCCGTGTGACCGGCGCGATGTTACTTTGGACGCGTCCTGTCTGTGGAAAAGGAGCAACATCCAGAAGAACCACCGCCACTCGCGGTCGGCGCCCTCTTCGGCAGACCCGAGGTTTGGAGACGCGCCATTGATGCTCGTCGAGGAACGCAAGAAGTGCTACGAGGTGAGCGTCGTTCCGTTCCGTCCAACGATCGAGAGTGGCCCATCGCTCCAGCCTCCGATTGTCCTCCCCTGTCGTTCGTTTGTTTAGGGTTGCCCACGCCGCTGACCTCGTCGCCTCGCCCGACGCGCAGGCTCGTGACGCTTACTTCGCTTGCTTGGACGACAACGGCGCCAGACGCACCGTACGATCCCTCCGCAAGGCGTACGAGAGGGCCTGCCCCGCGTCCTGGGTGAAGCACTTCGACGCGAAGCGCGACGAGGAGATCAAGCTCCGCAAGTTGCTGGAGACCCGCGAGACGAAGCACGGGGCCAAGGAGGAGTGAACGGAGCCATGGGCAGGGACAGCAGCAGGGATAGGAGCAGGGACTGGAACCGAGGTCGGGACAGACGATCGCGGTCGCGGTCGAGGAGCCCGCGCAGGGACCGGCGCGACTCCCGCGAACCCCCCAGGCTGGACGAATTCGGCCGGGAGATCCGAGGAGCCGACGGGCGCGGCGGAGGCGGCGGCGGGTACGAGCGCGGGGGTCACAGGGACGAGCGCTGGGGTCACAGAGAGTCGTCTCGAAGGGAGGCTGAGGAGTTCCTCGGCGGTCTCCACGACGGGGACGGGGAGTGGGACCGCGACGAGCGGGAGCCGCCGAGGAAAAAGAGCAAAACCGCCGCCGCGCCGCCGCCGCCCCCACCGCCCGCCGCCGCCGCGCCCGGAGCGGTCGCGGCCGACGACGCCGGCATCGACCCGGAGGAGGCGGAGATGATGGCGCTCATGGGATTCGGCGGGTTTAGCAGCACGCAGGGGAAGCAGGTGGACGATCCCAACTCCAACGCCAGCGCGGTGCACAAGAAGACGACGCGGCGCGCGAGGCAGTACATGAACCGACCGGGGGGATTCAACAGGCCGCTGCCGGACGAGCGCACCGGGGTCAAGTCGAATAAGATCTAGCGCTCGTGCCGAACGCGATTCGTAATATATCGTCACGGATAATGTCACCCTAGTCCTCCAGGTACTTGGCGAGGTCCGCGTAGCTGTTGTCCACGCCGATGAGCTTGGTGGGAGGCGGCGACGACGCCCTCTCCAATTTGTCCGTCCTCGAGAGTACATCCGCGATGTCCACGGCCACGCCGTGCTTGATACCCTCGGGATCTCTCAGAAACGTCGACATGTCCACCGCCTCCTTCCGTTTGCTTCCCGGCGGACACTTCCCGCACGCCCTCAAGCAGTACCCGTCAGTCTTTCCGTTCCCAATCATGTACTTTGGATTTTTCTCGCACTCGCCCGTGCTCGCCCATCCCTCGCACTGCTCGTTCACGTCGTCGCACACCCCCTCCGGGAACTTAAAAGAGTTCGCGGCGTCGAAGGACTTGAGGTGCATCCACTTCGTCGCGCTCCACTTCGTCCCCTTGATCACCGGGCACCCGCCGTGAAGGCTCAGCTCGTCCACGTTGCTGTCGATGTCGAGCGACCAGAACAGCAGCGCGTCCCCTTTTCTCGCCTTGACCGCCACCCCCCGCTGCGCGCATTCGCTCCAGTTCGGGTCCCCCTTGTGCGGCTTGTCCACGCTCCGCGGGAACACGGTCTCACCACCCTCCTCCACGTCGCTGAGGTACATCAGCACGGTCGCCATCCTCTGTCCGCCTTTGCTCTCCTCGGTGTTGAACTTGTCGCTGAACGCGTCGAGGTGCGGCTCGTACTTTTGGCCGATCTCGTACCTCAGCACCTGTATGCCCTCGCCGTTCTCCCAAGGCACGTTGGTCCACTCCGCTATGCGCCGCTCGATGTCCTCGATGATGTCGTCCTCGTGCCTGTCGAAGAACATGCCGTCGGACGTTCGGATGTTGCTCGGCACCGACTGCCCCGTCTTGTTGTCCACGACTGTGGACTTCTCGAGCTTGGGCTTGGCGCGCTCCTTGATGTAGTCGCACTCCGCCTGCCTCAGGAATCCGCGGTAGAGATACGCCCTGGGCTTCTCGGAGAGCTTGACGATGCGCGACTTGTCGGTGTGGATGCTGCCCACCACCGGCAGGCCGCCGGTGTCCGCGCCGGAACCTTCGACCGCGCGATCGCCTCCTCGAAGCCTCGATCCGCTCCCCGCGTCGGTCCCGACCCGCGCCACCTCGCCTTGCCATCCGGGCAGGCGCTCCTCCTCGAACCCGAGCGACGATGTCGCGAGACTGAGTAGCACGAGCGATACGAGCGCGAACGCGGGGGTCTTGGTGGCCATGGCGCGCGCCCGCCCCGGTCGGGCCTACCAGAATGTTGACAGTGGCGAGCGAGGTGCGATGAAAGAAATCACGGCAGCAGGCGAGGCACGGGCCAAATTCGGCAGCACCGGCGCGGCACGCACTGCGCGGTAGACGCCATGGATTACTACGAGGAACTCGGGATCAACCGAGCGGCGACGGATATCGACATCAACAAAGCGTGAGTGTCCCCCCCCCGCCTCGCCCGCCTTAACCCCCGCGCGTCCCCCTTCGCGACGCCCCGGCCCAATTGATTCCCAAAACGTACCCTCGCTGACCCCCACCTCCGTCCTCCCCCTCTCCGCGACGCAGGTACCGCAAGCTCGCTCTGACGTACCACCCGGATAAGGACGACTCGGAGGAAGCTGCGATGATCTTCGAGCGCATAGCCGAGGCTTACGACGTCCTGTCCAACCGCAAGCTGAAGGCCACCTTCGACCTGCTCGGGGAGATCGGGCTCAAGGACGGCGTGCCCGACGGGAGGGGCGGCAGGAAAGGGGGCATCTACACGTTCGAAGCCTCACCGATGGCCATCTTCAAGCGGTTCTTCGCCACGGATAACCCGTATGAAGCGCTCATGGTCATCCAGGACGCGTTCGAAAAGATCGGCGGCTCGGGGAAGCCCGAGCTCGGCGCGCAGAGGACCTACGACCTCCCCGTCACCCTGGAGGAGATCTTCCATGGCGCGCACAAGGCTGTGACGCACACGCGGAAGGTTCAGAGGGAGGCCGGCGGGGCCATCGAGAGCGAGGATCGCACGCTGACGGTGGCCGTCCCGCCCGGGTGCAAGAACGGTCGGAGGTTCGTGTTCGAGAGGGAGGGCAACTCCAAACCAAACGTCGAGCCCGGCGCCGTCGTCTTCGTCGTCGAGACGATTCGGCACGACTCGTTCACGCGCTCGGGGGACGACCTGGTGTACGTGGCGAAACTGAGCGTGGTGGACGCGCTGTGCGGCACGACGCTTAAGATCCAGACGCTGGATAAGAGGACGCTGACGATCCCGGTCGTGGAGTGCGTGGATGCCAACTCGCAGAAGATCGTGGGCGGCGAGGGGATGCCGCGCGCCGACGGATCCGGTCGCGGCGACCTCATCATCATCTTCGAGATCGTCATGCCCAACAAGCTGACGCCCGCGCAGAAGAGCCTCGTTCGCGCCGGGTTCTTCTACCCGGGTAAGCAGCCGTCCCCGGAGCAGCACGCGGCGAGCGTCGCCTTCCTCAACGCCGCCAATCACGGCTCGAAGGGTTGGACCATCGGCTTTGCCGGACAGTGACTAGGACTGTATGTATTAATACGAAGATGAGTCGACGACGCGAAAACGCTCAGGAATGAATGCGTCGAAAGAATGCTTGCGCTACGTCGCTATGGGTCAGTCCGTCTTCGTGTGTATCCCCGCGACATCGTTCAGGCCTTGGCCTTCTTGTTCGTCGTGTCCGCCAGTGGCGACAGCCTCTCCCTGGACGCCACCCTCTTCAGCGTCGCCGGGTACCTGGGTAAGCCGACGTCGATCCTCGGGATGCCCCGCGCGTTGAACCACTGCGACCCGTACCATATGAGCAGCTGGTGGTTCTTGCGCACGTCATCCATGACCACAAACTCCCGCCCCACCAGCCCGCCGCGTTTTCCCGTCTTATCCGTCGGGTCCTTCTCGTGCGTGGCGCCGAAGAACCGGTCGGTGGATCTCATGTTCATCCTCTCGTTTGGCCCGGGGTTGTTCATGAACTGCATCTGGCTCCCCTCCTTGTGCGTGGTCGGGTCGATGACCCCGCCGTTGGTGCGGAAGGACATGGCGTAATCGCCGCCCTCCTTATTTTCGGTGTCCCTCCACCGCTTGCGCGTGCCCCAGAAGACCGTCTTGTATCCCTTGGGAATGTCGAAGTTTGCGACGAGGCACAGGCCCGCGAGGGGATGGGGTACCTTGCGGAAGGCGCCGTCGCCCTTCTCCCTGTGTCCCCTGCAGAACGGGAGCGCGCAGTCGGGATCCTTACGTTTGCTGCACGGACGTCCGGTCTTGCTGTGCAGGGATATTTCGGGGAGGGTGTGCGGGTCAGCGGAGCGTCGATGCAGGCGTCGTCGCGGTATTCAAAAAGACCTCAGAGGGCTCATCAGGCAGGGAAAAGCCACGACGGGCGACTCACGTCGAGGCGATGCAGAATTCCTCGGGCAGCGCGTTCTGCCTGCCGCCTAGCCGCATCTTCTTGCACGGGTGCTTGGCCGGATCCTCGGGGGGCTGCAGGGCGGTCGCCATCGCGTCAGCGTCCTCCGCGCTCTGCACTCTGGCGGATAGATTAACCGCCCGCGGGAACGGGTATTTCCAGGGATTGGCTCCCAGCGCCCCTCCGCAATATTCACAGGTGGGTGCGGCGCTCGGCAGCGGGCGAACATGTGGCGCGCGGGGCGGGAGGCGATCGCGTTGGCGGCGAGGTGCGCGCATCTGGCGCGGGAGCGCGGGGTATCGTCGTCGTCGTCGTCACACGCGCGATGGAGCTTCGGGAAGAAGAGCGGGAAGCACCGACGAGGGCCCCCGACGACGGGCGCGATGGGCGGCGGTTCGCTCACCGCGTCGCAGTTTGAGGAGGAGGCGCACCGGCTCGCGTCGGGCGACGGCGTCGTCTTCTTCAAGGATAAGATCACGCAGATCACGCAGGGTGCGGTCGACGTCTCCCTGCCGGGCAGGGACGACGCCTACTACAACGCCCCGGGCGACTACGCGGGCGTCGCCATCCGATCCTCGCTCCGTTGGCCGATGCCGATGGACGATCTCGCCAAGCTCAACCCGAAGCTGGCGCTCGCCATGGGCCAGTCCAGGCAGCAGGTGGCCAACGCGAACAGAGGACGCGAAGCCTTGAACCCCGTGGGCAACCCCAACACGAGGGCGGCGCACGGCGCGCTGTCCGCCGACGACGCGCCAACCGCGACGGACCCGCGGGTGATGGACGGCGACGAGCTGGCCATCGTCAAGATGCTGGAGGAGGACAGGCTCGAGGCGATGCGGAAGGAGGCGTTCGCGCTCGTGGAGGGCCGCGAGCGACGCCGTCGTGAGACCGAACGCGAGAACGCCCCGAAGCCCGAACGCCGCGAACGGACGGTGGGCGCGCGGGAGATGGCGGCACAGCTGGCGACGGAACGCGCGAGGGTCGACCGAAAGCTCGAAGCGCTGGAGCGCAGGAAAGAGGAGCTACGACTGGCGGAGGAGTGGGAGTCGCACAAGGCGGCGGGGGAAGCGCACAAGATCCTGCCAAAGCCGGGGTCCGCCCCGGGCGCCACCCCCGCCGTGTACGAGCACCTCAAGCGGCACATGCTCGACAGGAGCAACGAGAAACTCGCGGCGACGCAGACCAACGCGGCTCTGACGGAAACGGCGCTCGCGAGGCTCAGCATGGCGGACCTGCGCCGCGCGTGCCAGATCGTGGGCCTCCCCACCGTCGGCAAGAAGAAGACGCTGACGCAGATGCTTCACGCGCACTTCAAGCAGGCGGAGCATCACTTCGCGAGGGCGTTCATCGAGGCGCAAAAAGAGTTGGACCGCGACGTTCGCCGATTGAAGCGTCAGGCTCGCTCGCACGCGAGGGCGGCGGCGGAGGAGGAGCGGGCGGAACGCGCGGCGGTCGAACGCGCGACTCGGGCGCGGGCGCCGACCGCGGGTGCCGTGCGGCGGCGGGGCCGGCCGCCCAAGCCGGAGCTGGAGGAAGAGAGGGCGCGTAAGGCTGCGAAGGCGGCGGCGGAGGCGGAGTCGCTGGGCCTCGCGCTCGGGACTCTCGAGTACGCCGACGACGAGGATGAGGACGAGGACGAGGACGAGGACGAGGACGAGGAGGGTGCTGAAGGTGCCGAGGATTTGACGGACGGACGCGATGCTCCGGCTCTGAGCGCGGGTGAACC
>MDTE01020364.1_pt1 | contig 11479 bp, 10 predicted proteins | sample 811231 | NCBI WGS metagenome assembly MDTE01 (sample SAMN05326651, study PRJNA326480) | marine metagenome | isolation source: seawater | place: Indian Ocean: Red Sea | collected 2010
ATTTTTTTCTATCCTCAGCGTTAGAAATTGCTTTAGAATTTGCTCCTATTAATTCAATTTTGTATTTTTTGAGAATTCCTTTTTTCTCTGCTTCCATTGCAAGGTTAAGTGCAGTTTGCCCACCCATTGTTGGTAGAATTGCATTTGGCTTTTCTTTTTTAAGAATCTTTTCTAATACATCTAGCGTAATTGGCTCAATATAAGTTTTATCTGCAACATCTGGATCAGTCATAATTGTTGCTGGATTTGAGTTTATTAATACTACTTTGTAGCCCTCATCTTTTAGAGCTTTGCATGCTTGTGTACCTGAATAGTCAAATTCACATGCTTGGCCTATGATTATTGGACCAGCTCCTACAACTAATATTTTTTTAAGATCTTTTCTTTTTGGCATTTTTTTTCATGTTTTTTATAAATTCTCGAAATAAATAGACACTGTCTTGAGGTCCAGGATTAGACTCTGGATGATATTGAACTGAAAATATTGGTTTATTTTTTAATTTGATACCTTCTATGCTATTGTCAAATAAAGATTGATGTGTAATTAAAATATTTTTTGGCAAATTTTGTTTAACCACTTCAAAGCCATGATTTTGACTCGTTATTTCTACATTGTTTAAAATTAAGTTTTTAACAGGGTGATTAGCCCCTCTATGACCAAGTTTCATTTTTTTTGTTTTGCCTCCTAATGTTAATGCTAGAATTTGGTGACCTAAACAAATACCAAATATAGGTAAATTTTTTTCAATTAATTTTTTAATTATCCCTATAGCATATCTGCCAGTTGCAGCAGGATCCCCGGGCCCATTAGATAAAAACACTCCATTTGGTTTTAAATTCAGAATTTCCTTAGCTGAAGTTTTGCATGAAACAACTGTGACTTTACAATTTAAATTAGAGAAATATCTCAAAATATTTTTTTTAATCCCATAATCGATAGCAACAACATGGTAAACATTTTTATTATTTTTTTTATATCCAATCTCTTTTTTCCAAGTTTTAAAACCTTTCCAAATATAATTTTTTTTAGTTGAAACTACTTCTGCAAGATCTAAATTTTTTAACCCATTCCATTTAAAGGTTTGAGTAGATAATTTTTTAATATTAAATTTTCCGTTTTTTGAATAAGCAATCGTGCCTTTGGGAGCTCCTTTGTCTCTAATAAAATTTGTTAAACTTCTAGTATCTAGACCAGTAATTCCTACAATTTTATTTTTTTTTAACCATAAATCTAAATGTAAAAAAGATCTGTAGTTTGATGGTTCAGTTATTTCAGAATTAAAAACAACTCCTCTTGTCCAAATTTTATCTGATTCATGATCTTCTTTGTTAGTTCCTACATTCCCAATATGAGGGAAAGTGAAGTTTATAATTTGTCCTGCATATGATGGGTCAGATATTATTTCCTGATATCCAGTAATTGAAGTATTAAAACAAACTTCACCTGTTGCAATTCCTTGATAGCCAATCCCTATACCCTTAAAAATTCTCTTATTTTCAAGAACCAAGACGCCTGTTTGAATTTGTGAGTTTTTTTTTGATTTAGTTTTTTTTGCTTTTTTGATCAATTACAACTCATAAGTTAAAGGTTAATACAATAAATGGTTTATTATCGCAACAGAGATGTATTATAAAATTGTAAAAAAACAATTTTTCTTTTGAAGAATTTTTTCTTTCACAGTAGATTAAAAATTATGTCTTTAAAACAAACCATCGAAACTGAATATAAAAATGCTTTAAAATCTAAGAATAAAACAAAAATATCAACTTATAGGTTAATTTTATCCTCAATAAAAGATCTAGAAATATCTAATCGATCAGGTCCGAATAAAAAGGAAACAGATGATGAAGATATAAAGAAATTGTTTAAGAAGATGGCTAAACAAAGAGCCGAATCAATTGATATTTATAAAAAGAATAATCGCTCGGATCTTTTAGAGGTTGAACAGAATGAGTACGATGTATTAATTAGTTTTTTGCCTAAACAACTTAGTGATGAAGAAACTAAAAATATATGTGAAAAAATTATATCTGAGCTAAACGCATCATCACTTAAGGATATGGGTAAAGTTATGGGTGAACTAAAAAAAAAATATGGTGATGAAATTGATTTTGCAAAAGCAGGTGGTTTATTAAAACAATTATTAACTAAGTAATGAAATATCCAAAAGAATATCTTGACGAAATTAAAACAAGATTAAAAGTTTCCACAGTTGTATCTAAATTTGTGAATTTGAAGAAGAGAGGTAAAGAGTATATAGGACTTTCACCTTTCAAAAATGAAAAAACTCCATCTTTCACTGTAAATGATGAAAAAGAATTTTATCATTGCTTTGCATCATCAGAGCATGGAAACATATTTGATTTTGTAATGAAAACACAAAATTTAAAGTTTGGTGAAGCGGTACGATATTTGGCAAATCTTGCTGGAATGCAACCTTATATGTTTTCAAAAAAAGATGAGGAAAGAGAAAAAAAATGGAAAGAATATTCATCTATCTTTAATCGTTATATTGAATTTTATCACAATGAGCTTCTTAAAAACGAGATACATTTAAATGTAAGAAATTATCTCAAAAACAGATCATTGAATAAAGATGATGTTAAAAAATTTAAGTTAGGGTATGTGGAAAAAAATCCTATTTTCTTTAATGAATTAAAAAATGATTTTAGTTTAGAAGCTTTAGAGAACACAGGTTTATTTTATTTTGACGAAAAAAAGAAAATTCATGTTGAAAGATTTAGAGGTCGATTAATTTTTCCAATAAACAATATTTCTGGTCAACCGATAGCATTGGGAGGAAGAATTGTAGAAAAAAGTGATTACCTTGCAAAATATATAAATTCACCTGAAACAAATTTTTTTAAAAAAGGATCCAATTTGTATAATTTAGATTCTGCTCGGAAGTTTTCAAATAAAATAAATAATATTTATTTAGTTGAAGGCTACATGGATGTAATTGGTTTGAGTAAAAATGGAGTTGAAAACAGTGTAGCGAATTTGGGTACCTCCTTAACAGACAAACAAATATTAACTCTGAATCAATTTTTTGATGATATAATAATATGTTTTGATGGCGATGAAAGTGGATATAAAGCTGCATTGCGCGCTGCAGAAAATTCAATTAAAGAATTAAAACCTGAAAAACAAATTTCTTTTTTATTTTTACCAAATAATGAAGATCCTGATAGTTTTATCAATAAGTATGGAAAAAGTTATTTTATTGATTATTCAAAACAAAATAAAATTCAAATTCACCAATTTATTTTTAGTCATTATAAAAAACAAACTGAAAATAATCCTTCCTCATTAGCAATTTTTGATAAGAAACTGAGATCCATAGCAAATACAATAAAAGATGATTATATTAAAAAATATGTTTTAGAATATTTTTTAGAGAGAATTTCTGAGTTAACACCACATACAACTGGAAATAATGATAAAAATTACAATAAAAAAACTAGATCCCTGGAAACTACAAAAAAACACACTCAAGAACGCCAATCACTGACTGGAGTAGAATTAAAAGAATTTTCATTATTATATTTGATAATGACAAATTTGGATTTGATACAAAAAAACTTACATTTAATTGAAAATGTAAAATTTTTTACCGAAATAAATAAACAAATTTTTGAAAAAATTTTGTCAAAGCTCAGATTAACCGAGCAAATATCAATCAATCAATTAGAAATAGATGATAAATTAATAGATAAAATTAATAAGTTTGCTCCAATCAAACATATATTAAAAAATAAATTGGGTGATCCGAATGAAATTCTTGAATTATTAGATGATATCAACAGAGATCTAAACAATTACGATCTAGAGTTTAGAATTCAAGAGTTAGAATCGAAGTTTTCCAAAGATTTGAGCGAGATAACATTTCAAGAGCTAAAAGAGTTGAAAAAGAAGCAAAATCTTAATTAATTAACTAAATTAGTAATGGATTTTTGCTCATTTGACATTATATAAGACTACTCAATAGAAATATAGTGGAAAGAATTATTACTAAATCATTTGCAAGACTTATGGGCCGTGGGACCCACAGAGGATTTATAACCCATGAAGAATTGAGCAAATCACTTGGAAAAAGAAATCTTTCTGATCAAAATTTAGCACAAGCGTTCATTCATATTTTAGATGAAAATATTACGTTAGTTGAAAAAAAATCAGATTTCAAAGTTTTAAGAAAAAAAGAAAACTCATCTAAAGATGAAGGAAAAACAATAGAGAAAAGTGATGATCCCATAAGAATGTATCTAAGAGAAATGGGTGGTGTTGAATTACTCTCTAGGGAAGGGGAGATAGCAATAGCCAAAAGAATAGAAGCAGGAAAAGATGTAATGCTGATTGCCTTAGCACAAAGTCCAATTACCGCTCAACAATTTTTTGAGTGGCACGATAAGTTACAAAAAGATGAAATTTTAGTAAGGGAAATAATTGATATTGACACAAACTATATGGAAGACGAGTCTACGGGACCTAGTGCCAAACAAAAAAATGCTGGTGAAGCAGAAAAAGACGACACTTCTTCAAGTGAAGAGGGAGATGATGATTTTAATCCTACACTCGCTGCTATGGAAACTGAAATCAAACCTAAAGTTTTAAAGACAATTCACGTTTTAACCAAAGAGTATAATAAATTGATAAAATATCAAAAAGAAAAATTAAATTGTGTGTTAAATTCAACAACTTTTTCTAATACTAAAGAAAAAGGTTACGAAAAAATCGTAAAAGATATTCTAGAAAATATTAAATCTCTTCAACTTTCTCCCTCGGTTTTAGAAGAGTTAGTTCAAAAACATTATGTTGATAATAAAAAAATTATTTCTTTGGAAGGGAATTTATTAAGATTAGCAATGGATCACAAAATACCAAGAAATGAATTTATAAAATTTTATATTGGTAACGAAATTAACCCTAATTTAAAAAAATTTTTAGATACAAATCCTTTATGGAAACAATTTTTTTCAAAAAATAAGGAAGAATTTAAAAACATAAGAGAAAGGCTTGTTGAAACTAGTCATAAACTAGGTATGTCAGTCACTGATTTTAAAAAATTAGTGAGCAGAGTACAAAAAGGAGAAAAAGAATCAAGAATTGCAAAAAAGGAAATGGTTGAAGCGAATTTAAGATTAGTTATTTCGATAGCTAAAAAATACACTAACAGAGGTCTACAATTTCTAGATTTGATCCAGGAAGGAAATATTGGATTAATGAAAGCAGTTGATAAGTTTGAGTACAGAAGAGGTTATAAATTTTCTACCTATGCTACTTGGTGGATAAGACAAGCAATCACAAGATCAATTGCTGACCAAGCCAGAACAATAAGAATACCTGTTCACATGATAGAAACAATTAACAAAATAGTAAGAACTCAAAGATTGATATTAAGTGAGTTTGGAAGAGAAGCTACACCAGAGGAATTAGCTAAAAAATTGAGAATGCCACTAGATAAAGTAAGAAAAGTTCTAAAAATATCAAAAGAACCAGTTTCTTTAGAAAAACCTGTTGGTGATGAAGAAGATAGTAGTCTTGGAGATTTTATCGAAGATACTAAAGCTTTAGCACCACTTGAACAAGCTATAAAATCAAATCTGGGTGAAGCCACAACAAAAATACTTTCAACTTTAACTCCTAGAGAAGAGAGAGTTTTAAGAATGAGATTTGGCGTAGGTATGAACACAGACCATACTTTAGAGGAAGTTGGCTTACAGTTTTCAGTAACCAGGGAAAGAATAAGACAAATTGAAGCAAAAGCTTTAAGAAAGTTAAAACATCCTAGCAGGTCAAAACAACTAAAAAGTTTTTTAGAAAGCTAAATATAAAAAATTATTTAGCTCATTTGAGAAATGTATCTATCAGATAATAAATTAAATTTATTTATTAAATTATTAATTACAATTTTACCTATTTCAATTTTAGTTGGGCCTTCAGCCTCAATACTAAACATTGCTTTAATCTCAATCATAGGTGCTACAATATTTTTAATTCACAAAAAAAATTATAATTTATTTGGTAGTGAAATTGTTAAATTGTTATCCGTTCTATATTTATATTTAATTTTTAATACTTTTGTTTCTCTTAACTTTGAAGAGTCTATAAATCGTAATTTAGGTTTTTTTAGGTATATTTTCTTATTTATCGCAATTAATTATTTTTTTTTTAAGGAAGAAAATATCAATTTTTTTTTCAAAATTTGGATATTAGTATTTTTAGTAGTTTTTTTTGATATATTTTTTGAGTTTTATATGGGTAAAAACATATTAGGCTATCCATCATTAAAAAATAGAATTGGAAGTTTTTTCAAAGATGAAGCAGTTATAGGATCTTTTTTAAATGGTTTTATATTTATCCTAATTGGTTATTTATTTAAAAATCTTGAGAAGAATACTCTTTATCAAAATTTATTAATTTTTTCTTTTTTATTAGTAGGTTGTGTCAGTATAATTTTCACTGGTGAAAGAGCAAGTGTGATTAAGTTTTTTTTAGGAATGTTTTTGTTTTTTTTCATGATTAGAAAAACAAAATATATTTATCTAATTACAATTTTGGCCTCATTGATGATTTTACTATCTGCAAATTTTGGACAATATAAAGTTCTTAAAACAAGATTTTATGATGATATTTTTCCAAGATTAATGAATAGCGAAATTAGACAAAATTATCTTTATTTTCAATTATATTCATCTGGAATAGAAGTTTTTAAATCTTATCCTTTTTTTGGAGTTGGAAATAAAAATTATAGAGTAGAAACTTGTAAAACTCGTGCTTTTCCAGTTAAAAAAAAAGAAAATGAAAAGTATAAATGTAATACTCACCCCCATCAAGTTTATATAGAATTTTTGTCTGAACACGGTTTGATTGGGACTATCTTAATACTTTATATTTTTATAAAATTAATTTTTCTAAATTTTAAGAAAATTTATAACAATAGGAATTCTATCCAGATAGGATGTTTTTGTTTTCTTTCAACAAATTTTATTCCATTTATCCCTAGTGGATCTTTTTTTTCAGATTTTAGTTCAACTTTTTTCTTTATAAATTTATCTATGCTTTATGCTGTAAGCTCAAAAACAAATATATTTAAAAAAATTGATAATTTTTAATTATTTTTTATAATATTCTTATCTAAGGGCCTTTAGCTCAATAGTAGAGTGTTCGCTTGACATGCGAAAGGTAGTAGGAGCGTAACCTACAAGGCCCACCAAGTCCAAATTAAAATTTTTCATCAGTTTCATTTGGTTTCTTTTTGGAAAATAATTTTTTTATAAAATATTTGACTTTATTATAATAAAAAGAACAATACGCAATTATCGCCGCTATAAAGCCTAATATGGCTTGAATTATAAAGCCACCAGTTCCAGGATCTAAATATGCGTAAGCAATATTAAAATTTGTAGAAAATAGTGTTAAAAATAGAATATAAAAAAAACTTTTCATTGATATTATCTTGAATAATTATTTTACAATATATAATTCTTTTAATTACAACTAACAATTATTTTTTTTATAATTAATGCAACAGATTAAAAACCTAAGAGTTATTGGATTAAATATTGCGATATTTCTTTTACCTTTTTTGGAGTTTATTAAAGATAATTTTAATGAAAAAGATATTATCTTAACAGAAAGTTTTTTCTATCTTACAATAATTTTTTGTTTTATTTTAGTGTTGTTATCTTATTTTGTTTTCTTACTAAAAAGAGAGCTAAATTTTTTGCACTGTCTTTTAATTTCAACAATCTCATTTTATTTATTATTTAAACATAACTTGTTTAAAACAATAATAAATTTTTTTTTTGGAAATGAAAATCCAGACTATAATCTATCATCAGAAATAAGTTTAATTTTAGTATTAATTTTAATAGTTACTACTTATAGATTAATCAAAAATAATAATATTTTTTTTAAAAGATTTTCCTATGTTTTCTTTTACCTGTCATTAATATTAATTTTATTTCAATTATTTTTTTTTCAAGATGTGAAAAAGATTGATTTAAAATCAAGCTCAATAATCTACTCCTCTACAAAAGATATAAAGAAAAACAATATTTATTTTGTAATACTTGATGCAATGATCCCAATTAAAAATTTTGAAAAACACTATGATATGAGTCTTAACAATTTCATAAATGATATTGAAGATCTTGATTACAAATATATTCATGACACTAATAATTTATATGATAACACTGCATATAATTTAACTTCATTATTTAATTTAGACGAAATTTTAAAAAATGACGAACTGCCTCAAAACAAATACCTTTATCCATCAATGTTAAGAAATATTGAAAAAACGAATCTTTTTAAAAATCTTTCAAGTCTTGAGTATAATTTCAAATGGGCAGGAAATCTTTTTGCTTATTGTCCAAAATTTAATTTAAGATATTGTTTAGACAAAGACAAAAAGGGTATAATCGATATTTATTTATCTCTTAACTTTTTACAAAAATCACCATTCATTCCTATCGCCACTCATTTAGCAAATTTTTTTAATTTTAATTTTAATAAATATCTTTTTTTTGAATTAAACGATGGCATAGGAAGATTAGTTAATTTTTTGATTAATCAGGAAAATAATATTGAAGATAAACCCAATTTTTATTTTATACATCATATGTCACCACATTATCCATATGTAACAGATAAAGATTGTTCATATAAATTTTATTCAGGAAAAAAGAACTTTGAGGGATATAAATCTGCTTATTTATGTAATTTAAAAAAGATTAAAATAATGTCTAATTATCTGAATGAAAAAGATCCTGAGGCAATAGTAATTTTTCAAAGTGATCATAGTTGGGGAATGTCGAAAGATAAAAAAGAAAAAAAGATGATTTTTAATTTAATCAAATTAGATGAAAATTGTAAAATGAACGATGACGTTAATTATCATCATGTAAATACCTTGAGATTAGTTCTATCGTGTTTAACTAATCAGAATGTAAATTATTTAAACAATTAATTTAAAAAAAAACAAACATTCAAACTTGATAAACTTTTTCAATGGTATAAAACCAAGATTTATCAAAGGGCCTGTAGCTCAGTTGGTTAGAGCAGTACACTCATAATGTATTGGTCCCAGGTTCGAGTCCTGGCGGGCCCACCAAATTTTAAAGATAATTAATTATTAAATTTTTGCAAAGTTTCAAATAAAGCATTGATGTCACTATTATTTGAATTTAAAACTGATAAAAATTCCTCTTTTTGAGTCCTAGCTAAACTCAAACCCTCAATAATCAAATCTCTAATTAATGGGTTTGTTGGATCTTTAGTATATATTCTCCAGTCAATTTTAATTTCTGGCCTTTCATTTGTTGCTTTCAGCACACTGTTTACGATTGTGTAATTTTTATCTAATACCTCCTTATCGTATACGTCAATCTCTGGATTAGTATATTCTGCTAACCTACTTGAGAAACTTTTTAAAAAATATTGTTCAAAAAGACTCGAATATTTTTTAAGCTGTTCCTCATTTAAAGTTTTTCTTATTGGACCTAAGGAATAATAACCAATACCTCTAATATCAACTGTTTCTTTAGCAATATCTTTAAGTTCCTTAATTTTTTGATCTTTATCAATATTTTCTGATAAAAGTTTTGAAGCTCTATTAACAGTTGATTGTACAAAAACGTCTGGTTCAATCGCATGAAGACTCGTGTTTAATAAAAAGATTAAGAAAACTATGGCAGAAAATTTTTTTGTCATTAGATATCCTTAAATAATATATTAATTATCTAGTTCTTCCCAGTCGCCATCATTTTGAGTATCTATAATTTTCTTCGTATTCAATATTTTTTGTTGTCTATCTTGTAGATATAAGCTTTTTACAGAAGCGTAGAAGTCTAATGAATTTTTTTCAAGATTTTCTAAAGAATCAAAATTTTTTCCTCGGAAGTCAACACCAGCAGTTACTTTTGATGAATAATAATCAATGTCGCTAAAGTAATGGGTATCGTTAGCTACAGTCACGTTATACCAAGCATCTCCCCCTGTAAAATTTATTACAGATGCAACAGTGTCTCTTGCAGTGCTAGGTCCTAAAACAGGTAAAACAATATAACATCCAGGGCCAACACCATGTTTTGCGAGACTTTGTCCGTAATCTTCCTTTTCATATTTTGAAAACCCCAAATACTCGGCCATGTCAACAAATCCCAGAACTCCAACTGTAGTGTTAATTAAAAACCTACCTGTGTTTATTCCTGCGAGAGCAAAATCTCCTTGTAGGAGATTATTAGGAATGGTTACTAGATTTGACAAATTGTCTAATGAATTACTTACACCAGTTTTAACTGGTGATGGTAATTTTCTGTAGACACTTGCAACTGGTTTAAAAACTATTTTATCTAATCCTTGATTGAGTGCAAAAGATGCTCTATTGAAACCTTCGAAACAATCTTCTATTTCTGAAGGATTATTTTTCTTCAAAATTAAATCACCATCAGAACCTGCGTTAGAATTCGAAACTAGCGCAAAAGTTGTAATTAGAATTATAACAAATTTCCTAAGCATACTGTCTCTATATAGTATAATCTATGTTAATGTAAATTAACAATTAATCATTATTATAGCTAAAATGTGGCTTAAAATAACAACTAATTATTCTCCTAATTTTAGTATTCCAAAAAGACCCAAAAAAAAAATAAAATTTATTATTTTACATTACACCGGAATGAAAAAGGAACTAGATGCGATTAATAGATTATGTAATCCTAAATCAAAAGTGAGCTCTCATTATTTTGTTAAAAAAAATGGAAAAGTCATAAATCTTGTACCTGACTCATATGTTGCTTGGCACGCAGGTAAGTCTCGTTGGGGAAAATTTAATTCTTTAAATAAATATTCAATTGGAATAGAAATTCAAAATTCCGGACATGACAATAATTATGAAAATTTTTCTTTAAAACAAATTAAATCTTTACGTTTACTTTTAAAAAAATTAATTTTTATTTATAAAATTAGCCCAAAAAATATTTTAGGTCATTCTGATATTGCACCTAACCGAAAAAAAGATCCAGGTGAGAAGTTTCCTTGGAAGAAATTATCGAAATTTAATTTAGTAAAATGGCATAATTTAAATGAAAAAAAACTTAAAAACTTAAGATCTGTTAAACTTAATAATGATTCTAAATTGAAATTTTTAAAAAATTTAAATAAAATAGGATACAAAAAAATTCATTCTCAAAATTTAGTTTTTAATATGAAAATTTTAGCAAAAGCATTTCAAAGACGATATAGGCCGAGTCTTATAAATGGGGTAATCGATAAAGAATGCCTATATATCAGTAAAAGTTTAGTAAAAATTTAGATAAAAGTTCTTGAAATAATTCTATTTAGCAATAGATTGAGTACGCCAGATAAATGATTTATCGCTTTAATTAATTTTAAAGAGGAAAGTCCGGGCTCCGCAAGGAAACAGTGCCAGGTAACCCCTGGCGGGGGCAACCCTAGGGATAGTGCCACAGA
>MDTE01058604.1_pt1 | contig 11479 bp, 16 predicted proteins | sample 811231 | NCBI WGS metagenome assembly MDTE01 (sample SAMN05326651, study PRJNA326480) | marine metagenome | isolation source: seawater | place: Indian Ocean: Red Sea | collected 2010
ATCTTGCTTATAAAAGGAGAAAACAATGACAAGACTAACAACTCTAGACTTACCCTCAATACATAGACACTTTGTAGGATTTGACAATATGTTCAATGAAATGGACAGATTGTTTGAAAACTCTGCAAAAGGTGGTGGGTATCCCCCATACAATATTGCACAGATAAATGATAATGAATATATGATTTCATTAGCAGTTGCTGGCTTTGGTATGGATAATCTTTCAATTGAGAAAGATAAAAATACCCTCAAAATTGAAGGTACCGCTCCTAAGGGAGACGATGATGTAAATTATCTACACAGAGGCATCGGAGGACGTAGCTTCCGTAGAGAATTTACACTTGCTGAACACGTAGACGTTCACAATGCTGAACTTAAAAATGGAATGTTAAACATTCATTTGAAGCGTGAAGTACCAGAAGAGTTACAGCCTAAGAAGATTGAAATCAACGCAGGCTCAACTATTGAAGGCACTGTTTCAGAAAAATAAAGTCTAGGGGGAGTGAAATACCTCCCCCAAACCTAAGGAGTACAAAATGACTACAGAATTTGTCGAAGACGTCAAAATTGACGAAAAAATATCGCAAAAACTAGAAATACCTAAAAACTACAAAGTCATTATGTTGAATGATGATACTACTCCTATGGAGTTTGTAATCTCAATTCTTACATTAATATTCAAACATACAGAAGAGACTGCCAAAAAAATTACCTTAACCATTCACGAAGAAGGTTCCGCCGTAGTTGGAATATATACATATGAAATAGCTGAACAAAAGGCTTTAGAAGCTACTACGCTTTCTAGAGACAACGGCTTTCCATTACAACTACGTTTGGAGCAAGAATGAGTAACCTAAAAGAACTAACCTGGGAGCACCATAAAGATGCTGAAAGACAATCTTTCGTTAAGGTATTAATGAGTGGTAAGATAAATCCAGAATTATATGCTACATATCTTTGGAATCAGCATAAAAAATATGACTTATTGGAGGCTATTGCTGGCGCTTTAGGCTTGCTTGATGATTTACCTGATATACGACGAAAATTAAAAATAGAAAAAGATTTTCTTGAGCTTTGGAAATCTGATAGCCCACCAATAATAACAAATAGCACACAGCATTATATCAAGCATATGAAAGATATAATTGCTGATAGAAATGCAATAATGGCACATATTTACGTTTTACATATGGGGGACCTAAGCGGAGGTCAAATGATCGCACGAAAGGCTCCTGGAGAAGGCAGGATGTATCAATTTGATACAGACAAAGCAAAACTTAAAGAATCTATACGTGCAAAAACTACAGATGAAATGGCAGAAGAAGCAAAGTATTGTTTCACTGCAAGTACAAATTTATTTAAAGAATTAATGGAGTTAAATATTGAGCCTTATTTGGAACAAGCTGATTGATTGTCAAAATGATATTATAGAAATATTTGATGAACAGGCGACTGAAATACAAGAAGATGGGTTGGAATATTTTAATCGTCCAGACAGTGGTTGGATTAACCGTGTGTGGGCTAATGATAATGTTCGCCGTGCTCATATAGATGTAGTTGATGCTCGTGATACAAAGGGCTTGTGGATGATGCATGTATGCATCTTTCCTACATTAGACAACCCAGCACCTATATATGGGTTCGATGTTATAGCAGGCAAGAATAAGATGACTGGTGCATTTCATGACTTTTCACCTAGTTCAGATCCTGATCATCCTATGATACAAGGTTACTATGAAAGCGTTGAACATTTTGTACCAGAAAAACAACGAGAACTACCTGAATGGGCTCGCAATATTTTCACAGGTAAAATGCTTGCCGCTGGTAATGTAAAAACAGATGAAGAAGCTACAGAAATAATTCAAATAGCATTAAGCAATTTGCATGCTTACTTTGAAGAAGTAGGCGAAACAAAAGGCGAAGGTGCCCCCGATCTTGTAGCAGCCTGTCAAAACTATTACTGTGAAAACCAGCAACAAAATCCCCATACAGCAAATGTTATGAAAAGTTTAGGCTTACCAGAAGAGGATGTAGACCGTTTCTGCACAGATATGTTGTTTCCTAAACTTGCATAAATACATAAAATAGGAAGTAGTCATGCGTTTCAAAGATTTTAAAATGGTCGAAGCATCAGGTTTGTTTAATAGACAAGCAGGACAAATGTTTCATCATCCAGAAACAGATCACGAATTAGAATTTGTAAAAATTATTGCATATCCTAGCGATGCACCTCAATTTAAAGATGCAAGTGACAGAGATGCCGCAGTAAAACAACTTGAAAGCAGTCTTGATATTCCTATAGAATGGACTAACCAACCTACAGCTGGATTATTGGCATTTGGTATTGCTTACCTAAAAGAACCAGGCCAAGAAAATGCTACTCATGTATTTGGCAGATATTTTGCCCAAATGAAACAGGTTGGACTACCTGCAAATTGGAATATAACAAAACATTTCGCAGGTTATAAACTTCAAACAGGTGCTGGTGCAAAAATGCAAGCAGGATTGACACCACAAGATATTTTAGGTATAGAAGAAAAACGCTATAAGGGATTAGATTCTTTAATGGCTGCACTTAGAACAAGTCTTGCAGATAAACCAGAAGTATTATCTGGTTTTGAAGAAATGGCACAAGGCAAATTGCCAGCAACTTTTCCTAATCAAACAGAAATAGCGCCTGCAATTAGAGATTACGCAGGAGAAATTTTACAACCAATTGGTATTATGGCAGGTGTCAATATGGGCCAAGGAATAGTTGCCGCGAAACAAGATTTGATTCCTAATCAAGAATGGAGTGACCTTGATTTATATTGGCCTGCAGGAAAGAATCATAATTTAATAGACAGTGTATTCCTTAGAGACGATGGACTTGAAATTGGAATCAGTTCCAAAGGTAAAACTGGTGCAGACGCAAGCATGAAAAATGTACAAGATGCAATTATAAAAGCCGAAGAAGTTTCTCCGGGGTTGCTTAAGAGTCACGAGCAAGTTGTAAAGATTGTTAAAATGATAGATGATCTATCTGCTCTAGAAGGACCTTTAGCAGTTGCAGAAGAAATCAAAATACTAAAACCTGAGACAACTGCTTTTATTCGTAGTATGGCAAAGACGCCTATGACATTAGAAGATATTCAACAATCGAATAACGAAGAACTATTGAAAGTGTATCAATCATTTGGTGCAAAACTACAACATCAAAATTATAATATATATTTCCATATGACTACTAATGTTGCAAAACTTGTTGCAAAAGAATTAAATTCAATGCCAAGTTTTGGTCAGGGATTGATGGCGTTTATGAAACAAGCAAGCATTGTGCAAGTTTATACACAGATTGCTAGATCTGCTGATGATGTATTGGTCACAGAATTTAGAAGTGTTTACCCTCCTAAGTTCGACGGAGTTGTTTTAGTAAACGGCGGAAAAAATTATGCTAGTACAAAGATATTTGGAAAACTAGCTTTCAAAATGCCTTAAGTCATACTTTTTAATTTTAGCAATTAAATTCGTTCTACCTATGCCAAGAGACTTTGCAGCTCTTGTCTTGTTACCTTCAAAAGCTGACAGTGCTGATTTAATTCTATCTATTTCTATAGTTTCAATTTCATTTGGCAAGGTTGTAGGACTTGTTTGGTAATTATCGAAAATGCTTAATGCTTCCCACAACATATCTTGTTCTGTTTTAGGATCAATCATAATAATATTTAGTTTTTAGTGCATAGGTGTAAAAATTTTTACACTTTGCATAAATACTAGGAGTCCAAAGAGAGGGGAAAAAGCTATCACGATAAATACAAATGCAGGAGTGTCTAATGAAATTCAAAGTACTATCTACATTAATCGTATGGGCGGTATCCAATACTGCTTTAGCTAGTGAACTGACTTGGGGCTTTAAATCGCCTGCTTTCCATCATGGCAATGGTTATTCATCACACGTATTAAGTGTTGAACAACTACAACATAATAGAAAGCAAGATATAAAAGATGAACAGGCAAGAGTACAGAGGGAGCTAGAAAGAGAATTAGAAAACACAACCCTGAACAAGTTTATTAAGAACGTAGAAAGTAGAATATACGCTACTCTTAGTAAGCAAATGGTAGATAGTATGTTTGCTGACTGTGACGCAACGACAACAACTTGTGCAACAAGTGGCACCGCAGAAATCGAAGGCTCACAAATTACATGGGCTAAAGATTCAACAACAGGAGAAATTACTCTTACTGTTATTGAAGAAGATGGAAGCACAACTACAATTACAATACCTGGTGCAGGGGAGTTTAACTTTTGATTCGAATCTTAATTTTACTAGGCACATTGATACTTACAGGTTGCAGTGGTACAATGCAAAAGAGCTTGGATACATTCAACGAGGCAGGGCCTCCTAGAATACAGCCAGCACCTTTAGCAGAGCGAATGATGCAGGTACCCGAACTAGATGGTAAAAAAATGACTATAGCTGTTTATAGTTTTATGGATAAAACCGGACAACGTAAACCAGCAGATAACATTGCAAATCTATCTAGTGCAGTGACACAAGGATCTGAAGTATGGGTTATTAAGGCTTTATCAGAAGTAGGCAATGAAACTTGGTTTGAAGTAGTAGAACGTGTAGGAATGGACAATCTGATCAAAGAGAGACAGCTGATCCGGAATACACGAGAAGTTTATGAAAAGAATTTACCTAATGGTCCTAGAGCACTAAAGCCGATGGTGTTTGCAGGGCTGATACTTGAAGGTGGCATTATAGGTTATGACTCTAATGTTGCTGTAGGCGGTGTAGGCGCTAGGTATCTAGGACTAGGTGCACAAACTGAGTATAGAGTAGATACCGTCACTGTTGTTATGCGAGTTGTTAGTGTAAGCAGTGGAAAAGTGCTACTGAGCATAGCGACAGAGAAAACAATCGCAAGCTCAAGGTCCGGAGCGGACATATTTAAGTTCCTTGATATGGGAACTAAATTGATTGAATCGGAGACGGGGTATTCCGTTAACGAACCAGTAAATTACGCTGTGAGGGCGGCTATTGAAGCAGGTGTAGTTCAACTGGTATATGAAGGTGAAACGAAAGGGCTTTGGAAATTCAAAGACAAAACATATAAAGGCGCTTTACCACGATCACGGCCATTACCTTTAGCAGATGCTTTAGACAAATGGCCAAATGCTAGGTTGTATTGTGATAAGTCCGATTTGTGTTGGCCTATAGAGGAACAAAGCCAGAAAGGAAACAATGATAAAAACAATTAGAGGGTTGATATTGTTTTGTTTGATCGCCGTAACTCCTGCCTTAGCAAACGATATCTATATTGAACAAGTGGGGGACACGCTTGATTTAGACATAACACAAGATGGCACAGATAACGTGATTGGTACAAGCACTACTGATGTAAATCTAGATGGTGACTCAATGACGTTTTCAATTACACAAACAGGTGACATGAACACTATCGTAGCTGATATACAGGGTAGTTCTTATACAGGTACTTGGCAGTTTACTGGTGATTCAAACGAAGTAGATCTTAGTTGTGATAGCACTAGTGGTACAAACTGTGAAAACGTTACTTTGAACATAACAACTACAGGTGACGATAATACTTACGACTTTAATATTGGTGACACAGCAGATGCAGACGGAGCAACTGTATCGTTTACAGTTACAGGAGACGACAATGTGATTGAAACTGATATTGACGGTGAGAGCGTTGAATTAACTGTGGTTGTGAATAACAGTGCAAGTTTAGCAACTGGTGGTGCAACAAGTGGTACACTATCTTCAAGCGGTGCAGGTAATGTAGTTGACATCGATATAGATGGAGATGGTGATAGTGCAGGCCATACAGTAACATTAGATGTAACTGGAGGCGGAAGCTCATACACTGTAGATCAAAGTGGCATTTACGATAACACAGTCAACGCTGATTTCGATGGTGATAATCAAGACGTAGATATAACGCAAAGTGACTAGTATGGCGCCTAACAAATTTACATGGCTATTGTTAGGCTTACTAGTTTTATTTGCTGTATTGGTTAATCCTGCGTATCCAAATGTAGGAGAAATTGGACAAGTAAAAGGTTCAGGCGTTATTGAACGTGGATCTACAATCATTATAGAAGGCAAAGCTGGTGTTGGTGTTGAAAGCATGGATACTGCTGTGACTGCCAAAGGCACTATGAGAATCAATTTCATAGATCAAACAAGAGTAGAACTTACAGAACAGTCAAGATTAGTAATAGATGAATTTGTATATGACCCTAGCAAAGATTTAGGAACACTATCATTGAAAGCAAGTCTTGGCACTGTAAGATATGCATCTGGACAAATAGCTAAAAGATATAAACAAAATGTAAAAATAAGAACTCCTAGTGCGACTATAGGTGTACGAGGTACAGACTTTATAATGGTGGTCGATGAATTTGGAGGTTCTATGATTACTTTACTTCCAAGTTGCGATGTTGCAGGCGCATGCTTTGTAGGAGAAATTACAGTCGAAACTGATGCTGGTATTGTAATGATGAACCAAGCATTTCAATCAACTCAAACCACTCATAATATGAGAAAGCCTACGCCGCCAGTTGTGTTAAAAATATCTGAAGATATGATAAACAATTTGCTTATTCTACGCAAACGAACTCCTATTGAAGATTATAACGAAGAAGAACAACTTAAGAAAAGAAAATTAGCAGACTTTCTTGGTATTGATTTTTTAGAGATAGATTTTTTAGAAGGGGATGCCCTTACTGATAGTATAGAAGGTATATGGGTTACAGCTTTAGATGAATCGGCTTTTATGTTAGCTGATATGCTACACGATATGTTAGATAAACTTAACGAAGCACTTGCCGCGTTATTCAAAGACGAATTAGCTTTACAAAATGAAAGACTACTAAGTAACGTCCCTCAAGTTGGATTTGATCCAAAAACACAAATACGCTTAGACATAATAGAACCATATTGGGTATGGCAACGTGAAGACTTTGAACAGGGTGGCTTTATTCGCATGCGGTTAAATAGACAGCATGATTATACAATTGACGTTAAACAAGGAGACTTTGAAATCTATGACTATAGATTGGGTTCAGAAGGCACTAATAGTATTACTATTGAGCAGTCCAACAATTAGTTGGTCTAATGATTTATACATAGATCAAGTCGGTGATTCTTTTACTGGCTCTATAACTCAAGATGGCCAAGATAATAAAGTTCGTAGTCTTAACACTACAAGCGGTGATGCATACTTAGGGGGCAATAATAAAACGTTTACACTTACACAACAAGGCAACAATAATCGTGCAGGATTTTGGACACACGGAGGTAATCAAGTCATGTCAATTACACAACAGGGTAATTCTAATGTAAGTGCTATGGACAATCATGGTAACAATAATGACATGACAGTAAACATAGACGGTGACAGTAATGTTACTCATACTGAAATTGGGAACGGCGGAGATATTAATAACACAATAACAGTGACTATAGACGAAGGTGATAGTAACACAATTTATACAGAAGTTCAAAATGGTAGCACAAACACAATTGATGTGCAAGTACACGAGCAAAGTAACAACATTAACACAATAACAGTAAACGGCAGTAATAACAATGTAAAAGCATGGCAAGGTAAGCACGAAGACGGCACAATAGATAATAATGAAACAGGTGATAATGACGTATACTGGATAGTATCAGGCAGTAATAATACTCTTGAAAGTTATCAGACAGATGACAATAACAAAGGCGGTTTACACATAGCAAACTATATCACAGGTGACAGCAATACTGTACATCATACACAAAGAGGTAGTGGCGAACATGAAGGCTTTGTAGAAATTAACGGAGACAACAATGACGTTACGTTACTACAACGAGGTAACAGTGATACACAGTTTGCCGACATAGTTTTAGACGATGGCCATACTGTAGATGTGTTTCAAAGGTATGGCTCACATACAACAAATATTGATCTTACAAATGCAGGCGGCGGCTATAATCTTGATCTAGACCAAACAGGCACTGCAAACAAAACATATAATCTTACAGGTACATGTACAAATGCAAACGGTTGTGGTGTAACTGTGACACAAAATTAAAATAAATACAGCATGGCACAGAAAAGTCGTTGGCAACGATTTAAAGAATGGTGGACAATAGATCATGTTGTCGATCTTGTAGTAGATGCATTACTTCTAATATGGGAAGTAATTGCAAGTCCAGTTCTTATACTTGTTAGGATAATTAGACATTTTATAGGTGACTGGTTTGTAGGTAACCTTAAAAAAATTATCAAAAGTATTGTGCGTTGGTTCAAACGTAAACGAGAATATCGTAAAGAACATGGACACGGAATATTTAGAACCTATTGGTGGTTAATACTTCTTAGTCCTTTTATCTTTTTTTTCCTTATATGTTTAATTGCTATCATCACCGGCTTTGCAGAAAGCCTTCCTGAAATGTTAGAATTACTTATTAGAGGTTGTGATTCTTTACAACCTGGTGCAGAACAATATTGGTGCAATATTAACTAAACACTTAATTTAGATATATTAGTAGTTAAATACCAGTGGAGGGTTCAGATGATAGATCCTATCACTGCTATAAGTGCTGCAACCGCGGCATTCGGCACAGTAAAAAAATTCGTTAACGCTGGTCAAGAATTTGAGCAAGTAGCGAGTCAGCTTGGAAAATGGTATACAGCCGCAAGCGATTTTCGGCATGCTCAACAGGCCCAAAAGAAACCGCCTATCTTTAAAAAACTATTTGCCGCAGGTTCTGTAGAAGAAGAAGCCCTTGCACTGTTGATACACGAAAAAAAATTAATGGAGCAAGAAAAAGAATTAGGTGCTTTACTAAACTTAAGATTTGGTTATGGCACAATGGAAGAACTCAAAGATATGAGAAGAAAAATTCGTAAGCAAAGAGAGGAAACAGTTTATAAACAAATGCAACGTAGAAAAGCACTATTAGATGGTATTGCAATAGCATTTTTACTTTTAGTATTAGTTGTATTTGTAGGCGGTATGTTTATTTTTATAGGGAAGGCCAAAGGATTGTTCTAGTGCGTTATGTTTATAAGGACTTTGTCTACGATTATGATTACGGTACGGGCAAACTTTATAAAGGTGACCATTTAATATTTAAAGGAAATGGATGGTCAGGCATACTATTCTTTTTATCAGCAACAAAAAATGCTCCTGAAGTAAGAGCAATGTTTCAGCAACAATTAGACACAAGAGAAGAATATAAACTTAGAGCAGAAATAAAGAAACCAAAAGAACCTGAATTAGATTGGGAACAAGAAGAGCCTGTAAAGAAGACTAACAAAAGGCGCAACGATAGGAGGCTTGTACGTTGATACATGCTTTTTTATTAATAGTTATATTAGGTACAGGTGAAGATGCTAAACAAGAACCTAATCCTATGTATTTTAGGAGTATAGATGTTTGTCAATATTATGCAAAACGTATACCAAGACAGTATGGTAATTACAGATATAAAGATTTGGTGCCATCAAAACATAGGATAACAGCATATTGTAAACCAGTTTATGTAAAAGATGGAGATTACATATATGATCATTGAACTTGCTATGGCAGGAATGTTACAATGTTCGCTTGTGACACAGCGTATTAAAAGAGAAGACTTATATTGTTTTTACCAATGTGTTGATTCATCAAGAGAATTTGCAAGCACATTAAAAAATTACAGATGTCCTAAAACTTTATATGCTGATAGAGCCGCATTATTGTTTAAAGATAGAAATTATAAATTAAACAAGTGGACCGATGCTGACATAGACAAAATTATTAAAGAATAAATATTGTATGACGAAATGGATCACACATTGGACAATAGCTTTTTTTACGGCTATAGTGATGTTACTCATTCACTACGGTGATAGTACTGTTGTCCAGACAGCTAGGCTCAAACAATTCGATCTATTACAAAACACCAGTGAGCAAAAACTTTCCCAGGATATTGGCATCGTTACTATCGACGAAGCCGCTATTGAAAAGTATGGACAATGGCCCTGGAAGCGTGATGTACTTGCAGATATAATTTGGAAACTTCGCGAAGCAGGTGCGGGTATTATTGTACTCCCAATTATTATGTCTGAGCCCGACAGATTAGGTGGCGACATACAATTGGCTCAAGCACTTGTAGATAACGGTATAGTGATTGCACAGACAGGAACTATTACTGGTAAAAATCGCAATGCGGTCCCTAGAGGTGTTGCGAAAATTGGTAATCCGTTACCATATCTATTTGAATGGAACGGAATGCTAGGACCAATAAAACTGCTAGGAGATAACGCCGATGGCGTAGGAGTGTTAAACACAAATCCTGAAATAGATGGAGTTGTGCGTAGAGTGCCTCTCCTTATGCGTATTGGAGAAGATACGTATCCAGCTTTAGCAGTTGAAGTTATACGAACAGCAACAGGAAATCCAAGCTATCAAATAAAAGCAAATGAAGGAGGCATTGAAGCTGTACGTGTACCAGGATATCCTATTATTAAAACAGATCCTAATGGACAAATTTGGTTAAGATGGAATAAAAAGTTTGAAACTATAAGTGCATCTAATCCAGAATTGTTTAGTAACTTGGAAGGCAAAACTGTTATAGTAGGAGTTACAGCAGAAGGTATAGGTGGTTTGATTGCTAGTCCTAACGGACCACAACATAATTATATTCCTGCCGCAGTGACACTACAAACTGTCATCGACGGAGATCAAATACAAAGGCCATTTTGGGCCTTACTCGCAGAGTTATTGACAACAGCAGTCTTGGGTATAGCCCTTGTGCTGATTGCAAGATTTACTCCTTATTGGTTTTCAGGTATCAGTATTGTAGTGTTTGCAGGCGGTTTAGGTTATGCTGTATACTATGCGTGGACAAATTATCTATACCTTCTTGATGCTACTATGCCAATTGCCACTGTAGTGCTGGTAGGATTACATGCTACATTTAACAGGTTTGTTTTAGAGTTTTTTGAAAAGCAAAAAATTAAAAAACAGTTTGCAGGTTACGCATCACCAACAGTCGTGCGTATGCTACAAGAAAATCCTGCCCTTATAAAACAAGGCATGAAAAAAGAGATAAGCATATGCTTCTCAGACTTGCGTGGCTTTACACCATTAGGAGAAAGTTTTGGAGATGATGTAGAAGGATTGACACGTATAATGAATGGTTACATGGATGCTATTACACAACCAATTCTAGATGCTGATGGAATGGTAATTAAATACATTGGTGATGCAAGCATGCATGTACATAATGCGCCTATAGATGATCCTAACCATCCTAAAAGTGCAGTACAATGTGGTTTAGATATGTTAACAGCAGTGGAGAAATTTAATGAAAAACTTGAGAAGGACGGCAGACCTCGTGTTGGCATGGGGGCTGGCATTAATACTGGGCTTGGTTATTTGGGAGAAATGGGTAGCTCACAGAGACACTCCTATGACGTCCTCGGAGACTCA
>MDTE01076997.1_pt1 | contig 11479 bp, 12 predicted proteins | sample 811231 | NCBI WGS metagenome assembly MDTE01 (sample SAMN05326651, study PRJNA326480) | marine metagenome | isolation source: seawater | place: Indian Ocean: Red Sea | collected 2010
GTGGGTTTCATTGCTATCAATATTTTTTACTATTTAGACAGTTATTCCACTTTATACTTATATTCTAAGATCATACGATAAAAGAAATCTTTACACGCATTAGTTCTTTCTTTATCATATTCATCAGCGAATGTACCCTTCTCAGAATGGTACACTAGTGCTTTATATATTTGATGACAATCCCTAATATCTAATTCTATTTCAACATATGGAACATCATTGTTCTCATCATAATCACTTTCGTAATTGTATTCAGTCATTTTTCATGGAAACTATAGTCTAGCATCATTCTATACAAGGATTGTCTAAGATATCGAAGATGTTCTTGTTCATCAACGGGTCTTGCTGGAGCACCAGGCCAATTTTTGAATGTTTCTTCGACACAATGGTGCAGTAGACGAATATCTTCGATCCTTAAATTAATTTGGTAATCGTATTCTTCTTCTTCCATTAGAATCCTGCTTGGAACTTTTGCCATTCAATTGCATTCTTTATCTGGAATGTTCTATTAGAGACATTTTTGATAATCTCTTCCAGAAACTTCAATGTTACATTGTAATATTTTATTTTCATATCAACTGCAGATAATTTTTGATCCGCATCTAGATACCTTTGAATGGCATCTTTTTCTCTCACCTTGTACGGAAATGGTTCTTCCGCATAGACTTCAGCTGTTGCTTTGCCTGTATAGTAGTTATACCGTTCTAACTTTACACGATTGTAAGATTCCTGTGCTCTTTCACGAAGGAGCATAATTGTATTATATACTGTATAGTATTTTGAATGCAATTGTGGAATCTTCAAAGATTCATCATGTAGATTATCAGGATCAATGACAGAGTCTTTCTGCCACATCTCCTGAATTTTGTCAAGATCCATCAGATAGAAGAAGTCAGTTCGTATATAGTATACTTGAAGGTTGCCTCTGCTGTAAAGTATTCAACATCGCTTGTTGTAGCATCAAAATCTAAAGATGTCAAGGAGATTGGAAATAAATCTTTAAACTTCACAGCAGCAATCTCTCTAAGATTACTATTCAATATTCTAAGTGTACCATCAGAAAACGCTTGCTTAGAATCTCTTATGCCACCTTTATCAGTGGTCAGATCTTCATATTGCTTTGCTGAATCTGGAAATCCTAAACCATTTAACCAGTTATATACGCTAATATAATTTTCCATATTTTCATCAACCAAAAATCTCAAGGTAAAATCACCATAAGTTAATTTCTCACCTGGGATGTCAATATCCTTTAGATAAGATGGTTGAGTTGCAAGTGCTAATGATAATTCTGGAATCCTAGCACTATTAGAAAAGAAATCTACTTTTGGATATTTTCCAAGACTAAACTTGAAACCAATACCCGTTAGGTAGTTTCTATTTGCTATTTGATTTACTAGAGGTCCTGCAGCAGCCATTGCTATTTTTTAGTTATTTAGAACGATAAGTTAAAAGATATTGATATCCGATCTTCCTCAGTATTATTTGTACCTACAGAATGTTTAAGTGCTGAGGGAAATAACCACATTTGCCCTTCTATCGGATATCTAATCGTACTTTCTCCTCCAGTATATGTTTGAGTTATAAATTGATTTCCAAAGACTAATGCTTCTCTTGGATCAAATATATTTAAGAGACCGCAATCACCTTCGGGAATTTTTACATAGTAAACACCTGCAAGATCACAGCATGGATGATTATGTTCAGAATTTAATGCTCCTTTCGGACTTATGTTTGCCCAAATATTAACTGTTTTTATTTTGGTTATCTGGGGTGTAAATGGTAATTTTGATATAACTATTTCTAAATTTTCAACGAATGGATGAAAAATATCTCCCTCAGTACCATGTATTTTTGAAAAATCTCTTACAATCTCATAAGATTCGCTATGATATCCATTTCTATTAGATCTACTAACACCACTATCAATTTCTTTTAATTTGTAAATATCTTTTTCTAGTTTGCGATTATCAAACTCTTGTAGAGATGCAGTGAATAATGGAGTCTGAAACAACATCTGGTGCTCAAGACCATATTCCTCATCAATGTAATGAGTAGGAACTTTGAAAGACATAACAAATCATCATATACACTATGTAGACAAAAAAAAGGGATCCCGAAGGATCCCCTTGAAGTGAACGCCCTGTAGGGCAAGAATCACATGAGGTTGGCAACCTTGACGCGACGATAGTAGCGGTTGGAGTTGCGGGTGAGGGTTCCCATGCCCTGGGTAGCACCCTGAGAGAAGGGGTTCTCGACGATGCCGTAGCGAGTCTTGAAGCCAATCTTGGGTTGGAAGGTGTCCTGACCAACGGCGCGAACCATTTGGAGGGGAACATAAGGGCAGTAGAATAGACCTGCGTCGTAAGGGGAAGAACCCTTATAACCAACAACATAGTACTGGTTAGCAGAGACATTAGCAGAATAAGGATCGATGTATACACGATACTTACCTTGTAGCACACCAGCGAAGGTGTTGCCAGTGTCATCAACATTGAGACCAGCGTTGAGGGCAGGGGTGTAATCTAGTACACCAGCCATGGTTAGAGCGGAGGCAACATCTGCGGAGCAGAGGATCATGTTACCCTTGCCTCTACGAGTGCGCTGGGCAATCGCGTTAGCATCTCTTTCCATCTGGAAGATGAGACCCTTGAACTTCTCAACACTCCAGCGTCCGTTGGAGTCGGTGTCGAGGTCGAAAGTACCACCGTTAGCAACATTAGCCTGAGCACCAGGTTCTGCTACATTGTAGATAGTACGGATAACTTCACGGTTGATCTCAGCAAGAATCTCAGTAGAGAGAATGTTTGCGAGTTCTGCTTCAGCGTTTAGACCGTGAATTGCCTTGAGGTCTTGAGCAAGCTCTAGGCTGTACTCTGCCTTGAGGGCGCGGCTCTTAGCGGTTACAGTGACCTTCTCGATTGAGAATGCCATCTGGTTGAAGTGATCGCCAGCCTCGGAACCGAGTGCTTCAGCGTCATCGGTACGCATACCCTGACCAACGTTGTAGTCAGTAGCGTTAGTTTGAGCAGCAGTTGGGTTGAGTAGACCAGGGTTGGATCCACGCTGAGCAGTAGTACCAAGACCAACATTGGTGTTGGTATCTGCAGCGGATAGATCGAATCCGTCGTCCTGTCCAGAGAATGCAGTATCTGCTTCGTTGAATAGGGCTTCGGTGCCAGACTGAGTCTTGTAGCGGGAGCGCATTGCAAAGATTAGTCCAGTAGGACCGTTCATTGGCTGCACACCAGCGAGGTCATAAGCGACCAAGTTAGGCATAGAGCGTCTGATCAAGGAGATCAGTACGGGATCGAAACCAGCAACAGGACCAGCTGCAGTAGCGTCGGCGGAGAAACCAGCAGCGGCACCGCTACCAGTGTTCATGTTGGGGGTTTCGGAGAGGAAGGAACGCTCTTCGCGTAATTCTTTCTCTTGGTTTTCTAACAGGACAGCGGTAACCGCTCTACGATGTGAATCTTTGATGGGATCAAGTCCATCATAATCGAGAATTGGTGCCCACTTCTCCTGTAGATGTTCAGAATTGTACATCTGCATTTGAAATTTACCTCTTTAAAAAGTTATAAGTTTGAATTTAATTATTTAAAAATCACTTTTTAGCAGCTCTGGAAAGAGTATCCAGATAGGCTTGCATCGTTGGATTTAGATCGCTAGATGCAACTTCGTCAGTTGAAACCTCTTCTGAAAGATTCTCAGAGGTGCTCTTTGGAGTGCTAGTTTTCCCACTGAAGTATGACTCCTTGAGGGTTCCTAGTTTCTCACGATAGTCTGACTCACTTTCAAACTCAACATTTTCTGCAAGAGTAGCAAGCTTCTCTTTCTGAGTGTCTGCAAGACCTTCAGCCACATCTGCAAAAATTACATCTGCGGTGGATTCTGCTAATCTACGATTTAGAGCAACATTGGTTTCAATTTGCTCGTTGAGTTTATCCTCCATTTCATCAAGTTTATCTACCATGCTATTAAGTACATCGTATTTCTCTTCAGGGATAGTTACATAATGTTCTTCAAATAGTGACTTCATACCTTCTAGGAAGGATTCAGTCATTTCTGTCTTGAGACCAGCTTCAACTTGGAGAGCATTCTCTTGAATCCAAGCATCAGCAACATACTCAAGATAAGAATCAACACGCTCAGTTAAACCAGTTTTGATGGTTTCTAGTTCTTCAACTAGTGCTTGAGCATAAGACTCGTTGAGTTCTTCCTTGATTTCAGCAACCTTAGTTTTGATTGCGGTCTCAAAAATTGTTCTAGCTTTGTTCTGGAAGTCTTCAGATAGTTCTTCGCCAGCAATCAATGCTTCAAGGTCTTCCTCAACATTGATTTCAGCAACGATCTCTTCTTCAGCAACCACTTCCTCTTCAGTAGTTTCTTCTTCAGCAACTACTTCTTCTTCAGTGGTTTCTTCCTCAGCAACAACTTCTTCTGCAGGAGTTTCATCTTCAGAAACAACCTCTTGTCCCTCTTCGACTTCGTCAGATACTGCTTCAGCTTTAGCAGCCTTAGCATTGACTACATCTTTTACCTGTGCGAGTGTTGCGGCAGGATCCTTGAGCTTTGCAGAATCGTCGTCGGGACGATAGTTTTCGGGGGTAGGTCCACCAAGGTCTTCCACACTAGCACCTGATGAGGGCATAGCCTCAGCAGCGGCGGCACCTTTGGTTACTACGTTTTCTTCGATGTTTTCCATGTCTTGTAAATTGTTACCAACGGACAGTTTTACTAGAGAATCTTGTTAGAATCTGTATTTATTTATAGTATTATTAAACTTAGAGGTTATTTAGAAAATTTTGGAATAAGCCAAGCTTATGTTCCTCTAAAGCATTTGAAGAAACTAAGGTATTAATTGATCTCTTAGTTTTTTCTGCGAGTTGTTCGCGAAGGATACCTCCTTCCCAAACCCACTCTCTTCCTTCCATAATTCCATTCACAAAAGCGTCAGGAGCGGAAGGGTCAGCAACAATATCAGCAGCAGTCGCTAGTTGAAAATCTTCACCAACAACTTTGCATCCATTGCGGTCTTCTTTTAGTGATCCAACACCACGGGAGGAAACACCCAACATTACACCTTCACCAAGTAAAGATTTTGCAATCTTACCCATAGGTGTCTCAAGAAGTTTTGCCTTTCCTACAAAGTTATTTCCTTCTTGCTTGAGGGAAACAATTTTATGGGAAACACGATCAAGGTTTACAGTAGGTCCATCAGGATGACCAAGTTCACCAAGAGCACGACCCTTGTTTACGAAAGTTTCGCAATAGCGATTTACTTCCCTAGAAAGAGTCTCAACGGGATACATTCTTCCATTGCGATTTTTGATTCCGCCTTGGAGAAATACACCTTCGATATGTAGGGTCTTGTTAGATCCCTTGCCCTCAGTAATGATTTTTACCTGAGAGATTTCTTCCGTAATGAGTTTCATTGTATAACTCGTTGTATTCCTATACTTTATATTTATTATTTTTATAAAGTGTTAGAAATCACTCCTCAGATTCTGCCTCTATTTCCTGCTCTGGTTCGTTAAAAACAGTATTAGCAACAGAAGGTCTTAGTGCTTCGATTCTTTCTGATGCTTTTGCATAAAGTGCATCTTTGATACGGTCTTGAATATCAGACGCGGATGCATCAGTTGCAATCAAATCAACAATATCTTCCATGAATTTAAGTGAATGCTTGGATTATTTATAGCTCTGCTTTTTTGGTATCTTTCTGATACTGAGCATCAACTGCTTGTGCTTCTACTTCAAGATCTGGTTCTTCTGGAACCGCACCTAGATCTCCAACCTCACCTTCTTGGGGTAAAGGTTCTCCAGTGACTGGATCAATTGTAGACGGATCAGGAATAATACCTTTTTGAATTTCATCTTCAATCTGCTCATCAATCTCACTGATTTCGCGATCAGTTTGACGAAGAACTCTTCTACGAACATATTCGGTAGAGTAGTACTTACCAATATATGGTTCGATAGTTGCGAGCATATTGAGTCTTCCTTCCATGAGTTCAGACTCTTTTAGTTCTGCAAATTGATTATCATAAATGAAGTCATATTGAATATGATCTTCCATTGATGACCAATCTTCAGGAGTAATGATATTCTTCAGAATTAACTGAGTTCTGAGCATATCATTAAACATATTTGCAAAACGCTTTCTCAAGCGTCCTACAAACTTGGCAAATTTGAGTTCATCACGAAGAATTTCTGAAGAACGACCAAGATTGAATCCACCATCAGCAGCGATTCTGGATTCAGGAACACCTAGTGCTCTATAGAGTTTTTTCTGGAAATATTCGATATCTGAGAGTTCTCCCAGATTCTGACCGCCAGGTAGGGTAGTGATCTCAGTACCACGACCGCCTTCTCTTCTGGGCAACCAGAAATCTTCCATCATGGACATAAATTTACGATCATCGCGAACTTCGCCAGTGCTCGCATCGTAAACTAGTTTATTTCTATAGCGAGACATTACCTCTTTGAGGTATTGTTCTGCTTTTACTTTAGGTAGATTACCAACATCAATATAGAAAATACGACGCTCTGGTGCTCTTGATAGACGATAGATGACCAAAGAATCTTCAATCATACGAAGTTGATTGAGAGCCTTGATTGCTTTGTGTAGATAAGAAAGAACTCTATTCTTATTTCTATCAACCAAACCAGAAGTACACATGGTGATAGAATCTTTGGCGATTCTAATGGAATTCTTACCACCCATTTGACCACCCATGTTAGTTGGATGACTTACTTTGGGAGTATAGATGTAATATTCATCAAACTCAGGATTAGGCACGGGATCTTGCTGACTTCTGAGTCTAATCGCTGGATCACCATTACCTGGTCTTTTCTTTTCTTGACGGATATATTTAATTTTTAATGGGTCAATATATCTTAAATCTTGAATCCCATCTTGGGGATTCTGTACATCGATTACTTTTAAGTAGAAAACTCTACCATCAATATACCAATTCCTAAAGATTTCGTGGGATTTCTTATCGAAATCCATAAGTTCTTTGAGGTATTTGAACTCCTCTCTGATCTTTTTCTTTAAACCAGTACTTACCTGAAGGTTTGATAATTCAATTTCAACTGGAGAATCGTATAGATCACTAACGATTGCTTCATTCACAACATCTTCAATAGCACCATCACACTCAGGGTGAAGTGCCATTTCACGATATCTTTTAATTAGATCATATTCTGAACGATATGCCCCTTCAATATCTACATATTGACCATAAAAACCACTACTAATAAAATTGTCAACCCCGTCCTCATTATTCTTGGGAACGGGGGAGACAATAGTAGTGGATTTCTTTTGGGTATCTTCAATAGAAAAACCAAAAAGTTTTGCCATAGTATAATTTAAGCGTTCTGGTTATTCTTTATTTAGTTAATGTCTTCACCGCCTGCATTGGCACCAGTACCCTTAATCGCTTCCCAATATTGAACTTGGAGCTCAACTGTGAATTCTTGAATACCTTGAGCATCATAAGAAAGTTCAATAGGTCCAACTTGAGTTGGGAAAGTATCATAGAAACGATAGGATCTTAGAGTAGAACCATCGCGATCAAGCTGATAAACATAAGCATCTGCTTGATAATCAGCTGGGTTAGTAAGACCAGTGTTATCGGATAGTCTATTGATAGTATTAGACCATCTTTCAAACGCGGAGCGGATTGCAAAGTCTGTATCGTTGATAACGGTAACAGTCCAGGAATCGAATGTTCTGTCTCCAGCAATCTTTAGTACCCTTCCACGGAAAGGAACTTCAATCTGTGCAACATTAGATGCAGGTAGATTGGCACCCTTAACTAAGAATCTTGCTTTATCTAATACAGCAGAATCTGGTTGGGCGAGATCTGGGAAGTTTAGAACGACTTCAAAGAGGTTGGCGCGAGCGCCACCACCCGTTAACTTACTCTTGAAGTCGGATATTGTTCTTAGTGGGGGTGGATTGACTTGATTTCTAGCCATGGTAGGAAATTAAACCTCTGTACTTTATTTAAAATGATCAAACTGAACCGATAACTTCTTCAAAGGCAACGCCAGTTCTAGTAGCAACAAAGGTAAGACCGATGAAGTTGATAGATCTTGCGGGTTTGATGAAGATGTCAGCAACGAACTCATTAGCATCAATAACAGCTGCAGTGTTGTTTGTTTCATCACAAACAACTACGAAGTCAAAGATGCCTCGCTTGGATTGAACATCACGGAGGAATGGTTCAATGATGTTTACGAAATTAGTTCTCGTAAGTTCATCGTTGAACTCGAAGAGTTGATCTTTAGCAGCGGCGGAGATTGCATCTTCGAGATAGATGAACAATCTACGAACATTGATACGATCAAAGGCAGATGCCTTAGCGAAAGAGGTCTTATCACCGAATAGAATGATACCAGCACCAGGAGATTGGATAACTGGGTTGATTCTGTTAGAATACAGAATATCTCTTTGCTTCTTACCTGGGTTGTAAACCAGTTTAACTGCATTTAGAATCGCACCTCTTGAAGTTCCAGCAGGAGAGAACCAGGGGAACTGCTCAAGGTCGGTTCTGGCACAGGTTCCAGCAATGTCACCATTTAGTGGAACATAGCGGAAAGTGTTATTAAAGCGGTCGAACATGTACTTATAACCGCTATCAAATACACCATAAGTTGAAGATGTGAGAGGACTGTAGAATCCAACCACATTATCAGTCATGGTATCGATGTTGTTAACAGTTACGCTACCAACAGCAGAATCATTCAAGAATGCTTGTCTGTAAGGTGAGATGAATGCTACTGCATCCTTTCTTGCCTCAGCAACTGCAATAACTTTAGCACCGAGTTGTTGTGCTTGCTCTTTTGGATAATTTGCAGAACCCATTAAGATGAAATCAACTTCAGTCTCTTCAGTGTTCTCGAAGAGAGTATATCCAGTTAGAATGTCATCTAAACCAGGATTAAATGCACCACTCTTAGTAGATGCTAATCCAGAAGCATCATCAACTCTGCCGCCATATAGTGTACCACCAGCGAGAGAGGCAACAAAATTACCTGAACCAGCGAATGAAACGCCAGAAACTGGTTGATCCCATGCAGCATCAGTGGTAAGTGCATAAACACTTGTATTATCATAATCAATTGCTTGAGCACCTGCAGGAGCACTACCACCGAAGATATATCTTGAATTAACTTCTAGATACTTTCTCCAGTATTGTGGGGAACCAACAGAGAATTCTGCATCAGTACCTTTAGATAGGGATAAATGCTTTTCTAGGATAGTTCCTGCATTTCCAGTAACTTTTCCGTCATCGTCGATTAGTACAACATGCACTTCGTCGAATCTTCCGCCTCTTGCAGCAGCAAAAGTAGAAGTTCCAGGTGCATTTGCTAACTGATCCCACTCTAACTTTCCTTCGGTTAACTGAATGTCTTGGGAAGAGAACCAATCAGTAGCATTGGTGTAACTGGCAGTGGTTGTCCATGCTGCACTTTGTCCTGCAGTATGAATAGCAACATTAGATCCAGAGTTGGGGAATCTAAGTTGACCAGATGCCTGATAGTCTTCGTTGGTTACAACACCAGCAGCGGAGATGTGATGTACAAACTTAACTGAAACAGATCCTTCTCCAACTTCGGAGATAACGCCGCAGAAGGTTCCGTCTAGATCAGTTTTGCTACCATCAGCACCGATTTTGTAAGTTCCTGCAGGAACAGCAACCTTTAAGGTATCACCAAGTGTAACACCAGCGGTAGTAATACCAGAAAGAATTTGGTCTGCTCTGCCATCGATGATTGCAACTTTGATGCCATTTGCCCAAGTTCCAGGGTTCTTAGCAGCAACAGTTACATTAGGAATGACATTTTCAACATAACCTAGTTGGTTATAGTGCTCACCACCATTGATTCTAATGCTAGTTGCAGTTCCTACGAATGCATTGACTAAAGATTGATCTCCAGCACGAACAACCTCTAGTGTTCCGCCGTAAGCAAGGAAGGAGGATGCTACCATCCAATGCTCATAGTGCTTATCAGCAGAGTAGGGTTGACCAAATGTTTGTAGTAGGTCATCTTCGCTCTCAATGAGTTGTGGCTCATTAACAGGACCTTTCGCAAACGGTGCTACTAGAGCGCCAATAGATCCACTCGTCGGATCTACTCTCCCAACCGTTAAGTCAACTTCTCTAATTACAATTCCAGGAGATGCTAAATTAAGTGGCATCTTTTTGTTCTCCGAATCTCAGATTATTCTGAAATTATTTATTAAAACCACCCTTTACATGTAGTCCCACATGTATGATTTGTCTCCATATTCATCCAAATGCCATACATCACCATCTTTATCAGTAAAAGATCCATTATCTAGACCATCGTTTATAAAACCAAATGGTGCCATGTCTTGTTCTATTTGATCTCTCTGCTCTTCATATATTCTCTTTCTGACATCTTGATCAGACATTTCTTTAAAATAATCTTGGCATACTAACCAAGCAAAAATAACAAGGCACATTGCCAAGTCATCATTACAACCATCCTCCGCTTCAAATGAGTTTGCTTTCTGTGCAAAAGTAGTTAATTCTGAAATTATTTCATAATCACATGTAAGTAACTTATCATCTTCTAATAAAGTTTTTAGATTGGAACAACCCAACTTTTTGACTGCAGCAGTCATTCTTACGCCAAGTTGTGTTTTCTTTCCTGAGAAACCTTGACCAACAATTTGACCATTACGACCTCTCATCGACGCCATTAAGAGGTTCTCATATTCCAAATCATACTGAAGAATACTAGCAACTTGATCACCAATATCATTTACTTCAATAAGAAGATATGCATTATTATATGCCTTTGCCATATCCAAAATAATATTTGGAAATAGCATAGGTTTGATTTCATTATTCCTATACTTTGCGACTATATTATATGGGAACTCTGTTGTGTCAAAAACAACAAATGCAGAGTAATCGTTCCCAAGACCACGCGCCACATCAACTGTTATGATATAGTTGTGATCTTTTACTGGTTCAAGATAAATGTCTAATCCAGCATTCCTAGTTTTAGGTGAATCATAAACAAGATTTCTAAGTTTTGCTGGATTAATTAGAGTATTGACTGATCCTAAGAATTCACACTCAAACTCAATTTTAAACTGTTGTTCTGAAGTGTTAGCAATAGTTTGCTCTTTCCACTCTTCATCTCTTCCTGGTACTTCCGACCAGTGGACATCTGTTGGTACATATTCACTTTTACCTTTTTCCGCATCATGCCACATGCGGTAGAAATGATTCATACCCCTAGGGGTAGAAACAATAATTACTTTTGTGCTTTGTCCAGACGTAATAGTAGGATAAACAGAGGCAAAGAAGTCATCAGCAATGTGATTCGGGATGAACGCGAACTCGTCAAGAAAGATGACATTATAGGATCCACCTCGGACAGCAGATGAAGACGTAGAGTTAGCAGAAATTTTTGATCCATTTTCTAA
>MDTE01107125.1_pt1 | contig 11479 bp, 9 predicted proteins | sample 811231 | NCBI WGS metagenome assembly MDTE01 (sample SAMN05326651, study PRJNA326480) | marine metagenome | isolation source: seawater | place: Indian Ocean: Red Sea | collected 2010
AACCAAAGATAAAGTAGCAACCAATAGCAGTTACAAGAATGGCGACGATGGCGATTTTCGTTTTATTCATTAATTAACCTGTCAATGATTGCAAAGGCGCTTAGAACCTGGCTTTTCATAGCCACTAACTAGATCTATTCTTGTTTTAGAGTTTCGATATGCTATAAACCACTTGCAATCGAAACTGCGGAAGCCCAAGATCCCGCAAACCAGCGAATATAAAGCTTTGAAAAACATAAGTTAAGAGAACCTGAGATGTCCAATTTTGATTTCAGTCGTGAAATGCCAGTTACCCGTATGCGCCGTATGCGCAAGGATAGTTTCAGCCGGCGCCTAATGCGTGAAACAAGACTGAGCATAGATGATCTGATATTCCCGGTTTTTATTATCGATGGTAGTAATGAAAAACAGAATATCGATTCAATGCCAGACATATATCGCATGAGTATAGATGTCCTGTTAAAAGAAGCTGCGGAGTTAGTGGCGCTCGGCATCCCTGCCATCGCTCTATTTCCCTCTCCCGATGATTCGGTTAAAACCGAAGACGGCAGTGAATCATTTAATCCGGATGGATTAGTACAACGAGCAGTAAAAGCCCTAAAAGAAAACCAGCCAGAATTGGGCGTTATCACAGATGTCGCTCTGGATCCATATACTACCCATGGGCAGGACGGAATAATAGATGAAAGTGGTTATGTATTGAACGATGAAACCGTTGAAGTCCTGGTGAAACAAGCCCTGTCTCATGCCCAAGCCGGCGCCGACATTGTCGCTCCTTCGGACATGATGGATGGCAGAGTGGGCGCCATAAGATTAATACTCGAAGAAAATGATCTGATCTATACCAGAATACTCGCCTACTCTGCTAAATACGCTTCTGCCTATTACGGCCCATTTCGCGATGCGGTGGGTTCAAGCGGTAACTTAGGTAGCAGCAACAAGTATAATTATCAAATGGATATTGCCAATAGCGATGAAGCTCTGCAGGAAGTCGCACTGGACCTGGAAGAAGGTGCAGACATGGTAATGGTTAAACCGGGATTGCCATACCTGGATATTGTACATCGAATAAAACAAGAATTTGGCGTTCCTACTTTTGTTTATCAGGTGAGTGGTGAATACGCTATGCATATGGCAGCAGCGCAGAATGGCTGGCTGGATGAAAATTCAGTGGCCATGGAATCCTTAATCGCAATCAAGCGTGCAGGCGCGGATGCAATAATGACTTACTTCGCAAAAAAAGTTGCAAAAATTCTTGCAGCCTAATAAATCTCTGAAGAATGTAGTGCACTTGCAACTAAAAAACAGCTATATCTTGAAACCTTAATAATTGCCTTTATTATAGTCTCATCGAGTGGAAGCCCCTGCGCAGCTCGATACTGAAAAATCAGTTAGTTATCAGCCCCTAATCAGGAAGGAATAGTATATGAGCGACAATATCGTTCAGGTCTCGGATAGTAGTTTTGATCAACACGTATTGCAGGCAGAGGGGCCTGTACTCGTCGATTTTTGGGCGGAATGGTGTGGACCCTGCAAAATGATCGCACCAGTTTTAGAAGAGCTCGCTGCCGAATATGGTGAGAAACTTAAGGTTTGCAAAATGGATGTAGATGCCAATCCTGAAACAGCCCCGAAATACGGAATCCGTGGCATTCCCACTCTAATCCTGTTTAATAACGGTGATGTAGCTGGTACCAAAGTCGGTGCTCTTTCCAAATCTCAACTCTCCGCTTTTATTGACAGCGCCATTTAAATTGCGTTTAATGTGGCGTCTCGAATACCTGCGAGACGCCACAGGAATTGGAATTTCTTGCTGAATCCCTGAATTTTCGTTTTATTAGTAACCGAAACTCCATGTTGACCTGAAATATTCCTGGTACACAGATTATGCGAACTGCGCTCTTCTGCGTATCTAATTAAGAAAGTGAAAAAGTTTATAGTGGACACATTAAAAAACTGGGTCTATAGTAAAAAGAGCTGGATTTAAAAGAATTAATAAATTAACTAAAAAATAATGCCATTGGGCTAGTTTCAGCTCTGCAACAATAACCGGTTTTAACAATACCTTTTAACCAAAAACCAATTCCTAAAGTTTAAATCCTTACACCCATATTCGTGTCTTGCCTCGTTCTGTTGGTGGTACGCGTTTCCCATAAAAATCACTAAATCTTTTCTTAAGAAATACAACTATGAATCTCACAGAACTCAAACAAAAGCCAATCGCAGAACTTCTTAAAACAGCTCAAGAGATGGGATTGGATAACGTCTCTCGCTCTAGAAAACAAGACATAATATTTGTAATACTTAAAAAACATGCCAAGAACGGCGAAGATATTTATGGTGATGGTGTACTGGAAATACTACAAGATGGTTTTGGGTTTTTAAGGTCGGCAGATTCTTCATACTTAGCAGGTCCTGATGATATTTATGTATCGCCGAGTCAGATTCGTCGATTTAACCTAAGAACCGGAGATACCGTTGCAGGGAAAATCAGGCCTCCCAAAGATGGCGAAAGATATTTCGCGCTGCTAAAGATAAGTGAAATAAACTTTAGTAAACCTGAGAACTCTAAGAACAAAATCCTTTTCGAAAATCTCACTCCTCTCTTCCCTCAAGACCGATTAGAACTTCAACTAGGTAACGGTAGTACCGAAGATCTAAGTGCTCGTGTTATTGATTTGACTTCGCCAATTGGCAAAGGGCAGCGAGGATTGATTGTGTCACCACCTAAAGCAGGTAAAACATTAATACTGCAGAACATCGCTCAATCTATTACAAAGAATAATCCTGAATGTCGTTTAATTGTTTTACTTATAGATGAGCGGCCAGAAGAAGTGACAGAAATGCAGCGTTCGGTGCGGGGTGAAGTAGTTGCCAGTACTTTCGATGAGCCACCATCTCGTCACGTTCAGGTTGCAGACATGGTAATCGAAAAAGCCAAACGTCTGGTTGAACATAAAGAAGATGTTGTAATCCTTTTAGACTCTATTACACGGCTGGCGCGTGCCTATAACACAGTTATTCCTTCCTCTGGTAAAGTGTTAACTGGTGGTGTTGATGCTCATGCACTGGAAAGACCGAAGCGATTCTTTGGTGCTGCACGAAATCTTGAAGAAGGTGGGTCGCTAACGATTATCGCTACGGCCCTAGTCGAAACCGGCTCGAAAATGGACGAAGTGATTTACGAAGAATTTAAAGGCACCGGTAATATGGAATTACATCTGGACAGAAAGATTGCAGAGAAGAGAATCTATCCAGCAATCAATGTTCGTCGTTCTGGTACCCGCCGTGAAGACTTGCTTACCAACGAAGAAGAACTGCAGCGCATGTGGATCCTGCGTAAGCTTCTGAGTTCTATGGAAGATGTGCAGGCGACAGAGTTCATCCTGGACAAGCTTAAAGATACTAAAACCAATGATGACTTCTTTAACGCGATGAAGAGAAAATAGAACGCTTTATTTCACCTTAATTCAATCACTCTTACAAAACCCTATGGCATTTAAAGATCTCCGTGACTTTATTGATCTGCTCGAACAAGAGGGTGAACTCAAAAGAATTCAAACCGAAGTCGACCCCTATCTCGAAATTACAGAGATTTCTGATCGAACTTTACGTCGCAGTGGTCCAGCACTTTTATTTGAGAATGTGAAGGGCTCTTCCCTACCACTTTTGGCCAATCTATTCGGTAATACTCGACGCATAGCGCTAGCCATGGGTCAGGAAGATTTGGAAGGTCTGCGTGACGTCGGTAAGTTGTTAGCTTTCTTAAAGGAACCAACACCCCCATCTGGCTGGAAAAACCTTTGGCAAAACCTACCGAGTTACAAATCAGTATTAAATATTTCGCCTAACGTAAAACGGTCCGCTCCTTGTCAGGAAATCGTTATCGAAAAAGATGATATCGATTTATCGATTTTCCCAATTCAAACCTGCTGGCCCGGTGATGCTGCACCTCTGGTAACCTGGCCTCTGGTAATAACCAAAGGGCCAGAGAAGGAACGACAAAATCTCGGTATCTATCGCATGCAGTTAATTGGACGCAATAAATTGATCATGCGCTGGTTATCTCATCGAGGTGGCGCATTGGATTTTCGAGACTGGAAACTTAAACATCCTGGCGAAGACTTTCCGGTTTCAGTCGCGCTGGGAGCTGACCCTGCAACAATTCTTGCTACGGTGACCCCCATTCCTGACACGCTTTCCGAGTATGCCTTCGCAGGATTATTAAGAGGCGGCAAAACTGATATCGTGAAATCCCAGACCAATGAATTGCAGGTTCCAGCCAGTGCGGAAATAGTTCTAGAAGGAACAATCGGACCAGAAGAAATTGCCCGTGAAGGTCCCTATGGCGATCATACCGGTTACTATAACGAGGTTGAGAAGTTCCCTGTGTTTACGGTGAAACGTATTACCCATCGCAAAGATCCTTTATATCACAGCACCTATACCGGTCGCCCACCTGATGAACCCGCAATGCTAGGTGTAGCATTAAATGAAGTTTTTATTCCATTATTGCAAAAACAATTTCCTGAAATTTCCGATTTCTACTTACCGGCTGAAGGGTGTTCCTACCGTATGGCAGTAGTAAGCATTAAGAAACAGTACCCTGGCCATGCCAAGCGCATTATGATGGGTATATGGTCTTTCTTGCGACAGTTTATGTATACCAAGTTTATAGTGGTAGTAGACGACGATGTAGATATTCGCAGCTGGGAAGATGTCATCTGGGCTATCACCACTAGAATGGATCCCATTCGAGATACAGTGCTAATAGATAACACACCTATCGACTATCTGGATTTCGCGTCTCCAGTGCCCGGCCTTGGCTCGAAGATGGGACTCGACGCAACGAATAAGTGGTCAGGTGAAACGGAAAGGCAGTGGGGAATGCCAATCGAAATGAGTGCAGTAGTTAAACAACGTGTAGATGAATTGTGGAAGGAGCTCGGAATTGATTAGTGAGTTATCTTATTCTGAGAAGGAAGAGGTAGGTCAGGAAGCTGAGCGCCAATTAAATCACCATAGCTTTGCAAATAAGTTTCACTAGCTTCTACTTCCCCTAAATGTCTCAGCAATCTACTCAGTTCACCATAAGCTAGTGCAGTAGGTGAGATCTTAATACTGGCTTTGTAGTATTCCTTTGCTTTTCCCCAAAGCTCATTCCGCATCGATATACGGCCGAGACATAGCATTAAGTTGGCGTCGGTCGGCCTCGATTCTAACCAGCCTTCTGCAATGATAAGTTGTTGTGGGCTCACACCATAATCCAACTCACCGTAGCGCTGCACCAAAGTTTCACTCCACCTTTTACTGACTGCAGCTTCTATGGCCTTGGCCGCATTGGCCTTGGCATCTAATTGCAGCAGTAACTCTGAGAAATGCTTAACAATTTTTTCATTTTCACGATATTTTGCCGGAGCTTTTTTCCATAGCTTATTGAGCTTCAACAGAGATTCTTCTTTTGATGAATCACTCATTGCAAAACAAGCTGAATAGAGCTCTTCCATAAATATGCGCATCTGTATCTGTTCTATTTCCACTGCATCAACGATTTGGTTCTTTTCGAGGGTTGGGAGTATTTCTTTAAGCGCCTGCCAATCCTGAAGTTGGAGGTATACATCCTTTAGTAAAAAAAGCAAAGAATGATCATTGACTGAACTTCGCTTAAGTTGTTCCAAAACGGCAACGGATTGTTCCAACTGGCCTAACTTAAACAACAACTGCGCTTTCAAGAAATTAATAGTGGACCTAGCTTTGGGGTACGTTTTTTCAGCATCTTCCAGACATTTGATCCAGTCTTCTTTGCGCCCAACCTTGTGTGCGGCGTAGGCGGCAGCGAGATAGTTAACAACGCTGGAGTCTTTGTCACCAATGCTCTTCGTTAACAAGTTATAACTAGATTGCCAATTACCTCGTGTAAAATAAAGCAATCCTTCAATAGTATCGCTGCGAGCTTTGGCTTTCCGTTGCTCATTTAATTCATACCCAAACTGAAAAAGTTTACGTGGGTTAATCCACTGTAATAGCAGGACTAAAGATTTAAACAACAAGTAAACAATACCGCTTATTACTATAAGCGCAAGTAAGCTTGTTTCGAAAGTGTAACTACCAAAAGCGATTAGAAGGTAACCCGGGTCGTTGGGAAAACCGAGATAGAGAGTAACCGAGAGAGCAACAACGATTGTGAGTAAGCTAAAAACAAATAAGCGGATCATGATGCTTGCTTTAGTCCGGCGTGAATTGCGAAATAAGTGACAATGAGTTTCCTAAATTCGGCAAGCTTGGATTGACATCGATTTCGCTTAGTTCATTTATTTCTTCTAGAATCACTTGCACTACTTCAGATTCCGTAACTGCAAAGCGTTGTAGCCATGTTCTAATGTTTGAGAGACTGTGCCGATACAATTCGTTATCCTGAGCCACCATCGCATACTGCGTCTGCCCTAACATTAAGCTCAGTGATTGTTTAATTGTATATTCCAGTCCAGGGGTAAGCATTGCTGCCGGTTTCTCTTCCCATTTACGCCAAACAAAAACAGAACTAAGAAAATTGTAAGTAGAATCTATAAACCCATTGGGTTGTGCTCCGATTTCAACCGGCGCTGATTCAATGTTGCGGCGGTTCTCAAAGTTATCTCGCATAGAGCCGAGCAGATCGATCTGATCGATTCGATTGTTGAGATTAGAAAGCCTGATAAAGATTCCTGCCCGATCAACTAACTCTATACCCTGAAGCAAAGATAAATCATTCGTTATAGATTGTCTGACAGCAAACACCGAACCATTTCCAGATTCCACAATGGATGCGTCCGCGTCTTGCAATAATAGAACTGCGGTATTTACATCGCCTTCCAATTGCAGTTTCTGATTCGCCATTCGAATCAAAAACTCTGCCTCTAACAATTTCCACTCGAGATTGGGCTGTGTTATCGACATTCCCGGTGGTGATTGCAATTCGAGGAGTTGTTGTTGAACAGACGCTATTTCAGCACTCAGTACTGACTCTACTTCTCGCACCGCAGTATCGTCGATTTGAACAGGTTCGGGAGACGCTACTAATTGTTCCTGCAATTGACTTATCAGTGAATTCTGATTAGCGACAGTCAGATTGAGTTGCTGATTCTCCGTGGCGATTCTGCTTATGTTCTGTCGAAGCTGGTACTGCTGATAGCCTACATATGCAATGCCTGCAGCCACCGGTGCAAACAACGCAAGCACTAGTAGAAATCGACGTCTTGCATTCTTTTGTTGGCGGGATGTTCGACTCCCCGCTTTAGCACTGGCCTTAGAAAGCTCTTCGAGTATCTTTGGCGTTTCGGGTTTGTCTGCCACTCAATGTCCTCTCTTCCTAATAGTCTGGGACCACCACTATTTTTTCTATGTCCACTATCTATTTTGTGGGCTTAATTAGCAAGCTCTTGTAATGCTTTTATTGACGCTTCGACATCAGCACCGTTTGCATTTTTCACGATGGCGAATCCTTTTTGCAAAGCTAATTCCGCAACGCGGGCAGAAGGAACTAACAATGGGATTCGTAATAAATTCTCAGATTCTGAAATTAGCTCATACAATCGATTGAGCGATTCACCACTTGTCACGGAATAAACATTTATAGAATTTATATTTATTAGATCTTCTAACTCATCTTTCGAATAATTCACAATAGTCCGTTTATATACTTCGATGTATTCAACTTGCGCTTTCCTTACCTCTAAAGATTCTGCTAATAATTCTCTACCACCTTCACCTCTGAATATAGCAATCTTCTTATCCTGCACGTCCGTAAGTTCATTTAGCTCGAGCAAGTATTCGCTACTTGCGCCTAGATCTGAATGTATTACTGGGATACTGAGCTCAGAGCAAACCATCCTTGCCGTACTTGGCCCGACAGCGACCACGTCTATACCTACTGGAAATTGTGGCCAATAATTGTTTATCCTTTCCGCACCAAATTGAACAGCATTAGTACTAACAAAGATTAAAATATTAAAGTTGTCCAGGTTTTGAATTTTTGAATTGACTGCTTTGGTTTGCTCATCGTTATCGATCGCTTCGATTTTGATTAATGGGAAATGGATAGCATTACCTTTAAGACCGTTAATTGCAGAACAAAATGGTAGATGTTGAGGATCTGGCCGGGTAACCAGAACATTTATTCCGGAAAGAGAAGAATCCATTGTTAATTCTCAGCCGATCGTAATTCATCTAAAATTTCTGCTGCTCCCCTTGATAACAAATCTTCCGCTGCTGCAATCCCAATTTGCTCCGCTGCATGGGAGTTACCAGCTAGTTCGCTACGGATTATTCTTGTCCCATCAACACTACCGACAAGAGCACGCAAGGTGATTTCGTCATTCTCAAGCTGTGCAAAGCTAGCAATAGGTACTTGACATCCGCCTTGTAATCTTGAATTAACTGCGCGTTCTGCAATGACTCGAGTAGCAGTCTCGCTGTGATGCAAACAATCTATAAGTTTTAGTGTATCGGTATCTTCGGTCCGGCATTCAATACCGATTGCTCCTTGCCCTCCTGCTGGTAAACATTGATCGCAGGAAATTCGTTGTGTTATTCGTTCATCCATTTCTAGGCGCAGAAGACCGGCCGTAGCCAAGATAATCGCGTCGTATTCGCCTTTATCTAGTTTTTCCAAGCGCGTTCCGACATTGCCTCTCAAGTCGATAATGTTTAGGTCGGGTCGTAAGCTGCTTAACTGACATTGACGCCGAAAACTGGATGTGCCAACTTTTGCACCTTTAGGAAGCTCGTCCAGGCTCGCAAATCTATTTGATACAAAAGCGTCGCTAGGATCTTCGCGCTCGCAGATAACGGCTAGCCCAAGCCCGCATGGGAATTCCATAGGAACATCTTTCATGGAATGCACCGCGATGTCTGCTTGGTTATCCAGCATTGCCTTTTCCAATTCTTTAACAAAAAGGCCTTTGCCGCCGACTTTCGCTAAAGGTGCGTCCAGAATCTTATCGCCCTTTGTGGTCATCGGCACGAGCTGAACTGCCAGATTCTCATGTTTGGCAAGCAAAGCATTTTTTACATAGTTGGCTTGCCAAAGAGCGAGCGGGCTTTTGCGGGTAGCAATTCGTATTTCGGTTTGGGCCATAAACCATTTAAAGGCACGTTAACTGATGATGAGCATTCTACGGCAATTAACTAAGATTGTCCGGTCGCAAAGCCCGGAATTTAGCCAACTGCAAGCGACTTATTAAGCCACGTCTATCCTGTTATAATCGCCTCCCTTTTCAGAGCGCCAGTGACAATGCTCCACGGAGCGAACAAACCCCATGAGCGACAGCGAAGATCAGAACAAGACAAGCAAGCTTTGGGGTGGACGCTTCAGCGAAGCCACCAATGAGTTTGTACAACGATTTTCAGCTTCAGTGTCTTTTGATCAAAGACTCTATAAATATGATATTGAAGGTTCGATCGCACATGCCAAGATGCTTGCTAAAATAGGCGTGCTTAATTTAGAAGAGTTACAGAAAATCGAATCAGGCCTGGCATCAATACTTAGTGAAATTACTAAAGGCAAATTCTATTGGTCCATAGAGCTCGAAGATGTACACATGAATATTGAGACTGCGCTAATAGCAAAGATTGGTGATGTTGGAAAGAAGCTACACACTGGTCGGTCCCGCAACGATCAAGTAGCGACAGATATCCGACTCTTTGTAAGGGATGAAATTGATTCCATTTGTAAATTAATCAAAAAAGTTCAAAAGGCTTTTGTAAATCTCGCAGAGAGGGAAGCTGCAACAATCTTTCCAGGTTCCACTCATTTACAACCTGCGCAACCAGTTAGTTTTGGACACCATATTTTGGCCTGGTTTGAAATGCTGGATAGAGATTATGAACGATTCCAGGATTGTCGTAAACGAGTCAATAAATCTCCATTAGGAGCTGCTGCACTCGCTGGCACGACATTTCCAATCGACCGTGAATATACTGCGAAGTTATTAGGCTTTGATGCACCAACCAATAATTCATTAGACTCGGTTAGTGATAGAGATTTTGCGATTGAGTTAGCTGCGACGGGAAGTTTGTTAATGACTCATCTCTCACGGTTTTCAGAAGAGTTAGTGCTTTGGACGTCAGCACAGTTTAACTATATTGAATTACCAGATCGCTTTTGCACGGGCTCATCCATAATGCCACAAAAGAAAAACCCCGACGTTCCGGAATTGGTTCGAGGAAAGACCGGCCGCGTTGTGGGTCATTTGAATTCATTGCTTAACTTGATGAAGTCGCAACCTCTCGCTTACAACAAAGATAATCAGGAAGACAAAGAACCGCTATTCGATCTAGTCGATACGGTCAAAGATTGTTTGTTTGCATATAGCGAAATGATTCCGGCAATTATTTGCAATAAGGAAGCTATGCTTGCCGCTACGCAAAAAGGTTTTGCTACTGCCACTGATCTCGCTGACTACCTAGTAAAGAAGGGCTTACCCTTTCGCGATGCGCATGAAGTAGTTGGGAAATCCGTTTCCTTTGCAATTAAGCAACGAGTAGGTCTCGCGGAGTTATCTCTGGAAAAACTCCAAGAGTTTTCCAAATTAATCGAAGCTGATGTTTTCGATGTATTAACTTTGGAGGGGTCGATAAACGCGCGCGATCACCTGGGCGGTACCGCTCCTGCTCAAGTAAAAACTGCGATTATGAATGCACGAACTCTACTTTCTTCACGCTAATAAAGTTAGCGGTAAGCAGGTGCCTGCAACTCGATATCGTATTCGAGGAACCGATTGTCTCTTAAGGTTCGTACTCTGACTACGTCACCAGATTGATGCTGTTCTATAATAGTTGCGTAATCGTCTTCATCAGCAACCACTTGACCTTCAATTTCCACAATTACGTCGCCGAGTTGAATCTGACCTCCTTGCACTCTGCGAAGACCGCGCATGCCGAGGCGCTCAGGATCAGTTCCCTCTACTACATCTAATACGATAACACCCTCGATTCCCCATAACCTTCTGTAATAATCTGGTTGAGGAAGACGTGTAATTCCGAGGATTGGTGTTTGTACGCGACCATAGGTAATAAGTTCTGGCACGACGCGTCTTACTGTGTTCACAGGAATTGCGAAGCCAATACCAGAAGAAGCGCCGCTAGGACTGTATATTGCAGTATTTACTCCAACCAATTGCCCTAATGAGTTAAGCAAGGGTCCTCCGGAATTTCCCGGATTAATTGCCGCATCGGTTTGGATCACATCACGGATAGTGCGTCTGCTTACAGATTCAATTTCTCTACCCAGCGCACTAACGACTCCGACAGTCATGGTAGTGTCGAGCCCGAATGGATTGCCGATAGCAATGACTTTTCTACCAACTTCTAATAAAGAAGAATCGCCAAGGTTCACCGGAGTTAGTTCTACCCCTGGTGCATCGATGCGCAACACTGCAAGATCTTTATCTGGATCTGATCCAACTGGCACGGCCTCGTAGCTAGATCCATCTTGCAGAGT
>MDTE01189916.1_pt1 | contig 11479 bp, 9 predicted proteins | sample 811231 | NCBI WGS metagenome assembly MDTE01 (sample SAMN05326651, study PRJNA326480) | marine metagenome | isolation source: seawater | place: Indian Ocean: Red Sea | collected 2010
ATTCCTCAAATGGTGTTTTTGCAACACCTTTCTCAGTAATTATTCCAGCAATTAATTCTGGAGGCGTCATATCAAATGCAGGATTAATTACATCAATTCCATCTGGTGCAGTCTTTTTATCACCTATTCCAGTAACTTCAGAACCTTTTCGTTGTTCAATAATTACATCTTCAGGATTACTTTTCATATCAAATGTAGAGAGTGGTGCTGCAACATAAAATGGGATTTTGTGTTGATTTGCCATTGTTGCTACTTGATATGTTCCAATTTTATTGTAAACATGACCTGTTCGTAAAATTCTATCTGCACCAACAACAATTTTGTCTACAAGACCATTTGCCATAGAGTAACCAACTGCAGTATCAGGAATTAAACTAACATCAATTCCATCATGTTTTAATTCAAAAGCAGTCAAACGTGAACCTTGTTGAATTGGACGAGTTTCTGTAGCTATTACTTTCACATTTTTTCCACTATCTCTTGTTGCTCGAATTACACCTAATGCTGTACCATAACCAACTGTAGCTAGTGCACCTGCATTACAATGAGTCATTATTGTATCATTGTCATTAAATAATTCAGAACCATTTTTTCCCATGGTCATATTGATTTCGATATCTTCTTTTGCCATTTTTTTGGCATACTCAACAACATTATTTCTTACTTCATCAACAGTATTTGATTCATTAGCAACTTCCATGATTTTATCTAATCCCCATGCAAGATTTACAGCAGTAGGTCTTGTTTCAAATAGAATTTTTTTAGCAGTTTCCATATATGAAATTAAATCACTTTTTTCAGTAGCATTGCTTTGTAGAGCAGAAAGTGCAAGTCCAAATGCACCAGAAACACCAATTGCTGGCGCTCCACGTACTACTAATCTTCTAATTGCTTCAGCAACTTGATTGTAATCAGTATAGGTAACATATTCAAGAGTATTTGGTAATTTAGTTTGATCAATCATTATAACAGAATTATCTTTCCATTCTACAGTTTTTAAGCTCATATTGACTAAAAAAATTGGGAGTAATTATTTTTTGGCATTAGTGTATGTGTAGTTAAGTATTTTACAATATACTAAATTCATATCATATAATGAAATTAAGTGATTTAGAAAATATTGATGTAAAAAATATGTTTAAAACATATGATAATTGGCCGCAAATCGCAAGAGAATCATTTGAAAATAGATTTGAAAAAATAGATGTAAAAAATATTGATCATTTAGTGTTTGCAGGTATGGGAGGTTCGGGTACAATAGGAGATACAATCAAAGCTATATTATCTAAAGAGGATATTCATGTAAGCGTAGTTAAAGGATATCTTTTACCAAAAACAGTTGATGACAATACATTAGTTGTTACAACAAGTGTTTCAGGAAATACTTCTGAAACTTTGGAAATAATAAAATCAGTTAAGAAAAAAAATGCAAAGATTGCAAGTTTCGCATCTGGAGGATTAATTGAAAAATATTGTAAAAATAATGATATGTTTTTTCAAAATATTCCGTTTATACATTCACCTAGATCATCGTTTTCAAGTTTTTTATTTTCTATAATCAATATTTTTGAATATATACTCCCAATTAAAAAAAATGATATCTACCAAACTATCTCTACATTAGAAGAGACAAAACAAAATATCTTTTCTGAAAATTTAAATGAAAATAATAAAGCATTGAATTTAGCAGAATTTACTAACGATATTGTTTCAATTTTCTATCCTGCAGGATTACAAGCCGCAGCAATAAGATATAAAAATTCATTACAAGAAAATACAAAAATTCATGCAATGATAGATGATGTGATGGAAGCGTCCCATAATGCAATAGTTGCTTGGGAGAGTGAATCTTCAGTAAGCCCAGTATTCATTCAAGGAATTGATGATCACATTAAAACAATTGAAAGATGGAATATTATGAAAGAATTTTTTGATTCCAAACGAATTAACTATCATGTAGTTAATTCAACTAAAGGCAATATTTTGGCTAAAATAGTTAATTTGATCTACTTACTTGACTATTCAACAATATACGCTGCCGTGATACATAAAATTGATCCATCACCAGTGAAATCTATTGATTTCATTAAAAGTAAACTGTGATTTAGTAAGTATAATTTATCAGTTAAATTTTATATCTTTAATTTACAATATTCATAATGAAGGTAATTATTGGAATTCCTGCATATAATGAAGCAAAAAATATAGCTTCAATAATTTTAAAATTAAAAAAAAAATTTAATGACATAATAATATGTGATGATGGTTCATCAGATTTAACAGCAGAAATTGGAAAAAAGATGGGGGCAACAGTGGTGTCTCATGAACGTAATGAAGGATATGGTGCAGCAATAAGAACAATTTTTCTCAAAGCAAAAGAATTTGACGCAGATATTTTGATAACATTTGATGCTGATGGTCAACATAGGGTGGAAGATATTGAAAAAGTAATTTTACCAATAAAAAATAATCAAACAGATATTGTCATTGGTTCTAGATTTTTAGAAAATTCTACTGAAATTCCAAAGTATAGAAAATTAGGAATTAACATAATAACTAAAGTTACCAATTCAACAATTAATGAAAAATTAACTGATTCTCAAAGTGGTTTTAGAGCATACAATAAAAAAACATTAGAAAAAATTGATCCTACAGAGAAGGGAATGGGGATATCAACAGAAATTTTAATCAAAGCAAGTAAAAATGAATTAAGAATTACAGAAATTCCAATAACAGTTCTTTATGCGGGTAATAAACCGACTCATAATCCAGTTAGCCATGGAACATCAGTCATAATTAGTACAATAAAGTATACATCAATAGAACATCCACTAAAATTTTATGGAATACCTTCTTTAATTTTTCTTTTCATAGGGGTAATGTTTACAATTTTTGCAGTAGAATACTACACAGAAATTGGAAAACTAAACACGAATTTAACATTAGTATCAGCAGGGACTTTATTATTAGGTACTATACTTCTTTTGACAGCTATACTTCTTTATACATTAACTAGCGTTGTTAGAGAGAGAAATAATCAATGAGGATTATATCAGAGTATAATAGAAATTAGTTATGACTACTGCATTACTAATTTTAACATTAAATGAAATTGATGGAGTTAAAAAAATTATTCCAGAAATTAAAAGAGAATGGGTTGATGAAATATTAGTTGTTGATGGAGGCTCAACAGATGGAACTGTAGAGGAGGTAAAAAAAATGGGATTAAATATTATTCAACAAGAAACAAGAGGTCACGGTCAAGCAATTTTAACAGGTGTAAATCATACAAAATCTAACAATATTGTAGTTTTTGGACCTGATGGAAATCACGAACCAGAAGAAATTAAACGATTAGTTGAAAAAATTAATGATGGATATGATCAAGTAATCATATCTAGATTTACACCAGAATCAATAAATCTTGATGCAGGTAAAATTGATACATTTGGAAATAAATTTTTTTCATTTATAGCCAATGTTTTTTTTGGAGGTAACATGACTGATGTTTTGAATGAAAGTAGAATTATTACTAGAGATGCAATGATACAATTAGATTTTGATGCGATGACTGCAGATTCAACATATCAAATGAGTATTAGAGGTATGAAACTTAAGCAGAAAATTTTTGAAATTCCTGGAAATGAAGGAGAAAGAATCGGAGGGAAAAGAAAAATACATTCATTTTCAACAGGTTGTTTGTTACTAAAACGATTTTTTATTGAATTGAATCATAAATAACAAAACGAAAAATTTGTCGTAATGTTATAATACATCTAAAACTTGCGTTCACTATGCGAATTTTTGTAACTGGAATGACGGGTTTTTTAGGTCACGAATTAGGTCAGATATTGTTAAAAAAAGGCCATAAGGTCGGCACCTTAGCAAGAAATGTTGCAACATCAGATAGACCAATTGCATCAAATACAGAATCAATGATTAGAGGTGAAAGACAAAGCGGTATTGCGTATTATTATGGAGACTTAACAGATTATCTAAATATTTTTGATGTTTTAAGTAATTTTAAACCAGATGTGATAATTCATTTAGCTGCACAAACATCTGTAGCATACAGTTTTACTCACACAACCGAAGTTTTTAACGTGAATTTTCTGGGCGCAGTAAATATGGCAGAAGCTGCTAGACGTGCAGTTCCAAAACTTAAACGATTCATTTTTTCAGGTTCCGTAGAAGAATATGGTATACAGAAAAAATTTCCTACAAAAGAAACAGCTGAATTACATGCAGCTAGTCCATATGCAGTTGCAAAAATTGCAACTGAAAAACATCTAAAATATCTTTATGATGCATATGGTTTTCCTGCAATTGTCTTTAGAAATGCAAACTCATATGGTCGAAGATATAATCATCAATTTGTAATTGAAAGTATAATTTATCAAATGGTTCAAGGAAAATCTCCTGTAAAATTAGGGGACCCAACACCATATCGAGATTTCGTTTTTGAACCAGATCTACTTGCAGCTTATGTTCTAGCAGCAACTAGTAATAATAAAAAAATTATTGGAGAATCAATCAACATAGGAACAGGTAAATCACTTTCAATTAGGCAATTGGCAGATAAAATTAGAAAAATTACAGGATATAAAGGAAAAATCCAATGGAACAGCTTCCCTAAACGCTCTCTTGAAATACCAAAATTAGAAGTAGATAATACAAAAGCTAAGAAATTATTAAAATGGAAACCAAAATATTCATTAGATGAAGGATTAAGTATTACTGCATCATATTATATGAAAAAATAAATTTTAGAAATGAAATATTTTCAAAATGAAAATTTTTAACAAGATACTTTTAGTTATAGTTTCGGTTATTGCAATTTATGCAGGAACATTAATTGTAAGCGATATTAGTAGCATATCAGAAAAAATTTCTTTATTAAAAATTGAATTCATTCCAATAATTTTGGGCTTAGTAACAATAGGTTGGGGAATTATGTTCTTAAGATGGAATTTATTATTAAGAAATGAAAAAATATTCATTCCAATAAAAGATAGTTTTTTAATCTATATCTCAGGATTTGCATTATCAATAATTCCTGGAAAAGTTGGAGAATTCATAAAATCATATTTATTAAAAGTAAAATTTGGAATATCAGAGACAAAAACAATTCCAATAGTAATATTAGAACAATTGTATACAGTAATAGGAATAATTATTGTTTCTTTTTTTGGTATATGGTATTTTGAATTAGGATTATATGTTTTAGGGATTTTTGCAGCAGGATTAATTTTTATGTTTATTTTATTATCGTCAAGAAAATTATTTTCAAAACTGGTTAAGTTACTTGAAAAGAAAAAATTTACAGCAAAATTTGCTACCCCTCTTTCAGAATCATATGATTCAATAAGAAATTCGATGAAAAGTTCAGTTCTGATCTATGCGTCAGGATTATCAACCATCTTTTGGTTTATAGAGGCAATTTCTGTTTACTTTGTATTATTATCATTCGGTATTGATGGAATTGAGTTCATCAAGGTAATTCCAACTTATACAACTTCAATTATGCTTGGAATTTTATCATTTTTACCAATGGGAATAGGAGTTGTGGAAGGAAGTTTAACAAGTTTCTTTTCATTGCAGGGTATTGAAATTACTTTTGCTGTTACAATTGTAATTGTAATTAGATTATTAACAAGATGGTATAGCGTACTAACCGGCTTCATAGCATTGAAATTTACAAGCGGATTCAAGATTAAAGAAATTAATGACTAAAGTGCTATGGACCCATTCCAGTATTGATAGTGTCACAAAATGCATTATTCGAATCAACAATTTTGTTTGAAGAATTTGTGTCTGATTCGTCAATTTTCAAATCTAAAAGTTGACACTTATAATCTCTAGAACGTCTTCCGTACCAAATGGTCTTATAACTCCATTTAATTTCATCTTGTTCAGTAACCAAATTGGTATAATAATATCTCATATTTTTTTGGATAATTTTGAATTATTCATAAAAAATTCTTTCCAATCAAATTCAAAACTTTCAGTTTTAATTTTATTTTTATTATCTCTAGTAGTAAGCATAAAAACTTGAAATTTCACCAAATCATTTAAAATATTTTTATTGGTTTTCAGATTTAATTTCATCTCTAGGAAATCAAGTAAAGTTACAGTATCAGCGATAAGTTTTTGTTTATCAAAAGTAAGTCGCAACCAACTTGCTTCTTCAATAGGCCAAATTATTTCACCAATTTTTGGATCGTACTCATCCCAACCTTTTCCAGCATATCCATTATCTCTAAATTTTACAACTTTATTGTACTCATCTGTAAAAACAGTATCATTATTTTGACGACAGAAATCTAAGAAAATTTCAAAGAATTCCATATAACCAATATTGTACAATGAATTGTAAAAATTGGTAATATGTCCTAAGATACCTAAACTTTGTAATGTTAAAAATGACCAAGAAAAAAGATAAATTTCTTTTAGATCATCTTGAGGGCAAGAAGAAGACTCAGTAATTATTTCTTCATATTCTTGAATACCTCTATTGTGAATTGATGAATGGACAAGCATGATTGGAGATTTCACAGTTTTAATACCATATTTTTTTCTGTATTCAGGAACATTCATTGGTGCATTTGGCAGAACACTGCAATGATAAATAAAAACTGAATCAATTTTTGTAAAAGCAATATTTTCTAATCCTTGTTTGTAAGTTTCGAGAGTTTCACCGGGTAAACCCATGATTATTTCTGTGTAGGTAGGGATATTATTTTCTCTAAAAGTTTTTGTAAGTTCTTCAAAAGTATTAAATTTAATATTTGCACGTTTTATTACATTTAATGTCTCACTATCTAGAGATTGAACCGCTAATGTGACAGCACCTAAAATATTACCTTCTTGAAGTTGTTTAGCAATTGGAATGATTTTTTCTGATGAATTTTTTGCCCATGCAGGTCTAATTCTTTCAGGGAAATGTTTTTCTAAAGAAACTTGTTTTAACTTTTCTGCAATTCTAAAATCTCGTTCTTGAAAAATTCCAAAGTTAGCATCACAACAATCGATATACGGAATTTGATTATACGCAAACCACTCAATTTCTTTAAATAATCTAGATTCTTCCCATTTTCTCACTTTTGTAAATGTTGCACTTCCCCAATCACAAAAAGTACATTGATAAGGACATCCTCTATTTGTCTCCCAAGATGCAATCCATCTTAATCCATCAATTTTATCAACAAGATTCCAAACTGTATTAGTTAAATACGGAGATGGTAACTCATCTAGATTATTAATTCTCTCTTGCGGAGGAGTTCGAAAATCTTTTGTTTCAATGCCTTTAATTTTTGAGAAATCTTTATTTTTTGTTAATTCAGTAAAAATTTCTTCTAGAACTTTTTCACCCTCTCCATGAACAATCATATCAACATATGGATGGAGTTTAAAAAAATCGTCAGATAGATCTGGTATTTGAGGACCACCAAATATTATCATACAATCTGGATTAATTTTTTTAACTTCATTTGCAAGGTGTTTTGTAATTGTCCAATTCCAGACATAACAGGAACACAATAGAATATCAGTATTTTTGCATCTTTGGATGTATTCTTCCACATTATCTCGAAAAACAAAAGTTTTTTCAAATTGAAAATTTTTTGAAAGTTCAGGTTTTGATTGAATATATGATACTAATGATGCAATACTATATGGAAAATGAATTTGATCACCATACTGATAATTAAATTGGGATGAATTTACTTTCATAATCAGATTCAATTCTTAAATTATATAATTATTATTCTTAAATTATCGCTAATATTACAACCCATTTTGAATATCCTTTAGTTTTTCCAAATCTACTTCAAACAATTTTACATGATAATTTTTAAAACCATATTCTTCTGAGTCAAAAATTTTTTTCAAAAAGACAAATTTGCTTTCATTTTCATATATTTGAGTCAAAAAAATGTGATCATTTTTGTTTGCAATACTAATATACTTTATATCGGATTTTATTACTTCATTAAAAAATGAAGCGAGTGAATCCGAATTTGTTTTAAAAATTAAATTCAAATTTGTAGGATAATATTTTTTTAGACTAGAAATGTTGTATACATCGAATCCAATAGTTGTGTCAATTTGATAATTTTTAAAAGATTGATTGGAGCCCTCTAGCATAGCTATATTCATCCAACGAGCAGATTCACCTTTTGACCAAAATAGATTTCCATCTATATTATCAAGTAAAAATGTATTATATTCTAACAATTCGTTCAATTTTTTAACATCTTTTTTGCCATAACCGTAATCTCCAATTCCTACAGTAATTAATACGGAAGATGAAATGATAAAAATTATTATTAATGAAATGATTATTTTTTTGTTTTTAACAGTGAAAAAATTTGATTCAAATTTATAAAATGAATACAGAAACAATGCAGAAAAAATCATCATGAAGGGGTATAGATGGTAAAGAGGTCTTGCAGAATTATCAATTGAGTATTGGATTAATAGAGGTAAAAATGTCATAAGAAATAAAATTAAAGTTGGAAAGAAAATTTTTCTTGTATTAGGAGGAATTATTTTAAAACTTAGTATTCCTAAAGGTAACAAGAATATTAAATGAGGCAAAGACATTGTTCCAAAAGCGGTAAAGAGATTTGTTATACTAAGAATAAACCAATCCATATCTAATTTTTCAGGGATTAATGATTCACGATCTCCACCACCAACTCCTGAGAAAAAAAGTGGATTACCATATTGTTCATTGCGCATAACCATTATTGGCGAAATGATCAATAAACATAGAATTGTACAAAGAATGAGATTTTTTACATCACGATGTAAAATGAAATGGCAAATTATTAGTGGGATAATAAATAATAATCCAGTGAATCTTATCCAAAATAGTAAACCAAGAAATGAAAATGATAGAAAATTTGAATATTTTGAATCACTTTTTAGTAGAAAATGATATGATAATATTAAAAATAGTAAGAAAATAGGTTCAGAAATTCCTAATCCAACATTAAAGTTCAGTTGTGGTTGAAACGCAAAAAAGAACGATAATAATAATGAGAATTTTTTATCAAGAAAATGTCTACCTAAAAGATAGAGTGGAAATATAGTTGCAGATGAAATAATAATATTCAATACCCTTGCAATGTTTACATAATCAACAAAATTCTCAGGCTCAAAAATTTTAAAAAAGAATGAAAGGATTAAAGGATAACCAGATGGTTTTATTGGAGATTCTGCATAATCGCCACTACTAAATGCAATTCCTCTTAGAACATAAATCCAGGTATCTTGGATTTCTGATACTGAAAAATCAATTGTGTATAATTTTAAAAAAAATGAGGAAATTATGATAATAGCTAAAACTAAAACAAGTGATTTTTTTGACTCTAATTCGAGTTTATACATATGGTAATTTTTGGATTTTTTGGAATATAAAATATATTATTGTTAGATTAGTTATTGAATTCATTAATTTTTTTTAAAAGATTTATGATATCAGATTTTTCTATAATTTTTGGATTATTATCTAGATGTTTTCTATCCTTTAGAATTAAATCTGCCGAGTTATCATAATCAGCAGATAAATGAATTTTTGGAAAATTTAATTTTTTTACTAGATTTTTGAATTGTTGAGTAAATTTTGAATTATTAAATTCATGAGCAACCGATGTCGTATATGCTAAAGAATGACCATGGGAAAAACCTTCATTTGAGAAAACGTAAGAAAGTGCATGACCTAATGTTGTTGAACAATTACCAAAACCCAACCCAGAAATTAATGAGCCTAAAACAATTTTTTCTTTATTCATATTAGCGATTCCATCTTCTAATAATTCAAAAGCATGTTCACAAAGAAATTTTGTATATGGATTACCATTTTTACTATCAAATCCTTCTGAACATTGAGCAAGTGCATCTATAGCAGAATTTCTAATTATTTCAATTGGAGAATCCTCGATAAAATGAGAATCAACAATTGCGATATTAGCAAATAAACCATCATCATGAAAACTTTGTTTTTTTCCATTAACTTTTAAAACAGATATTCGTGTAACTTCACTTCCACTTCCAAATGTAGTTGGAATCATAATTTTATTTTTTTTGAGTTTGAATCCCACATATTTTGCTACATCAAGACTACTTCCACCACCTATCCCTACAACATCAGTAATTCGTGTATTCGAAAATTCATCAATAATTTTGTTTGCTGTTTCAAGTGAGGGATTAGGCTCTACATTATCAAATAATTGATAATTTTTAAAAGATAGATGATCTAACCAACCACGTTTTTCTGCTCCTTTTGAAGTTATTATTAGACAGTTTTTGTCAAATGAAAAAGTTTGACCTGAGTTTTTTCCTATAATAATCTGAGACGGTTGTTTTATTTGAAACATAACTACTAAACCATGGCATATTTTTTATAACTTGATATAAAGTAATGAATAATGTATACCGGATCTGAGAAATTAAGGAAGAAAATTAAGGAAAAATCAATTTTAAAAATTGGAGGAGCATTTGATGCAATGTCAGCCAAGCTAGTTGAAATTAATGAATTTGATGCTGTGTGGGCAGGTAGTTTCGCAATTTCAGCTACACATGCAGTTCCAGATGCTAGCATAATGACAATGACTGAATTTTTACAGGTTGCAAAAAATATGGTAGATTCATGCGATATTCCAATAATTGCAGATTGTGACACAGGATTTGGAGGACCATCAAATGTATCTCACCTAGTAAAACAATATGAACAAGCAGGGGTTGCCGGAATAAGTATAGAAGATAAGATTTTTCCAAAACAAAACAGTTTACTAAAAAATGGTAAACAAGAATTATTAAGTGAAAAAGAATTTGTTGCAAAAATTATTGCCGGAAAAGAAGCAAAGATAAGCCAAAATTTCATAATCATTGCGAGAACAGAAGCATTGATCGCAGGACTAGGTGTTGATGAAGCCATAAAACGTGCTACTGCGTATGAAAATGCTGGTGCAGATGCAATTTTAATTCATTCAAAAAGTGATACACCAAAAGAAGTTTTTGAATTTTGTAATTTATGGAATGGCACCATTCCAATCATAGTTGTTCCAACTTCTTATGGTAATGTAACAATAAATGAATTAAAAGAACACAGTGTTAAAATGGTAATTTACGCAAATCAAACATTAAGAATTGCACATAAAGCAATGTCAATACTATTGAAAAAACTTGAAAAAGCAAATAGTTTGAATGAAGTGGATGAAGAAATTTCATCAATGGAGGAAATTTTTGAATTGCAAAAAATGTTTGAAATACATTCACAAGAAAAAGATATTGAACAAAAATTAAAAAATATGGGTTATATCAATTGACAAATAATTTTCAATCTAATATTTTTAATTTTTTAGTAAAAAAAGGAATAAAAAATTTTGTTGGAGTTCCAGATTCAACATTAAAAAAATTTATTGAAGAAGGATTACAAAAGAATAAGATCATAATTTCAACAAGAGAAGAAGAA
>MDTE01182091.1_pt1 | contig 11478 bp, 13 predicted proteins | sample 811231 | NCBI WGS metagenome assembly MDTE01 (sample SAMN05326651, study PRJNA326480) | marine metagenome | isolation source: seawater | place: Indian Ocean: Red Sea | collected 2010
CTAGACTTTGATAATTTAAGCAGAGGTGAAAGAAACAGATTGATATTAAGTTTAAGTTGGGCATTCAGAGATGTATGGGAATCACTTTATCAACAGATCAACTTGTTGTTTATTGATGAACTTGTAGATGCTGGTATGGATATATCGGGTGTTGAAAGTTCAATGGCAGTGCTAAAAGACATGAGCAGAACACAACAAAAAAATATATTTTTAATATCTCACAAAGACGAATTGGTAAGCAGAGTAAATTCAGTACTAAAAGTTGTAAAAGAAAATGGATTTACAAACTATGCTAACGACGTTGAGATAATCGTATGATAGGATACAAAAATAATGTTTTGTACACAACCGTTTAATCACATTGATATTGTAGTTGAAAATAATAAAGTTATGTTGCAACCATGCAACGTTTGGTCTACTAAAAAATTTAGTATAAATGAATACAAAGATAATGTAGAAGATTTAAAAAACACACTAGCACAATCCTATCATTATCCAGGATGTAGGGTATGCTGGAACGAAGATAAAAATAATATTAGATCTAGACGTGTTGCACAAAACCAATTTTCAAACAATAATAATTTATCAACACAAAAACTGCAAAGTTTAGGTGTAAGGTATGGTACTTTATGTAATAGCAAATGCATGATTTGTAGTCACCATAGATCCTCGTCTTGGGTAATAGATTCAGAAAAATTAGGAATTAAAGTAGAAGAACAATACAAATATAAAAAAAACTTACTTCCTGGTGTGAATATATTCTTTGACAATTTTGATTTAGATGATTTAAGATACGTAGAATTTCACGGAGGTGAACCGTTAATGCAAACTTACCCTGCTGAATTTTTACAAAAAATAAAAAAAATAAATCAGTTAATTGTAAAATTTAACACAAACTTAACAGTGTTACCATCTAAAGAGTTAAATGAACTTTTGAAAAAATGTAAAAGAGTAGACTTTTTATTAAGTGTTGATGACGTAGATGAAAAATATGAAATTTTAAGATTTCCAGGCAAATGGGATATATTTGTAAAGAACATGAAAATAATAAAACAACAAAATTATAGAGTAATGGCATACAACTGTCTCTCATCATTAAATATATTTTATTGCGTAGACTTCTACAAGTGGGCAACAAAAAACTTTGGTAATGAGGTTCATTCTCAGTTTGTTACAGATCAAGAAATATTAGATATAAGTTATCTTCCACAACACGCCAAAGACATAGTATTAAAAAAGATAGAAAATTACAAAGGTAAAATATTTGACTCTATACGTGCAAAATTAAAGGTGGAAAACGAGGATCGTAGCAAAGGACTGGTAAAATATATTACAGATTTAGACAATATAAGAAAAACAAACTATCCAGAAACGTTTAAAGAATGGTGGAAAATAATAAATTACCATTAATAATTTTTTCCTATTGACAAAACCAGTTCTTATGTGCTTTAATTAGGTATATGTTAATTAACATTATCGTACGAATAAAAAGGAAGGACAATTAATATGTCACAAACACATGAACAGATCATGACAGAGATTCAAAACTACTCTGAAGAGAACGGCAAGTTCACAGAGAAGGGTGTTAAGGCTTCTGCAACTAGAGCCAGAAAAGCACTTGCGAATCTTAGCAAATTGATCAAAGCAAGAAGAAAAGAAATTCAAGAGGCTAAAAACGCGGCAAAAACTGCGGCGTAATTACTGCTAATTGGATCCAATTAACAAAGCCTCTGCTTTTTTTAAGTGGAGGCTTTTTCTTTTAAGATACCTTTGCCATGCACTCGTACACGTATATGGCCATTATAATAATCATTAGATTCTAACACTTTACGAGCAAACTGCTCTCGTGCTTCTACATATGACATCTCTGCTTTGGAATTACAGTAAAAAAGTATTTCTCTTTTAAAATATTCTTTACCTAGTTTTTTAATATCTATAGTAAGTTCGTCACTAGATCCATAATAGTCTTGCCAATCACTATCAACCTTATACCTACGTTTATTTTTACGTCCTTTTAAAGGTCTACGTGATCTTTTAAACTTTGCTAATTTTTTACCAATATACATCCTACCATTAGTTGTATTTGTTATTTGATATACAAAGCCAACACAGTCTTCTGGCAGTTCGTTTACGTCTTTTCCTTGATATAACCAATGCATAACCATATTTAAATCCAAAAAGATTGACCTTAAAATAAAACTAGTATAAACATATGCGATAGGCACACCACAATTTCAATCAGGCAAACATAGCATCTCTACCAGTGAGCAGGGAAATGCGGCTAACAAGCGACAGGTGAATCCCTTGATGCAAACAGCAAAAACGATAAGGCTCTGAGAAAAAGCAACCTTAAGTTTATTATGAATTATCATACAAAGGCATAATAGGCTCGCGTTGGAAGTATGAGTTAACGGGTACAGCACAACCGCCCGGCTACGGCAACGATGTATGGTGACTGTGAACTCGCCACATGGGTTTAAGTCAGTACGGCTAGAAATAGCCGTATTGTGACTGCTCATCTGCCACATAGGACGCATACTGCGTCAAAATTTTAATTTACAGTGCGTAAGTTAGAAATAGAAACGAGCGTAGCGAAGTTTCAGATGGCTGTAAGCCATCTTTTATTGACCTTAAGTAATGTTATGGAACTACTCTGGGATCACACTTTCGGTAAACAAGAACATCAAGATTTAGTAATATGCCGACCTATGGCTATTGTTGAACACGACGAAGAAGAAACAGCGTTAGAATCTGGCTGGTTAGCGTTAGATCATCCATTAAATGGCAAAGAAGTATTTTATCAATCTCGTAGTACACGAGTAAATCTTGACCGATATAAGCCACGTTTTTCTAAATACGAATACGAAGGTAAAAAAATTGGCTACAAAATAATTGACGCATCGGAGATGGTTAATTTATTAAGTCTACCATACATTTATAAAAAATATATGAAACGTAAAAAGTTCCGTGAGGATTATGATCCTTTTGGACACTATCACCAACGTGATCAATTTATGATATTTTATTTAGGTACGGCAGATAATATTGTAGGATTTACTAAACAAAAAAGATATTCTTACGGAGAAGACCATAATATTGATATTGACGACATTGATACTATGCAGTGTTCCGGTGTTGAAAGTGTTCTTCATGCAAATACAATTCCAATTAGTGCTGAAACTTTAGATATAGAAATGACGTGGGCGGCTGAAAGTAGAATACCTTATTACTACTTGGGTTCTGGATACGAACAATCTTCAGAATATAAAGCATCATGGCAAGGTTTTCAATGGTGGACTGGTACTGAATGGAGTACTAATAAAAGTCAATATCGTAGATTGTGTAATAGAGATTCGCGACTTACTGACTTTTCTTCTCTCGGAAAGTTTTCACTGACTCGAAATAAGACTTAGACCAATTTTTATAATAAGGTCCTGATTCTAACATTTTAGAAAATTTATTCAACTTAGATAAACTTTGCACAAGAAACAATATATAATGTCCATTGTTTAATTTTACATCTTTAACATATTCATTTATTTTTGGATGATCTTCTAAAACAACAATATCTTTTGACATAAAATATTGATTTAAATCGTGTGCTAGGTTTATAGTTTCTTTTGCAGTAAAATGATCTGGCCGTGCAATCATACACAACACATCTTTTTCTTCAAAATTAAAATCCCAAATGTGTTGATACAATGTGTTATAACAAGCAATACTATTAAGTTCTAAAAATTCAACTTTATTTTCTATAATGGCTTTTTGTGCAAATGGACAAGGCGGTAAGTTGCCAAAAACTGGATTAGGTTTTGTTACAAACTCACTAATCCACTTCTGAATCGTCTGCGTCGGTGTCTGGTTTTTGTGTTGAGTCGTCATGTATGCCTTTTAATTTAGTTAATGCTTCGTCAAGTAGTTTGGTTTTCGTATCGAGTTTGGCTTGTAACTTAGATATCTCTTTATCTTTATCACCAATTTTGTGTCCAACACTACTAACATCCTGCGTGGCGTGTTCTAATTTAATCATAAGAGTCTTAATTCGCGACTCTTTAGATTTAATAGTCTTAAGGAGGTCATCCTTCTCATCGCTGAGATCCTTAATTGTTGATTTGAGCTCTTGAATAAGATCTCTTTCAGACATACAAGTGATAATTATCCATTAATTTATACACCATTATATTATACTATAATTTTAGAAGAAAGGTTGACCAGTTTTTTTGGTAGTTTCCAAGTTATCTTTTACCAATTTACCAATCATTTCGCGATCCTGAGGACACAATGCGGCAGACTCTTCAAAAGTTACTCCGCCTCTCATATACCAACATATTTTAAGTAACTCATTTCTAATTTCTTTTGCTTGATTATCCATAGTTTTTAGAGTTGCTATAATGTCAGATTCCGGCTGTGAAAGCAAAGTTAAACGAAAAAATTTGCAGTATCAAATGTCACTGGAACTTCATATGTTGCCGGTGCCCCTAATTTAATATCTTCTTCTGACGCTTTCATTTTTACTGCTGGTGCAGATCCTTGCGATCTTAATCTTGCTAAATTTTCTTGTATCTTTGTCATTAATTTAGCATCAGCATTTTGTAAAAATTCTGATATATGTGCAGGATTAACTACTGACTCTTTACCAGTATCAATCCTCGAAATATTTTTTAATAAAATTTCATTTGTTAAATCTGTCATTTTTTTAAAACTTTCATCAAACGTTTTTACTTTATCTTCGTCTTTTATTTTTGCGTCACGTAAACTTGCGTAAATTCTTTGTTGTTGAAAAGTTTCTAAACTTACTAAATTCATATCTTTATAAGTTAATGGAGATACTTGAAAAGTTAATTCATCAATTTTAAAAGAATGTTCAATTTTTTGTCTGTTGATATCTTCCATAAATGCTGGTAAATTTATTGTATGTGATCTTTGTTCTGTAGTATTAGGTAAAGTGTAAGTAATATCCATTGTTTCACCATACGTAGCAATTCTTATACCAAGAAATACTGCATCTAAATCATAACTTACTATTTTCCAAGCATCTTTAACTTGTGGTATACAACTTTGAATAACATCTACTACCCCTTGACCGTTCATTAATGCGTCTGGTGTTTTAAACTTAATTTCATCCATAGCTGTCATTGGTTGTATTGCTAATTCGCCTGATTGAGATTTTTCAATTACTGAGTCTGGGTACTCTAACCCTGAAGGCAATTTAATATAAACCGTGGCCTGTCTAAAGTACTTGTTTAAAGGATTAGTATTTTCTGTCATTTTTTCCATCTATAAATATACTACAAACACGTATGTATGTCAATATTTATGTGCGTATATTATGATAGGAATTAAAACCGTATGGCTATAGATGACGCCGACATAAGAGCATTAGGAGAAGAAATTAAGAAAGCCATAGGCGGAACTACTGGCGACGATCCCGCATCACGGAAAAAAAGACGACAAGCATTAGAAGAATTAGTTGAAGATGAAAAAGGTATAAAACTTACCAAACTTTCTAATGCTCAAATAAAAGAAGCAGTAAAAAATGCCAAACTTAAAGACGGTATAGATAAAGAAACTATTGCTACTTTACAAAACCTTAACAATAGATTAGACGAACTAGGAAGTACAATAAGAGAATCTTCTAGTACCGTTGTTGGTTTTGGTAAAGCATTATACAGAGGTGAAGGTACAATTAGTTCTTACACCGATGTTGTTGCAGGAAAATTTGGACTTGTTGGTGATGCTATTGCTGGTACAGGTAGATTACTTGATACCAATATTGAAATGTTTAGACAGTTGGCTCAAACTGGTGCCAACTTTGGACAATCAATTATACAAATGAGAACAGCGGCGGCCGGCTCGGCATTACCTTTAGACGATTTTGCAAGATTAGTAGGCAGTAATTCAGAAGCATTAGCGGCACTACGAGGATCAGCAACCCAAGGTGCTGAGTTTATTGCAGGATTGAGCAACGCATTAAGAACAGATGCAGTACCACAATTAGCAACACTTGGATTTACAGTTGACGAAATTAACGAAACAATGATGTTGAATTTGGAAAGACAACGAAGAACTGGAATGTTTGATGCCAATGCAACACAATTTAATATTGACAGTGCAATTAGATTTGGAAAACAATTAGACAGATTAGCAAAACTTACAGGAGTTCAAAGAGATCAATTACAAAAAGAAATTGAAGCGGCACAAAGTAATGAAAGATTCCAAGCATTCTTACAAGGCACAACTGAAGAAACTAGACAAAGACTAGATACGTTTGCAGGTACTATTAGTACTCTTGCACCAGGATTAGCTGAAGGTATGCAAGATTTAATTGCAAACGCCGGTGTACCAGTAACTGATTCAGCACTAGCACTTGTACAAAACATTCCTGAAGCAAGAAAAGTAGTTCAAGATTTAATTAATGGATCAATTACTACTGAACAAGCACTAATTCAAATGAGAGATGCGTCATCAAAAAGTGTAGACAGATTTAAAAGTGCAACTGTAACTGGTCAGGTAGAATTCTTAAGATTACAAGGTGATGTAATCAATCTAGGAAAAAGATTAATGGACGTTAATGCAGTGTTGGCAGAGACAGCACCTGAATTGTCTGACAATATAACAACAGGATTAACACAATTTGAAGATGCAAGTAAAAGAATGGGATCAGCAACACAAAGTTTAGAAACTGCGTTCTTGGCATTTACAGGAAACCTACTTGGTGATGCCACATCAGCAGTTAATACAGGACTTACAGGATTATCAAAAGCCATATTAGGTTTGCCTGGTTTTATTGCGGCAGGTTTATATGGAACTGGAAAACTTTTACAAGGTGGACTAGCACTATTAAAAGATACCGGTCCTACATACTTGGCAGTAAGAACAGGAGTTGCTCATGGAATGGGTAAATCTGCAGGTTTGAGAGCTATGTTCGGAGGCATGAAAGGTGGAATAGGTGGTTTTGCCAAAAGTGCTGGAGGAATGTTAGGAAAAGCCGGAGGAGTAGGTGCTGGTTTAATGGGTGCAGGTTATTTTGGAAACATGGCTGGCAAAGAAGGTGCAACAACTGGAGAAAAATTTGGAGGAGTTTTAGGATCAGCGGCCTCTGGTGCATTAGCAGGTGCGATGTTTGGTCCATGGGGAGCGGCAATCGGTGGAGTATTAGGAGCCGGTTATGGTGGATACAAGGCATTAACTGGAAAACAATTTGGTGGAACAATGGGAGGCGGAATTCCACATTTAGTTGGTGAAACAGGACCTGAAATAGTAACAACTAAAACAGCTAGTTCAGTTACTGCAGATATGAAATTGGAAAAAATGTTTAATACAGAAGCCTTAGAAGTTAAAATGGCTAGTATGGTAACAGAATTAAACTCTGCGAATAAGACTTTAACGAATATGGTTAACGGTGTAAATACACTTGTAGCAATTGAAAACAGATCAATGAAAGCAGTTGAATCAACTGCACGTAAGGATAGAAATCAAGTTGGTTTTGTAAGTTAATGGTTGCAAAAGTATTGGAAAGAATGTAATATAAATTATGCCTTGGAAAAAGTATTTTAGAGACGCTAACTTATCTCCAATTTCAGGAGAAAAAGTGCCTAACTTTGCGAAAAGAAATTATAGTTCTTACTTGCCTGATGTTTATACAGGACACCCAAATAGAATTCAAAGATATTTTCAATATGACCAAATGGATTCTGATTCAGAAATCAATGCGGCATTAGATATCTTAGCAGAATTTTCAACACAACAAAATAAAGAAAACGAAACACCGTTTGATATTGTTTTTAAAGACGAAACAACCGAACACGAAATTAAACTTTTGAGAAGAGCATTACAACAATGGACAAAATCAAACAAATTAAGCAAAAGAATTTTTAGAATATTTAGAAATGCGTTAAAATATGGAGACTGTTTCTTTGTAAGAGATCCAGAAACAATGAAATGGTTATATATTGATAATGCAAAAGTCGACAGAATAGTTGTTAACGAATCAGAAGGTAAAAAACCTGAACAATATGTTGTAAGAGATATTAATCCAAACTTACAAAGATTAAGTGCAACACAAATTACACCTAACCAAACTTATGGTGGTGGTGGAACAACAGGTGGTGGTACTGCGGCATATGGTCAAAGTTATGCAAACGCAGGTGCAGTTGCTAATATGTCAGGCTTTGCTGGCAACACATCAGCTGGAAGATTCTACAGAACAATGAATGCATACAATATAAATGCAGAACACATTGTACATATGTCAATGTCAGATGGATTAGACAACTTATTTCCGTTTGGACAATCAGTATTAGAACAAGTTTTCAAAGTTTACAAACAAAAAGAATTATTAGAAGACGCAATTATCATTTACAGGGTTCAAAGAGCACCTGAAAGAAGAGTATTTTATATCGACGTAGGTAATATGCCAACACACTTGGCTATGCAATTCGTTGAGAGAGTTAAAAACGAAATTAATCAAAGAAGAATTCCAAGCACATCAGGTGGTGTCAACTATATTGATGCTACATACAATCCAATGAGTATTAATGAGGATTACTTCTTTCCGCAAACTGCAGAAGGAAGAGGATCTAAAGTTGATACACTACCGGGTGGAACTAACTTAGGTGAGATAGACGACCTTAAATTCTTTACAAACAAACTGTTTAGAGGTTTAAGAATACCAAGTTCATACTTGCCAACTGGTCCAGATGACTCACAACAACAATATAATGACGGTAGAGTAGGTACTGCGTACATTCAAGAATTAAGATTTAACAAATATTGTGCAAGATTACAAAGTATGTTAAATCCAACATTTGATGAAGAGTTTAAAATGTGGATAAAAAGCAAAGGTTACAACATAGACAATGGTATGTTTGAACTAAAACTTAATCCACCACAAAACTTTGCACAGTACAGACAAACCGAAATGGATCAAACTAGAATACAATCGTTTGTACAAGTAGCAGAACTACCATATATGTCAAAAAGATTTGCGTTAAAAAGATATCTTGGACTTACTGAAGAAGAAATGGCAAGAAATGCTGATCTTTGGGCAGAAGAAAATAACGTTCCACAGAAAAAACAAAGTAAAAATGCTCAACTTAGAGCAGGTGGAGTATCACAAGCAGGTATAAAAGGTGATTTAGATCAATTTGAAGAACCTACAGCAGACCCAGAAGCACCGGGTCCTGATACAACAGGCGGTGGACAACCAGGACAAACACCAGGCGGTGGTGGAACAGTACCTGGCGGAACAGGTGGAGGAGGCCAAGTTTAGGTTAAATACGAATATGAAACTAATGGAATTCTTTACATATGACGAAGATGGTGCAAAAGAGGATAACACATATCAACCTGAGAACGATATTTCTATCTTAGATAAAGACGACACTAGAAAAACACGCCTTACACTCAAAGATATCAATTCAATGAGATTAGCATCTGAAGAACACGATGCACAACAAAAGGAAGAAGCAGTATTTGTCCAAAAAATGTATGGACAACCAGCCGAAACAGATAACTTAGAGTTATAATGTCCAATATAGCCTTTGTATTAGGGAATGGAGAATCCCGAAAAGGAATTAAAATAGAAGATCTTAAACGTCATGGCACAGTTTTTGCCTGTAATGCTGTTTATAGAACTGAAACTCCTGATTATCTAATTGCAGTTGACCCTAAAATGATTATGGAAATAGCTGAAAGTGACTATCCTGCAAAACATCAAGTATGGTCAAACTTTAATGCACAATATAATAAAAATCAAAAAATATTAGACCATATTAAATGGTTCCAACCTAGTTTAGGGTGGAGTAGCGGACCTACTGCCTTAAGAATGGCTTGTGATAAAGGGTTTAAAGAAATTTATATACTAGGTTTTGATTATCAAGGACACACAGATGCCAAAAAAAGCAATAGACATAAGTTTAATAATCTATTTAAAGACACTAGGAACTACAAAAGAGGTACTGATGACTCAACTTTTTATGGTAACTGGATGAACCAAACAAAACGTTGCTTACAAGACTTTAAAAATACAAAGTTCCATCGTATTATACCTAAAGGATGGTTTAACCCCAAAGATCTAAATTGGAATGAGAACCTAAAAACCCTAACACTTGAAGAATTTAGAGAAAAGTTTAATCTACAAACATAATTGTTCAAAAAAGACGTATTTTACACCAATTATACCGCCGTTTTTGCCGTTTTGTCGTAAATAATACTGCTTATAAGTACAAATCACATTAAAGGAGCACGTGTAATGACAAATAAATTTGAATCGTTATTAGAATTACTAATAAACGAAGAAAACGAAAAAGCAGAAGCTCTTTTCCACGAAATAGTAGTAGAAAAATCTAGAGATATATACGAAAGTCTTGCGGAAGAGAAAACAGAAGAAAAAGAAGTAAAAGAAGAAACTAAAGAAGAAACTAAAGAAGACAGCAAAGAAGAAGTTAAAGAAACTGAAGCATCTGATGAGAAGAAAGATGAAGAAGTTAAAGAAACTGAATCTACTGAAACTAAAGACGAAGAAGTTAAAGAAACTGAAGCAAAAGCTGAAGAAGTAAAAACTGATGAGTCTATTCCAGCTGAAAAAACAGAAGAAGAAAAAATTGAGGAAATTGGTGGCGACGCTACTGATGAATTAGTTAAAGATATCGCTTCTGATGAAGAAGGCGAAGGCGAGAAAGCGGCTGACGATATGGCGGCTGATATGGATGCTGACGCTGAAAACGGCGAAGACAAAGATATGGAAGACAGAGTTGTTGATTTAGAAGATGCTTTAGATGAATTAAAAGCAGAATTCGAAGCAATGATGGGCGGCGAAGGTGATGAAGACAAAGAAGAAGAGTCTTTAGAACCAGTTGTTCCAGCAGAAGAAACTCAACCTATGATTAACGCTGAGTCAAAAGAAGCTACTAAGGAAACTGTAAAAGAATACAAAATCCAAAAGTCAGCTGATAACAGCGATAATTCAGACAAATCTGCAAAATCTCCAGTGAAAACTGGTGGTGCAAAACAAGGCGGAACTCCAGTAAAAACTGGATCAGGCGCTGAAGACAAAGGAAGACCGGCACCAACTGCAGAAAAGATGAAAGATTTTGAAAACACTCCGGGTAAAGATAAAGGTACTTCAATGAAGAAACAAGTAAGTGCTGATAAAAAAGACGGAGCGGATAAATCTGCAAAATCACCAATTTCTGGCAAGTAATTGTCAATAATTGGAAACAAGGAGAGTTTAGATGTCGCTTTATCTTAGAGAACACCTAACATACGATCAGGCTAGAGTACAGATCTTACACGAAGGCGAGCAAGGAAAAGATTTGTACATGAAAGGAATCTGTATTCAAGGTGGAATTAAAAATGCTAACCAAAGAGTTTACCCAGTAAACGAAATTGGTAAAGCAGTGAAAACACTTAATGACCAGATCAGTTCAGGCTATTCTGTATTAGGTGAAGTAGATCATCCAGACGATTTAAAGATTA
>MDTE01055871.1_pt1 | contig 11477 bp, 7 predicted proteins | sample 811231 | NCBI WGS metagenome assembly MDTE01 (sample SAMN05326651, study PRJNA326480) | marine metagenome | isolation source: seawater | place: Indian Ocean: Red Sea | collected 2010
CAAGGACACTGAAGCTTAATTTCCAGCGCAGTTTCCGGAACAACATATAGTATCTCCTAGTATTTCGAGCAAGTTCAGTTGCACTAAGACGCAACACATAACATCTGTTTCATAACTCATAAACAGTATAAAACAGCCTCATTCAAGGGTACTTTACACCCGATGGGCTACTTTACACCCGATGATAATCACAAAACAAGCACCGTTAGGTCCGATAGATAAAAAATTTTAAAAACACAAATGGGCAGAAAAACAGCAAATACCCAATTCCTAAGTTGATGAAAAACACATCAAGTTCAAATCGTATTATTCCCTAAACCAAGGATGCATCAACGATGGCTTGTTCACATACCTGTGATGATTAATCAATAGCCTAGATCCGCAACCAGGATTAAGTTGCACAGTGAAAAAGGAATTCTCCACTGAAAAAACCTCGCCATCCATTTCCACCGTTGTCGCTTGGTGCTCACCATATGCGCCGATCTGTATGATCACTTGCTTGCCAGCAATTGGATCAATATTAACCAATGAAAGCGTGGTACTTGTATCTGTCATTTCCTCGACCAATGCCGCCACACCCTCAGGTATTCCAGCACGTCTATCAACTGGGTCGAAGTAGCGGACTCTGGCGTGCAGTACTTCACCATATCGAGGGGTAAGCCCACCCATCATCAACTGTGTAAGGCATGTAGTGTTTGCCGTATTGAACTGTAAAGTGTTGTCTGAAAGCCGAGTGTCAGCTGAGCTTCGATCATTTTTCACCCCTTCCAATTTAAGGCGTATCGATTCGAACTCATTTTCCATAACTTCAATCGGAAACTCAGGCTTATCTCCATCAAGGTAGTTAAGCCAATCTGACTCTGGTACGTACTTACGATCTGCTCTATCCATCGACCAATAGTAAATATCAAGAGCGCCCTCGTTATAGGGCGTGCCGCTATATGCATACCAACCATCGTCACCGTACATATGGGGGTAAAGCATTTTCTCATCCCTCAGTTTGGCATTGCTGTTCACGGCATTAAGCATTTTTCGCCATACGTCAACATAAAATTGATTGCCCGTGAGGAGCAGAGCATTCCCAAAGCCAGCTATTCCTCTGGAGATGGAATTCCGGTGTGCCTTTTGCCCCGTTTGAGGAACAGTTACGGTGAAGTTCCAACCATAACAACCTCCGTACCATTTACCATCGGTCTCACCACCAATCGTGCCATCAAGGCCAATGTTACTGGGCAGTATATTGCCGTTGTCAGCGGCCCGCTGACTCCATGCATCAACGTACTCAATCAGCCAATCACAATACTTAGAATCTCCAGTAGCCATGAAAGCATTTAATGCCAAACTCGTAGCTGCAAGATTCAGAGGGTGATCGCCCACAACATCCGTATATTCCTCAAAGTGCGCGAGCATTTCTGCAAAATTGCGTTCGCCATGGGCTGCGTCAAATCTATCTTCAACCTCAAACGGATCTCCGGCCCAATCCAAAGCCGTAGCATGACGCAACAAAGGACCCCGACTACCGTTAAACAAACTCCGAATTATCTTGTGTTCAGGATCATAATTTTTCGCCTGAGGGTCTTCATCCATGTAAAAGCTGGCGTAACGACACACCCGCGTCATAAATGACTCGTTATATGGATCAGAAAGTCCCTGGAGATTAAACACACTCATACTCTCGCCGTGATGGAACCAATCCAAACTCACGGGAAATTCCTTATAGAGCATGCCATCGCGTGCCAATTCCACTTCAACTGTTTTAGCCTCAGTGTATTGAAGCAAGTGACCTTCCCATCCTAATTTATACATCTCCAGAATGGAATCTGAAGCCCCTAATGCGTGTAGAACCGGCCAGCCTGCTAAATTTTCGATTGCATCATCAGAGCCATCATTGCCACCCCAGCGTGGCATACACATTAAATAGCCGCGTTCATCAAAATATTTACTGAAAATTCTCTGACACGCCTGAGTTTGCGCATCAATTAGATTGCGCTCTAGGAGTGCCCAAAACGGTGGCTTCAAGGGCGATTTAACTACTATTGGTTTTGCCAAATTAGTCTCCAGTTTCAACTTCAATTCAGAGCCGTCAATTATTCAGTACCGACCATTATGTAGGTTTCCAAGCGTTGTTACTTGACCTTTCCTCTCCCGTCATTCCGCCACACTCTGTCGACCTGGTCATTCCTTGCCCATACTATTTCGTCGTGCAAGTTAGTTACACCCTCTTGATAAGTGGGTATTACGGTCAGCTTGTCGCCAACTGCGTACTGACGATCTGACTCACTAATATCAACATGACCATGCTCAACGGACATACCCGAGAACTTAATTCTGGCATCTTCGAGAATTAAGCCGTACGGCATGGATGGAAACAATCGAAAAGTTTTCATCCCGCCATCGATAATGAGTCGATCTGCAGTCGGCACGCTCACAACTGTAGTAATAACACGAAGCGGGCAGCGTGCAGCTGAAAGCCCTTCGTTGCCGCTAGAACCCTGGATACGACTCAAACCCTCATAGACATAAGAGCCACTGCGGTGTTCAGTGAATCCGAGCTCTTTAGATTCCCATTCTTCACCAGTACCACCACCGCTGATAATGTCCAGCGGTAAGTTTTCCTTTTTGAAACGTCCAACAACGTCTTCGATGACGGGCTTTGACGACACCCTGCTTGGATACGTCATCAATCCACGTAATTCTAATCCGGGCAGTGCCTGTACTTGCTTGCCAAGTTCCACGGCTGCAGCTGGTGATTGGACCCCTGTACGTTTTCCTCCTGTGTCAATCTCGACAAGAATCCCAATTGTCACCGCATCCAGTTTTGCCTGTTCGGAAATTCCCAACGCTACAGCAAACGAATCCACCGTGACAGTCATGCGTCGGTATCGAGCCAATTCGGTAAGCCGCCTGACCTTGTGTCTACCAACGATGTTGTATGTCATAAGAATATCGTCGAGACCGGCTCGGGCCATATTTTCAGCATCCCCAAGTTTTTGACAGACAATACCTTGCGAACCAGCAGCGACCTGCATCTTCGCAATTTCCGGATTCTTGTGACTCTTCGTATGACCGCGCAGTGTAATTCCTAGCTCTCGGCAGAGGGCTGCCATGTCCTCGATATTCTTCTCAAGAACATCCAAATCAATTACTACAGCCGGTGTATCCAATTCGTAAATATGCAAAGTGAGGTCTCTCGACAATACTAATATTAGGTCCCTGCCATAAAGTAGAGTTTCCCCGATACTTTAACGCCACCTCATCACCCTGAAACCTGCCTGCCTATTTGTCTTAGTACCGTGAGTCTATCGGCGACCCGTATTGTGGCATACTACCTGCGTATAAAATCATCTGTTTCTTCATTTTCGACAGGCTGGCAACTGACAGTCCTCGTTATCAATTTAGTTTTTGAAGTCAAATAACACCCGAGCAATTAGTATTAGTTCAGTTGCTTTATTCGTGCAATAAAAGGAAACAATCAAATAATGGACTACCTACCACTTCCGGGCACTCCGGTGGAAGACCTCGACACTCCAGCGATCATCGTTGACCTTGACATCGCCGAATCAAACATCAAGGCGATGGCGGATTTCGCCAAAGAAAACGGCGTCAGCATGCGCCCGCACATGAAAACTGGAAAAAGTCCATTCTGGGCCCGCAAGCTAATGGATGCTGGCGCAATAGGAGTCTGTGCAGCAAAGATCAGTGAAGCAGAAATCCTAGCAGACGGCGGCATACCAGAAATCCTGATTCCAAATCAGGTAGTTGGATCAACTAAGATCCGACGCCTTTTTGGAGTTTCAGCACGATCAAATGTGACCGTTGCTGTAGATAGCCACGAAAATGTAGCCGAACTCTCCGAAGCTGCCCAGGCTTTCGACACCGAACTCGGCGTCGTTCTCGAAATTGAGACCGGAATGAATCGAGCTGGCGTCGAACCTGGAGAAGTTGCTACCACACTTGCCAAGGCAGTCGACGGTTCACAGGGCCTACGATTCGACGGAATCATGGGTTACGAAGGCGGCACCGTTTGGACCGAAGGATTTGAAAAGCGCAAAGCCGACACATTGCAAACAATCGAAAGGCTTTTAACGGCCGCAGACGATATCGAACTCAACGGACTTGAAGTAAAGATCATCAGCGCTGGCGGAACCGGAAGCTACGATATCACTGGTAAGGTCGATCGTATAACGGAACTACAGTGTGGCAGTTACTTGTTCATGGACGCAAAGTATATGGAAGTATTCGGCGATCACCCACATCCGTTCAGCACTGCTCTAACGGTCCTCGGGACGGTGACAAGTCGGCCAGTACCGGGCCGTGCCATCGCTGACCCTGGGATGAAAGCCGTAGCAACTGATCAGGGCAAGCCGAAAGTCGTGGGAATCGAAGGTGCGACAGTCAGAGTCATGTCTGAAGAGCACTGTGTGATGATCACTGAAGGAGAGGCTGAAAATCTGAAAATAGGCGACAAAATATCGCTCCTGCCCATGCACAGTGACACAACAATCGCGCAACACGACTACTACTACTGCGTGCGTAACGGAGTGCTCGAGACTATCGTAGAGCTAACCGGTCGCGGTCGATTCATGTAACCCAATGCGGTGACTCTATCGCTAAGTCGGCTTTTTGGCATAATACCCATCACTATGGCCGACAACCAAATAAATTCTACTTCTATATCAATCGAAATAGAGGTGCCGCCAAAGGAAGTATGGAACGCTGTTTCTGATGTGACTCGCGTACCAGAATGGAGCCCCGAATGTGTCCGCGTGATATGGAAGGAACCACCACCAGATAACCTGATTGGAGCGAAATTCATTGGATCCAATAAAAGACGTTGGGTACGATGGAAAGGTTATTGCGAGGTAACTGGCGCAGTGCAGGGAAGATACTTCTCCTATAACGTCAGGCCTTTAGGTTGGTGGTTGCATCCACAAACTCGCTGGACATGGACGATAAATGGAAAGTCTAATTTTGAATCAGTAGTCACACTTCACTGTGAAATCCAATACGTTACACCTCTCGGACGTTTACTATTTGGAACTTTAAATCGGCGACTGATAGAAGTCTCAAATGGCATTCAAGTAACTTTGTGCAGGTTGAAGTCAAGTCTGGAAAATAACCATATCAGGTAGAAAGCATTAGGATTTTCAGTCAGATTCAAGTGTAAATACGCGAAGAAGCCCCTGCGCAAATTAAGAGGCTTATTCAGTTTGGGAGAGTGAATTCATCACTTTCCGATATGCGCAAGGATATCTCTATAACCAGATAGGAGAATATCAACCTCAGACTTGTAGTTGAGCAACATGACACCTTGATCACGCCAGTGATTTGCCTGTTCAACGGAGTTCACCATCATCGCACAAGCTTTCCCATGCTTTTTTGCAGCTGCAATGACCAGATCACGCTTTTGGTTCAAAACATCATCTTGTTCAGGCTTACCTAAAACGCCTATATCCTGAGCTAAATCTTGATAACCCAAAGTTATCGCATCGACACCATCGATGGAAGTTATTTCGTCAATGTTTCTCAAGCCTTCCGCGCTCTCAAACATTACTGTAATAAAGATCTGATCATTGAAAAATTTCAGCCTCTCCTTAATAGGCATACGAATATCAAAATCGTTTGCTGGGCTTGCGCCGCCCATCCCTCTTAGCCCTTGCGGAAAATACCTCGACGCTTTCACTATTTCAAGTGCCTGATCTGGAGTCTCTACTTGCGGACAATGTAAATTATAAATTCCAAGGTCCAAGAGCCTGGTGATCCATTCTCTATTAGCCTCAGGAGGTCGCACCATTACCGGAAAATCAAGAGCTCTCCCCAAGCTAGCGAACGCTGCTACGGTTTCTACACTAGGACCAGAATGCTCCATATCTATCCTGACAAAATCTAAGCCAGCTTCCTTGAACAATGTCAATGATGAAGGGTTCCTAATCAAATTGATCCAAGTACCTACCTGAAACTCACCCTTCAACAATCGTTTTTTCAATCTATTCTCTAGCACTTTACTAATCCTCATCTTTATGCCGCGACAATTTATTGTCAGGATATCTAGTCAAGCGATCTCAGTTCACTAGATCTCCAGTAAGCAAGACCTGCTAGCGAAGACCACCCGATCGCAGAAATATATAAGGCAAGTGCAGGGCTCAAAAGATCAGCAATTGTTCCTCCGAGCACTAATCCAAATCCCATCATCATGAGGGATGACATTGCTAGTCCCATTACCCTGCCACGCATTTCGTCAGCAACTGCCATTTGCAACAGGGCGAATACAGATGTCATCCATATCCCGCCTGCTGCGCCGGAAACGAATATGGCAATCAACGAAATAGAATAATTTGTTGAAGCTGCAAATACAGAGTGTCCGATAGCCATGACGAACACTGACAAAATCGACATAAGACCTTTTTTGGGCATTCCGCCAAGGACAAAAACTGCTAGTGCTGCAACTAGGGCTCCTGCCCCCCATGCAGCGGATATGAACCCGAAACCGCTAGCCCCTACTTCCAATATGTCACGAGCGTATATTGGCAATACTGGTTGTAAAATTCCCCAAAAAATGACTCCCATAGTCATTATCAATAGCCATCGAATCTGGCTGGTGTTCCAGGAATATCTCATCCCTTGGGACATCTGCTCGAATCCTGATCTCCAGCCACCTTGAACGCTGGGGGTTATTTTGGTTTTTACGCCGATGAAACCTATTGAACCGACAGTGTATATGCCAGCTATCAGCCAAAAAACCGAAGCGTTTCCATATGCCGCTACCAGAATGCCTCCAATCGCTGGTCCAATCATGTTCCCTAGATTGCTTACGGTTGTATTCAATGATTGAGCTGCGACCATTCTCTCTCGCCCAACAACATCCATAACTATTGTTTGACTAGCTGGGTTACTCAACGCAAATGCTATTCCGATCAGAACTCCGGTAACCATTAAGTGCCACCACTCTATCGTTCCAGAACCGACCAAAAATGCTACAAAATAAGAAATTATTGCAACGATCAATCGGCCGTATAGAGCTACCAAGCGTCGGTCGTACCTGTCAGCGATTACCCCCCCGATAGGACTCAAAACTAACAGTGCCATAGCTGGCATAGCGTTCACTAATCCCACGAGAAACGATGAATCTGTTAGCTCAAGAACTAACCAAGACTGTCCCATGTTGCGGACCTGAAATCCCATGAAGGCAGCAGCATTTGCAATTAGTAGGAACGGGAATCCTTGGATTGCAAAAATTTCTAATGATGCTTTTATAGATGAGGACTTTGGTTTATTTTCTGTGTTGGATGTAGATTCGATTTTGTTTGCCAAGTAGTGCCTAACCTCGTACGATCTCTTGATATGAACCTCACTGAGACCGCATACCTCATCCCCAGACAAAGCGAACAGACTAACCTGAAACCATCTTCCCAATCGTCCAAGCTATTGCCAGAACAATCCATATAACAACGAAACGTTTGAGGTAGTTTTTCATATTGGTGATTATCTATTTATTTTGGTCGAAATGTATAACTTAGTATCAATATTTGATCGTTACCATTTAGTTAAACCAGATATATCAAGAATAGTTACCGTTAATGTATTTTGATCTACGCCTATGGGCATTGACACGCGGGTTCAGGCTAAGAATTGCGTTCGCCGTGTTATATGGAATTCTCACCGCTGCTGCAGGTATTGCCCGCTTGGTACTACTGGGTGTTCTACTGGGAGAAATTCTTAAAGGAGAACGGCTAGAAGATCTTTTACTGTTAATTTTGGGCTCAGGAGGGATGGTATTACTTAGAGCGATTCTGCAATACAACAAAGAGATGATCGCCCATCGGACTGCAGCTTCTATACAGCTATCTATCCGTGAATCATTGCAAAATCAGGTTATCTCCCTCGGTCCGGCATATTTTGCACAGCAACGCACTGGTGATGCGATGCTTTCGATTGTTGACGGAGTCGAACAGCTGGAGACCTTTTTCGGCCAATATCTGCCCCAGCTCTTCACAGCGATTTTGACGCCGATAGGTATCTTCTTTTACCTGATGTATCTAGATCTGCCGATGGCACTGATAGCTTTGGGATTTTCGATATTTACGATATTTGCCCCTGCCGCTTTTCATCGTTGGAATAAGAACGCATCTATATACAGAAGGGAAGCATACGGTGATTTCGCAGCCGAGTTTCTAGATGCTGTTCAAGGATTATTCACCTTGAAATCTTTTGGACAGAGTAACGCTAAAGCAAATGTTCTGGCAGAAAAAGCACATGCGGTTTTCAAGTCAACGATGTGGGTTCTGGCAACCAATGCAGGATCATTAGGTGTAACCATCGCCGGGGTGGCAATAGGAGCAGCCATAATGCTAGTGGTTGGTGCTAATCGCGTGGACTCAGGCGAGATGCGGTTCGAGGAACTGTTGATCATTCTGATGCTCGGAATAGAGCTTTTTAGGCCTTTTCGTGAACTCAGCCAGCTATTCCACCAGGGACTTAACGGTCTCTCAGCCGCACATGGTGTCTTCTCATTCCTTGATACCAATCCGAGTGTTACTGATAATCAATCCGATGACATCGAACCAGAAACTACGGGCCTGTCTTTCCAAGATGTGTCATTCAGTTATCCCGGTAGCCGACAGCCGGCATTAAAGAATTTCGATCTCGAAGTTTTACCGGGCCATACCGCCGCGATTGTAGGCGAAAGCGGTGCTGGAAAAAGTTCCGTAATACGCTTGCTTTTAAAATTTTTCAACGCGGACAATGGATCAATTCTGATAAGTGACAAACAGGTTAATGATCTCAGTCGTAAACGATTATCAAGTCTCCTTGCGGTCGTATCACAGGACACCTATCTCTTCCATGGGACCGTTGCTGAGAATCTCAGGTTTGGTAATCAATCCGCTAGTCTAAAAGACCTCGAAAAAGCAGCTGACCTCGCCAACGCATCCGAATTCATAAATCGGTTGCCGAATGGTTACGAAACATTAATCGGAGAGAGAGGTATTAAACTTTCGGGAGGACAACGCCAGAGGATAGCCATAGCAAGAGCACTGTTAAAAGACGCACCAGTGCTCGTCCTTGATGAAGCACTTTCAGCGGTTGACTCTGAAAACGAACACGTGATACAAGACGCACTCGATCGCCTGATGAAGGGTCGAACTGTTTTAGTAATAGCACACCGTCTTTCAAGCGTAAAAAACGCTGATCAAATTCACGTTATGCGGACAGGGACGGTGGTTGAATCGGGAAGTCACGACGAATTATTAAACAAAAATGGTGAATACGCTCGTTTGATGGCTGCACAGGAGGCAGCCGAATCTGAGTCAACGAATCACCAGTTCTCAGGGATCGAGAGAAAAACCGAAGTTGCACCTGTTCGCACCGGTCAAATAGATGATCGAGTTAACATGGAACCTACTGATGCCATTCTAAGAGCTGAAGGTATGGGTTGGATTCAAACCTTCGGGGTTTTAATGGGATTAATACGCCCCTGGTGGAAAAAGTTATCCCTTAGTTTCTTCCTTGGGCTGGCACGTTTCGTCACATTAATTGGTGTCGGAATAACCAGTGGACTAATCGTAGCTGCCGTAAGGTCAGGTGATCCGCGTGAAAACCTGGTACTTGTACTTCTGGTGATGGCCCCGATTACGGCGATACTTCATTGGGCCGAGTCCTGGGTTTCTCACGACGTGGCTTTCAGGTTGCTCTCAGAGATGCGTATTTCACTTTTCAGAAAACTTGACCACCTAGCACCTGCTTACCTTGTTCGAAGACGAACCGGGGATCTCGTAAGTATGGCTACTCAGGACGTTGAGACAGTCGAGTATTTTTTCGCTCATATCGTCGCTCCCGCATTCGTGGCAGTAGCCGTGCCTGCTGCGGTCCTTGTGACGCTTGGAATATACGGCTGGCCTCTTGCGATGGTTGCTGCACCGTTCCTGATACTGACGGCAATCAGCCCGCTGATAGCGAGAAATCGCGTTGATAGGCTAGGAGGTAGGTCCAGAGAGAAACTCGGTGAAATGAATTCGCATAGCGTCGATACCGTTCAGGGCCTGCATGAGGTTTCTGCATTCAACATGGGAGAACATAGACGCAATGAATTCATGCGTATGGCACAGGAATACGTCGGAGTTAGGATTCCTTTTTTCAGGGAGCTTACACTTCAGAAAATTTATTTGGAGTTAATCACGGGATTAGGTGGTTTGGCGGTTGCCATAGTTGGAGCATATCTCGTTTCACAAGGGTCTCTGGATGCGGGATTATTACCGTTATTAACGATAATTACGATGTCTGCTTTTTTGCCGATCTCAGAAATATCCACAGTGGGAAGATTACTTGCAGATACCATAGGTTCTACCCGAAGGATTTACGCGGTGCAACTGGAACCTGTACTAGTATCGGACGGAGATGAACGCGATCTTGTAGATACAAAAATCCATTTGGAAGATGTAGGCTTCAGCTATGATTTCACTGACTTCAAAGCGCTCGACCAAGTCGAATTCTCTATAACCCAAGGCCAGACAGTGGCTATTGTCGGACCTTCCGGTGCTGGCAAAACAACGGCTGCACACCTGATAATGCGATTTTGGGATCCACAGTCTGGAGAAGTCAGTATTGGTGGTAAGGATCTGCGCAATTACGTCCTTTCAAAACTTAGGGAAAGCCTAGCGCTTGTAGCCCAAGATACTTACCTTTTCAATACGTCGTTGCGTGAGAATTTTTTGATCGCTAATCCGTCTGCTACGGACGATGAGGTAACTACCGCAGTCGCGATGGCAGGGCTAAGTGATTTCGTTAAAACGCTTCCAGAAGGGCTAGATACGGTTGTAGGCGAAAGAGGATCTCAGTTATCAGGTGGTCAGAGACAAAGAGTCTCAATTGGAAGGGCTTTCCTGAAAGATGCTCCAATACTCGTGCTGGATGAAGCAACATCTCACCTTGATGCAGTTAATGAGTACGCAGTAAGGACTGCGCTCGATAAATTGGCCTCAAACAGGACGACGCTGGTGATAGCCCACAGATTATCCACCGTTATGACCGCAGATTTAATAGTAGTGATGAACGAGGGTAAAGTCGTTGAATACGGGACACATGAGGAGTTGTTGGAACGAGGGGGTCTTTACACAAGACTTGTGTCTCGCCAGCTAACCAGTACTCGTTCTAAGGGTTAGTAGAACTTACTCAATTCAATAGGATGTTAGTCTCCAAGAGACCAGACGTTGAAATCCTCGAATTCTGTGCGCGTGCCATCTGATTCCCAGTCTTCTTCACCTGAATAAAATCCAGACCCTATTGCGGTGGTGCCAGATCCAGTTATTGAGGTTAGGTTTAACTCGCTAACTTTTTGATCGTTCAAATAAACTACACCGACATCATCTATGACCATTAACCCTAGCTTGTTTGAATCTCCTGCTTTCAATTTTAAGTTAGAAGCTTTTCCGCTAGTGATTTGTGACGCGCTAGATGATTCCAGGCTATCCCAGCGATACTTC
>MDTE01135975.1_pt1 | contig 11477 bp, 9 predicted proteins | sample 811231 | NCBI WGS metagenome assembly MDTE01 (sample SAMN05326651, study PRJNA326480) | marine metagenome | isolation source: seawater | place: Indian Ocean: Red Sea | collected 2010
CGCCGTATAATTCGAATCTGGAGAGAGAGAAGGAGTGGAATTGCCGGAGCTCGACTCCAAAGCAAGCTGGTTAGCTTATTCGCTGCCGTTGCAATTGCACCTGCTATTTTAGTAGCTGTTTTTTCCGCTTTATTTTTGCATTTTGGAATTGAAGCTTGGTTTAGCAAGCGTGTGGGAGGCGCACTAAATCAATCTATCGCCGTGACAGGGGCATATTTTCAAGAACACCGACAAAATATACAAACCGAAGCCTTTGCAATCGCAAACGATTTAAATAGAAAAGCGCCATACTTAATGCAGAATCAGTGGGAATTTAACAGAACTCTGTCAGCACATGCTGGGCTTAGAAGCCTTTCTGAAGCAATTGTGATAGACCGAAGTGGTCAAATGTTAGCTAGATCTGAGTTTAGTTTATTGAAAACCCTCGAAGTTATACCAACTGAGATTTTCAAAAAAGCAGATGAGAAAGGTATTGCCCTAATCAATTCTGAAATTGAGGACCAGGTTCGTGCACTTGTTCGCCTTAATCGGTTCATTAATGCTTATCTGTTAATTGAACGTTTCATAGACCCACGCGTTATACAACACATCGATAAAATTCAAAAAACTGTTAATGAATACAATGACTTGAAAGAGGAAAGAATTGGAATACAGGTTAGCTTTGTTGTAATATACATCATAGCTACTATCTTACTTCTACTCGCTGCAGTCTGGATTGGATTAACCGTAACTGCGCAGCTCGCCACACCAATTTCAGACCTTATTGAAGCTGCAGATCAAGTTTCCAAAGGTGACCTCAGCACTCAGATTGAAAATACAGTCGTTCACGACGAAATTGGGCGTCTAGGAAAAGCATTTAACCATATGACCAATCGAATAGCAGCACAGCAGCACAAACTAGTCGATGCTAATAGAGAGCTAGATGAAAGGAGGAGGTTTACAGAAACCGTGCTTTCTGGTGTCTCAGCGGGTGTTATTGGGCTAGATTCAAGAGGTCAAATAAATTTACCTAACCGGTCTGCATCAGTTCTTTTAGAAACGGATCTAAATGCAAAGCAAAATATTATATTAGGTGATGCTATTCCAGAAATGAAAAGTTTATTGGAAACTGCACAGTCGTTACCAGAACGTATGCATGAAAAAGAGATAACCATCCAAAGAAATGGAAAACAAAAGACCCTTATTACACGGATTACTGCAGAATATTTTAAAAAAAATTTAGTGGGATTTGTTGTCACCTTTGATGATATAACAGCACTATTATTAGCACAAAGAAAAGCGGCCTGGTCTGATGTAGCTCGTCGAATCGCCCACGAAATAAAGAACCCTCTAACGCCTATTCAACTTTCAGCGGAACGTTTAAACCGACGTTATCAATCCGAGATAAAAACTGACCCCGAAAATTTTGACAAATGTGTTAATACGATTATACGGCAAGTTGAAGAAATAGGGCAACTAGTTGATGAATTTTCGTCTTTCGCCCGCATGCCCCAACCAATTATGAAAGTTGAAAATTTTTCAGAAATTTGTCGCCATATAATGTTTACCGAAAAAAATAGAACTACATCTATCAACTATGAATTAAATCTTCCTGACAAAGATATATTTTTTGATTGTGATAGAAAGCAAATTTCTCGAGCATTAGTTAACCTCTTGAAGAACGCCGCTGAATCGATTGTCGATTCTAAACTAGATACAAAAACAAATTGTAATTCTGGACTTGTCACTCTAACTGCTGCAAAAGAGAATAAAAGTCTGAAGATATATGTTGAGGACAATGGAAATGGTCTGCCCGATATTAATCCAGAACGGCTGCTTGAACCATATATAACGACTAGGGAAGAGGGGACTGGGTTAGGTCTTGCTATTGTAAAAAAAATTCTAGACGATCACAATGGACAACTAACCTTAGAAAACCGTTTGGAGGAGGGGACCCGAGCAACTTTAATCTTCAATAAGCTAACCAACATTTAACATATGAGACTAAGACTATATTCAAATATTGTTACGATCAAACATCTTCAATGATAAATTCTATCTGGTGTTAGAAAGGCAGGGGGTAAATGGCTGATGAGATTCTCATCGTAGATGATGAGGCCGATATTAGATCACTTATCGCCGAAGCTTTGCAAGATGAAGGCTATACTACACGCGAAGCACCTGACAGTGTCAGCGCTTTAAACACGATAGCAATACGTCGCCCATCACTCATCCTATTAGATATTTGGTTGCAAGGCAGTCCACTTGACGGACTACAAATTCTAAATGAAGTAAAAATGATTTATTCAGATATCCCTATTATTATGATGAGTGGGCATGGAACAATTGAAACCGCAGTGTCAGCTATTAAAGATGGGGCATATGATTTTATTGAAAAGCCATTTAAAACTGACCGGTTATTGTTACAAATTGAACGAGCTATTGAAGCTGCAAGGACTAAGCGCGAACTAGCAGAGTTAAAGCTTCGCAGTGAATCTAGCAGCAAACTGATTGGGACCTCCTCTTCAATTCGAGAAATACGCCAAGTAATTGAAAAGGCAGGAAGAACCAATAGTCGAATTCTTATTTCAGGACCACCAGGATCCGGAAAAGAAGTGGTGGCGCGCATGCTTCACGCCCAATCTTCTCGCTCTGGGGGACCTTTTATTGTTGTAAATTGCGCAGCTATGCTGCCTGATCATATGGAAACGGAACTTTTCGGCGAAGAGGGTACCGAAAATTCTTCAAGACCAAAAAAGATTGGCTTGTTTGAGCAAGCGCATACAGGGACACTTCTTCTTGATGAAGTATCTGATATGCCATTGGAAACTCAAGGAAAGATAGTAAGAACTCTCCAAGATCAGATTTTTACGCGGGTTGGGGGTTCGAAACGCGTGGAAACAGATGTTAGAGTTATCGCGACAGCAACACAAAACTTGAACGAACAAATTAAGTTAGGTCAATTCCGAGAAGATCTGTTCTACAGACTAAATGTTGTACCGATTCAATTACCACCTTTGTCTGAACGTATGGACGATATCCCCGAGCTCGCTGAATATTTCTTGCTACGAGCTTCAGAAATGTCAGGACAACCAAAACGCTGTCTTAGTGCAGACGCAACTGTAGCTTTACAAGGGTACAGCTGGCCTGGCAATGTCCGAGAATTTCGAAATGTTATTGAACGACTTCTTATTATGACCCCTGGTTCTATAAACGAGCTTATTGGTGTAACTATGCTACCACCCGAAATTGTTTCAGGAACGCCGGATATTAATGCGACGCGTAATTTAGAAATCATGGGTATGCCACTTAGAACTGCAAGAGAAGTTTTCGAAAAAGAATATCTTCTGGCTCAACTTAACCGCCATAGAAGTAATGTTTCGCAAACTGCTAAATTTGTAGGAATGGAGCGATCAGCTCTGCATCGTAAATTAAAATCTCTTGGCGTAAAAATAGACAGCAAGTAGGCCAGACTAAGGAGTAAAATCATGAAGATTATCGTGTGTGGTGCCGGCCAAGTAGGTTACAACATAGCCCATCACCTAGCCTTGGAAGCACACGATGTAACCGTTGTTGATATGTCTGAAGAACTTATTCAACGAATCAGCAATAGTATAGATGTGCACGGAATTGTTGGGCTCGCATCACACCCCGACGTATTAGAAAAAGCAGGGATAAATGACACTGATTTAATTATTGCAGTAACACAAAGCGATGAAGTAAATATGGTAGCATGCCAAGTTGCTCACTCTTTGTTTGATGTCCCAAAGAAAATTGCACGAATACGGCAACAAAGTTATTTGGATCCTGTTTGGGCTAATCTTTTTTCTGCCGACCATATGCCAATTGATGTCATCATTTCTCCAGAAATAGAAGTAGCACGCTCTGTTACTCGCCGGTTAGAAGTGCCAGGAGCATTTGAGATGATTCCACTTGTGGACAACCGCATAAAACTTCTTGGTGTAAGATGCAGCCAAAAATGTCCATTGGTAAATACTGCGTTACGTCAATTAACCCAACTATTTCCTGATCTCAATATTGTAATCATTGGTATAATACGAAATAACGTATCTATCATCCCTGATGGCAATGATCAGATGTTGCATGGCGATGAAGTATACTTTGTGGTTGATAGCAACCAAATTGAACGTGCTATGGCAGCTTTTGGATATGAAGAACAAGAAGCACGTAAATTAGTGATATTTGGTGGCGGTAATATTGGTTTATTTTTGGCAAAAGAATTAGAAGAAAATTACCATTGGGTACAAACAAAGATAATTGAAAGCAACCCTGAAAGAGCAAAACATCTAACCGGTATCCTGGAGCACACTTTAGTTCTTCAAGGCAATGTATTGGAACAAGAAATTCTAGATGAAGCAAATATTTCTTCAACTCAAACAGCAGTAGCCGTAACTAATGATGATGAAACTAATATCTTAGCTTCACTGCTTTCTAAACGTTTTGGTTGTCACAGAACGATAGCTCTAATAAATAAGACTGCATATGAACCTTTAAAAAATTCACTTAATATTGATGTTGTTGTTAGTCCAAAAAACATAACAGCATCAAAAATTCTACAACATGTACGAAGGGGACGAATCCACTCAGTACATACTTTGCATGCAGATTTTGGTGAATTAATTGAAGCTGAAGCCCTTGACACATCAAGCTTAGTTGGAACATCGCTACGAGAATCGAATTTACCCGAAGGAGTGTTGATAGGTGCCATAGTCCGTGATAACAAGATGATCTGCCCCAACGGAGATACTGTAATTGAAGCGGATGACCGGGTAGTCCTTTTTGCGGCTGCTAAAGCCATTAAGAAAGTCGAATCTTTGTTCTCTGTACAACTGGAATATTTTTAATTTTTTGGTGTATTATCATGTCAAGAATAGCTTATGTAAACGGACGTTATTTGATTCATCAAGCTGCTGCTGTCCATATTGAAGACAGAGGCTATCAATTTGCAGACGGTATTTATGAGGTTTTTGGCATTCACAAAGGAAAATTAATCGGAATACGTGGCCACTTAGATCGATTAGCTTATTCTTTAAGTGAATTAAGTATCAAAAACCCAATGTCCGAGCGAGCAATAATGCATATTGTGCGCGAAATCATTCGGCGTAATAGAATTTATAACGGTTTAGTCTATTTACAAATAACCCGGGGAATAGCGCCACGAGATCATGCTTTTCCAAATCAGACCTCGCCAATACTAGTTGTAACAGGGAAGAGAACGAAGGTTAGTAGCGACGAAGAATTGAGGAGTGGAATTTCAGTTATTTCAATTCCTGATATCCGTTGGGAGAGAGTTGACATTAAATCTATTTCTTTACTCCCAAATGTTTTAGGAAAACAGCTAGCTAAAGAAACTGGAGCCTATGAAGCTTGGATGATTGATAAAGGTGGATTTGTCACAGAGGGTACTTCCACTAATGCTTGGATTGTCACTGAAGAAGGAGAGTTAGTTACTCGTAGTGCAACAAATGGAATTCTGAACGGAATTACTCGTTTAGCGGTTATGGAAGTAGCAAAAGAGGCCGGTATCAGAGTAGTTGAACGCCCCTTTACATTAAAAGAAGCTAAAAAAGCTCGCGAAGCATTTATAACAGCTTCAACTACACATGTTAAACCCGTCACAAAAATAGACGGTAGTTCTATAGGCAATGGTCATATTGGCACAATAACACTTCAGCTGCTCGACGGTTTCTTGAAATTTATCGAAAACGGCACTGATTCAAAAAATTTACATCCAAGGTGCAGGGAATCAAAAAAAATTCGGCATGAGTAATTTGCCTTATCCAAAAGCAATTATTTTTGACTGGGATAATACCTTGGTTGATAGCTGGTCTGTGATAAAAGATGCGCTAAATACCACTTTTCTTAGCTTTGGCATGAGAGAATGGGATATGGATGAAATCCGCCACAAAGTGCAGGAATCGTTACGTGATAGTTTTCCTAAATATTTTGGTGCAGATTGGGAAAAAGCTGGAAAAATTTTTTATAGAAGATACGCTGAAATTCATGCGGACAGAATATCTCCGTTACCTGGCGCAGGAGAAATGCTACATTCTTTTTTCCAAGCTGGAATATACCTTGCCGTTGTAAGCAACAAAAAAGGAACTTTTCTTCGTAAAGAAAGCAAAAAACTAGATTGGGATAAATATTTTGTAAAGCTTGTTGGTGCCTTTGATGCTGAAAAAGATAAGCCAAACCAAGAACCTGTAAATCTCGCCCTGAAGCCTGGGAATATTTATCAGGGCGCACATGTTTGGTTTGTTGGGGACACTGAAATTGACATGCAATGTGCACATATAACAAATTGCACGCCAATTCTTTTGCACTCAAAATTCCCTAAACCTGAAAAATCTAAAAAATTTCCGCCAGCACTCCGATTCCAACACTGTCGTGAACTTTGCAATTACGTGCTGAACATGTAAGGTTTTACCCAAGAAGTCATTACGTTTAAAACCAATTCTAAAATTGACCTAAGTTCAATTTTAGTCCAGATATGAACAGACAGACAAATAACTATAAAATATATAATAACAAATAGAGGTCAAATAATGTCCGGGGAAAAGTCACAAAACGTTCAAGACGTTTTTCTAAACAACGTTAGAAAAAACAAGGTTTCTGTAACTGTATTTCTAATCAATGGGGTAAAACTACAAGGTATTATTACTTGGTTCGATAATTTTTCAGTACTTCTCCGTCGAGACGGCCATACACAGCTCATTTATAAACATGCCATTTCAACGGTTATGCCGTCAGGCTCAATACAACTTTTTGAACCTGAAACGGAGGATAACGAAGATAGTTGATAAATTATATTGATTGTAACAAATCTAACAGGCAAATGGGGATACCTTCGACTTCATGTCTAGTTATCCATATAAATTGGCCAAAACATAATGAATTAGGAAGGATTCCCGATGCATGCCTTGAAGAAGCAGCTGGTCTGGCTTTAGCTGTTGGGTTGGAAATCTCTGCTAAAAGAATTGTTGCATTGCGAAAACCAAGTCCAAAAACTTTAATCGGTAAAGGCACAGTAACAGAATTGTCTGCAGAAATCCGTCAACATTTAAATGAAACTCAAAAATTTCTTGTTATAATAAATAGTAATTTGAATCCTGTTCAACAGCAAAATTTAGAAAGAACATGGAACTGCAAGGTTATAGATCGCACAGGGTTAATTTTAGAAATTTTTGCTGCACGGGCAAAAACTCGTGAAGGTATTCTTCAAGTTCAGTTAGCATCACTCACATATGAAAGAAGCCGGTTGGTGCGGAGCTGGACACACTTAGAACGCCAACGAGGTGGGCTGCAATTTATTGGTGGGCCTGGAGAAACACAAATAGAATCAGACCGAAGACTTCTATCAGCTCGCATAAGAAAAATCGAAAAGAAGATTAAAGGGATAAGCCGTACACGAAAGTTACATAGAAGCTCCCGAAAAAATATTCCCTCCTTGATAGTTGCTTTAGTAGGATACACAAATGCTGGAAAATCCACTCTCTTTAATAAGCTTACCGGAGCATCAGTATCTTCTAGCAACCAACTTTTTGCCACCCTAGATCCAACTATGCGAAAACTTAAAGTGCCTTCAAAACAATCGGTTATCTTATCGGATACTGTTGGTTTTTTATCAGACCTTCCACACGAATTAATCAATGCATTCCACGCAACCCTCGAAGAAGTAAAGGAAGCTGATATTATTCTTCATATAAGAGATGCTGCCCACCCAAACTCTGATGCTCAGTACAACGATGTATTGAGAGTTCTAAAAGAATTAAGAGTAGAAAAAAAACCTACAATTGAGATATTCAATAAAATTGACCTTTTAGAAGACAAAATGATTCTTTTTAACCGTGTCAAGCGCTCCGATAGGGCTACTTTAGCAATTTCAGCAAAAACCGGCGAAGGGTGCGAGAATATTTTGAAAATGATCAGTAAGCAGTTCGTGTGTAATGAAACTAAATTTATCTACGACATCCCTATCACAAACGGCGCGGCCGTAGCATGGTTATACGACCGTGGTGCAGTATCGGGCTATAAGAACAAGCGATATTCGATTCAATTGACGGTTAATTGGGATGAAGTCGATGCAGCCCAATTCGAAAAAAAGTTTGGAAATTTTGAAGCAAAATTGACACACTAGTCCAAAAATTCTACGGTAGATTTTAATTATCTACTAGTAGAGAGATGTACATGGCTACGATTAAAGCTCAACGCAAGTGGCGTGATAAAAATAGGTTTGTTAAAAGTCAATTAAACGTGATGGCAAAAAAATACGTTCACGCGGATTTAAACAATTTTTCAAAGCAATTTAATCTTCGGGGAAAAGGTGAGGCTGTTACATTTGCTGTATTCATGACCCGAGCACTTTTACAAAGATCAGATTTTGATGCAAAGATAGCTGCACTCATCGAAAACCTTATTTTAGCATACCATCGTGATCGTGACCTTTACAAAAGTTAATGACAAACTTTTTTAAACCAAACCCGCTTGATGTGAATGAAATTATCCGTGAAACCGCGGAAGTTGCTATTTTACCTAGATTTACAGCACTTAAACCAGATGACATCCTAAAAAAAAAGTCAGGTGAATTAGTAACCTCTGCTGATATTGAAGCTGAAAAGTTGCTAGAGCTAAAATTGCTTGACTTATTTCCAGGGAGCGTATGCGTAGGAGAAGAAGCTTATGGAAAAGATCAAGAGGTCATCAAGCGACTTAACGGAGATTCGCCTGTTTGGGTCATTGATCCACTTGATGGAACATCAAACTTTTGTAAAGGAAAGGCTAAATTTGCTATCATTGTCGCATTGATTATAAAAGCCCAAACTGTTGCTGGTTGGATTTATGACCCTAACGAAAAAATTTCTTGCATTTCCGAACGTGGAAGTGGAACGTGGCTCGAGAACAAGCGTTTGCAAATTCGAATTCCAAGCAATAAATCATGTTGGCGCGCTTCTTTATCGCAAAAATTAGCAATCAAACTTGAAAAGAAAAACAACTTTTTCATACATCGAGAAAATATTGTTCGCTACCACTGTGTAGGCCTGGAGTACATCGAACTAGCAAAGAGTAACTTGCAATTTGCACGGTATGGAGGCTCATTAAAACCCTGGGATCATGCCGCTGGTGAGCTTATACATTCAGAAGCCGGCGGTGTTTCTGGCGATAACAAAACTGGTCGACGATATGATTTAGCCCAAGATAACTTATTTCAGTCAATTTTGCTTGCCCCAGATCGGCAATCGTGGGTAAAATTTTCTGAGATAATAAATTGATTAAGCTTTAATCGAGAAATGCTTAAGTAAAAGTTTTACAGAAGACAGAAATAAAAAAAATTGCTCTAAACCAAAAAGACTTTTTTCTATCAACTATTGTTTTGCTTTTGAAAAACCAAGCATATCTAGAACAACAAAACGAGGTCGACCCCGAACATTTGAATAAACTCGGGCGAGATACACGCCAATGACACCTAGCGCACAAACTAAACTACCCCACAGTGCTAAAATAATTAACCCGCCGTACAACCAAGGGCTCCAAAAAATATCAATAAACTGTAAAATTAAGGCTCCAAATAAGCCAAAAATTGAAAGACTAACTGTCAAAAAGCCAACCACGAACAGACTGAAAAGTGGAAAAAACGAAAAGGAAGTGATCCCCCTTGAAAATTGGTCCATAGCAGATGCACTAAATATACCGGGAAAATGAGTTTTTCCTCCCGCTCTTGGAGCCCGAACATATTCAACCTTAGCTTTTCGGAAGCCTACCCAGCTCGTTAGTCCACGAAGATACGGTTCCATTTCCGGTAATTTAAGTATTTCAAGCACAATTTTTTTGTCCAAAAGACGGAAATCTCCAGCTTCAACTGGTAATTCAACCTCCGAAAAAGCACCTATTATTTTATAAGCAAGTTTTGTAAAATACATGCGGAAAGGCTTTTCACCATCACGTTGAATTCGAACCGTATATACCATATCCGCACCGGCTCGCCATTCAGAAAGAAGACTGGGTATAAGTTCAGGAGGATCTTGAAGATCGCAATCCATATAAATTACAGCGTCACCAGATGCTTTTTCTAAGCCAGCAAAAACACATTCTGTCACTCCGAACCGCCTCGTCATATTGATAACCTTTACTCTAGAATTACGAACATGGTGCTTTTCTAATATATTCCGAGAATCGTCAGTGGAATCATCATTAACAAAAATCAATTCGTAGTCACATGTGTCTTTCGAAAACACTAGTTCCAATCGCCTAATAAGCTCATCAAGAACATCCGCTTCATTTCGAAATGAAAGAATGATAGAAATTACGGTGGTCTTTTTCTTATCAACTGACACAAGCACTCCTCGCACATAAAACTAATTTTTTTAAGTGAATTATAGTTTTAGGGCAGTTAATTTTTTTTAAAAAATTAACCTCGATCCAAGATAAAATTTAAACATCCTTTTTGTTAAATAATCTACTATTTCAGCTAAAAAGTAGGATGTTTCAGCCTAAACTATATAATACCACTTCTCTTAAATTTGCGTAGTGGTTATCTATGCTACCTATTTTCAAGACCGCTAGGTTCATAAACAACTACTTTTGACCCGGTTTTATCAACATCAAATTTAACTTCAACTAAACTAGAAAGCTTCTCTCGAACCTTATCCTGAAATTCTGGTTCAACAAAAAAGACCATAAATCCACCACCTCCTGCTCCTAATAATTTTCCACCAATTGCACCTGCTCCTCTAGCAACTTGATAAATCTCATCAACGGTAGGGGTAGCAACCCCACCTGCAAGCTCTCGCTTAAGCATCCAACTCTCATGTAACAACCGCCCAATGTCATTAATAGATTTTGGCGATTGAAGGATGTCTAGTCCCTCATCAACCATAAAAACCATACGTTCAATATTTTTTGAGCAATTTTTCATATTATTTACCTTTTCCTTCGCAACCTCGGGTGCAAAACGAGAAATTCCCGTAAAAAACAACATTAAGGAACCAAAAAGCTCGGTACGGCGGCTAGAACTGAGAATAACCGGTTGAACATCAAAATCTCCGTCTTCAATTATTTTGATGCGATTAAAGCCTCCGAATGATGACCAGATCTGATCTTGAATTCCGACACACTCCTTAATTACATCATGCTCTATACGAATAGCCTCTTCAGCTAATTTCTTGCAACCCATCAACTGACCATTCATTGCTTTAATTGCATGAATCAAACCAACAGTGAAAGATGAACTGGAACCCAGGCCAGACCGCGCAGGCAAATCACCATCATGATGAATTTCTAAACCTAATGTAACATTTTGGTCTTCTAATACCGCACGCACGGATGGGTGCTGAATTTCAGATATTTCCGCTACATTCTCAACCTCAGAGTAAACTATACGATGCTTATGCTCAAAAAAAGGCGGTAAAGAACGAACCGAAATATAGCAATATTTGTCAATAGCAAAGCCTAATATTGCTCCTCCATTCTCTCTATACCAC
>MDTE01161667.1_pt1 | contig 11477 bp, 14 predicted proteins | sample 811231 | NCBI WGS metagenome assembly MDTE01 (sample SAMN05326651, study PRJNA326480) | marine metagenome | isolation source: seawater | place: Indian Ocean: Red Sea | collected 2010
TGCTACTTCTCGTTATCACATGGCTTCTATTTTCTCTTTTTGACTTAAAGCATATCTATTTCGGTATTTTTGCGATCTTGATCGTCTACACCTGGTGTAAAAATTTATTTTTTGTAGAAAAAAATAATAAAAAATTTTATTTACTAGACATAAATTGGATTTATTTTTTTGGATATATATTTTGGTTGTTATGGCAGGTTTTTTTAGCAAATATCTCTGTTGCAAAAATAATATTATTCAAAAAAGAAGAACTTGATCCAGGGTTTATCACCTTCGACACAAAACTACAAAACCCTTTGGCAAAATCTCTTTTAGCAAATTCGATAACACTTACACCCGGGACAATAACACTGAATGTTTTTAGAAATAGTTTTGAAGTCCATACACTAAATGAAAGATTGGCTTATTTAATTACAGTTGGAGAGCTCAACAGAAGAATAGCAAGGGTTTTTGGAGATATGGATGAATGAAATAACAATAATAACTCTACTTGCAATACTGCCATTAAAAGTTTTAGTTTTTGGAGAATCGTCTTATGACAGGCTTGTTGGATTAAGTGTCTTCAGTAATAAAGTTCTTGTGATACTTCTACTGCTCGGGGGAATTTATAACAGAGTAAGTTTCTTCTTGGACTTGGCAATGGGGTATGCACTTTTGAATTTTGTAGGAATTGTTGTTACAACAAGGTTTTTAAGAATGAGGAAACAAGATGGACGCTGAACTTTTTGGAAGTCTCTTTTTGTGGCTTGGAATGCTTTTTTTAGCAATTGGGAGTATTGGCATATTGAAATTACCTGATGTGTATTGTCGACTCCATGCCTCTGGAAAATGTGATACTCTTGGTATATTTCTTGCTGTAATTGGGATTTCTATCTCTTTGGAAAACTGGACAGAGATTTTGAAAGTTGTGATGATTCTTGTGTTTGTTGGAATCGCCAATCCAACATCTACTCATTTAATCGGAAGAACAGCAAGACAGTCGAAAATCAAAGCTTGGAAAAAACAAAATGATTCTTGAATTAAATATCTTTCTTTACATAATTGCTTTTTTATTGGCTCTTGTTGCTTTGAAAAACAAAGACTTGATTATTGCTGTTATTTCATTAAGTGGTTTTTCTTTCTGCATGGCTCTTCTCTACTCTTCCTTGGGGGCGGTTGATGTTGGTTTAACAGAGGCTGTGATAGGGGCAGGGGTAAGTGGCGTAATAATGATTGCTGCTGTATGGCATATAAAGGTGAAAAAAAATGAAGAGTAAAAAAATTTTTGTACTTTTCTTTCTTGGAATAATATTATTTTTCGCTCAAAAAGATATTGAAAATTTTGGATCAGAGAGCATTGTTCACAGAAAGACAAATACAACATACATAGAAGAATCTTACAAAAAAACCCATACAAAAAATGTTGTAACTGCTGTCCTTGCAGACTGGAGAAGCACTGACACTTTTGGCGAAACTATGGTTATTTTTGTTGCCGGAATCGGAATACTTTTAATCTTAGGAACAAAAAAAATAAGATGAGGGGTCCAACAAAAAGTATTGTGGTTGACAGTATTGCAAGGGTTTTGATTCCATGTATATTCACTTTTGGCTTCTATGTCTTGTTTTTTGGACACGAGTCTCCAGGAGGGGGATTTCAAGGGGGTGCTATTATCGCTTCTGGCATTATTTTGAGCAGAATGACATTGCCGTTAAAAGATAGTTTTTCGATAATGTCTGATAAAAAAGCATTTAGTGTCGCCACTATTGGGGTTTTCATTTATCTCTCGGTTGGAGTTATTACCTTTTTTCAAACTGGGAATTATTTTGATTACTCTATGTTGACCGCTATTCTTGAAAAACCCTTAAATCATTATTGGGGGATTATGGCTGTTGAAATAGGGGTGACATTGTGTGTTGTGGGAACAATGGTTTTAATATTTGATGTTTTGGCAGAGGATTACACTTAATGGATTTTTCTGGAAAAATTCCTTATATTGCAAACTGCTTGCTATTGATGCTTGGGGCTTGGGGGGTTCTCTCTCAAAATAATCTTTTGAAAAAAATTATTGGCATAAACATAATGCAAAGTTCAGTCATACTCTTCTTTATAAACCTAGCTTATTTAAAAAATGGAGAAATCCCGATCAACCCCGATTCAAATGCTCAGCATATTGCACCACTCCCTCACGTTTTGATGCTGACAGCAATTGTTGTTGGTGTTGCGTTTACAGCAGTGGCATTGTCTCTTTTGGTTAAAATAAATTCTGGTTACGGTTCCTCAAACGAGTTAAAAATACTGGAAAAAATTAATAAAAAATCATGATTTTTTCAATACCTATGTCGATGTTTGCTGGAGCAATTTTTACAATAATGCTAGGTTCAAAAATAAACCCTAAAAAGATCGCCTTATTTTTTTCTTTTTTAAATCTTCTGATGTGTTTTGGGTCAAAGACTTACCTTGATAAAAAAATTGGATTAGGAGGCTGGAGTTCTGAAGGAGGTATTGTCATGTCCTCAGATCCCATAGGTTCGATTCTTGTGTTCTTGATATCGTTACTTGGTTTTTTGGGAATTCTTTATGCTTCTGGAAACACTGCGGAAAAAGGGAAAGAGCATATTTTATTTTTTTCCTTAACGATGTTTTTGCTTGGGGCTTTGCAATCAATCTCTTTCAGCTGGGATCTTTTCAATATGTATGTTTGGCTTGAGCTTTCTGCAATTTGTGCATTTGCACTCATTGGATACAAAACGAAAGAAGGTGCTTTTGCATCATTTAGATATCTTTTGACTTCTGGAGTTGCAGGTGTCTTTTTTTTACTTGGTGTTGGTTTTGTTTATGGTGTAACTGGGACATTGAATCTAACTAAAATTTCGAATTTTGCTTTTGTCGCTGGTGCAAACACCACTCTTGCGTCTGGCTTTATATTGATAACATTGGCTCTTTTGATGAAAATGGCTGTAACACCATTTCACTTTTGGCTTCCTCAAGCATATTCAAACAGCCCAAACAAAACACTGGGAATAATCCCAGCGATAATGACAAAAGCCCCTGCCGTTGTGTTGCTCAGACTTGTTTTCTACATCCCTGCAACAGGAACAAACTGGATAATTAATAGTGATTTGGTGATGTACATGGGAGGAATTGCCGTCATCTATGGAAGCATTATGGCAATTAGACAACTCGGATTAAAAAAACTGCTGGCTTACTCAAGCATTGCTCAACTAGGACTTGTCGCGATCGGAATAGGGCTGATGAATATAAATGGAGCAATGATCCAAATAGTTGCACATAGCATTATGAAATTTAGTCTATTTTGTACAGTTGGAGCACTATCGTCTTTTGCTGAAATAAAAACTGTGCCGCAGCTACAAGAACTTTGGAGAAAATCCCCGACACTTTCTTGGGTTTTTCTTATTTGTGGATTTTCATTGGCTGGGATACCCCCTTTTGCAGGATTCTGGGCAAAATATCACCTTGTATTGGGAGCCCTTGAGTCTAGCAATTGGGTTATTGTTTCTGTCATTGTTTTCTCAAGTTTGCTAACAGCTGCCTATTTTTTTAAAATCCTTGAAAAAATCATCTACTCAAGAAAGGGGGCTGCGCAGAAAATCAAAATTCCTTTTTCAATAAGCTTCCCCATTAGCCTTGCATGTGTTCTAACGATATTTTTTGGTTGGGGTTTATCTTCAGTTCTCGCATTGCTTGGAGGAAGAATATGAATTCAATCATTTGGATGTTTCTTGCGGGATTTATTGCAACTATGTTGATTTCCCTGACTGACTTTAATAAAAAAATTAGAAACTTTATATTTCTTTTTGTACCTTTTTTTGTTTTTTGGAAAGCCTTGAATTGGCCCAGTTTTGAAAATGTTTTTAATTACAAGATTCAAAATATAAACTTAATTGATTTTGGACAAAACCTCAGTCTTGCAATAAGCAATAATCCTGATAGCATTTCAAAAATATTCCTTCTTCTTGTAACATTTCTTTGGATATTTTCATCATTTTATGCACTTTCTTATGTAAAAAAAAATTCACTAAAGAAAAGTACGAGGTTCTTGTCTTTGTTTACACTTGCTGTAAGCAGTGCTGTTGGGCTCAGTATATCTGCTAATCTTTTGACTTTTTTTGTTTTTTACGAACTGCTGACAATAGCAACATGGCCTCTTGTTTCACATAAAGAGACGAAAAAGGCAATTGGTGCTGGTAGAAGATATCTGATATACACCTTGTCAGGAGCATGCCTGATGATCCTGGGGATTATTATTATTTGGAAATATTCCGGAAATCTAGATTTTCAACAATCAAGAGGAATGCTCGAAAACATCCCTAATGATCTCAAAAATATGACAATAGCTCTTTTGTTAACTGGATCGGCTGTGAAAGCGGCAATAGTTCCTTTGCATAGTTGGTTGCCTAGAGCTATGGTTGCTCCAACCCCTGTTTCAGCTTTATTGCATGCAGTTGCAGTTGTGAAAGCTGGGGTTTTCGCAATGCTCATAATGATACAAAATGTAATCGGGATTGAACTAATGTTTAATTCTGGAGCAGATAGTTATATATTTGTTTTTTCTGGGGCAACAATCTTGTATGCTTCATTTCGGGCATGTGGAGAAGATAGCTTGAAAAAAAGACTGGCTTATTCAACCGTTGCACACCTTTCTTATATCGTTTATGCCGGAATGCTGAGCGTTACTGCTGCTGTAGTGCATTTTGTTGCTCATGCACTAATGAAAATAGTCCTGTTTATGGTTGCTGGAATGATACAAACAGAAACTGGGAAAAAGAGAATCAGCGAAATGGACGATATTGGAAAAACCCTCCCAAAAACTTTTACTCTTTTTACACTGGCCGCCCTTGGTCTGATTGGGTTACCCCCCGCTATAGGCTTTTTATCGAAATTTTTTCTTTTAAGTTCTGCCCCGAATCAACCGAATTTCCTTTCCAGCTGGATTTTTGTTTTTTCTGGGCTTTTAAGCGGAGTTTACTTTTTCCCGGTTATCGTAAAAGGTTGGTTTGGAAACAGTAATGCCGAGCAACGAAATGAAAATTTGGGGATGCTTATTCCTATGATGCTGATTACATTATCAGCCTGTATTGCAACTTTTTTTGGAGATGGTTTTTAAAAAATGACAAATTTTGAAATTTTCCTATACCCATTTTTAATTTCAGTTATTGTGATTTGGAGCATCCCTGCCAATTTGTATAAAAAAACGAGTATTGCAAAATACATACACCTCCTTACCCCTTTAGCTTCAATGTATTTGCTTTTTGGAACAAAAGAGGAAACTCTTCCTGAACTGAAATTTACATTTGCTTTTGTTTTCATATTGATAACTTTTTTAAGTTCTTTGAATTCTCTTCACATCAAAAACAAATGGCACGACTGCTCTTCTCTCTTTTATGCAGGTTCTGCCATTGGCGTTGTAACAAGTTCAAACTGGTTAAATTTCTTGCTTTCCTGGGAAATGATGCTCCTTGGTTCTGTTTTTCTTATCCTTTCAAAAAATGATCCGGAATCAAGATCGGCTGCTATAAAGTATTTTTACTATCATCTCTTTTCAGGATCGCTTGTCATGTTTGGGATTGCGAATCTTCCTAATCGTGAATTTGATGGCATTTTATTGCCGGGCTGGGATGAACCCTATTCTCTACTTATTCTTGTCGGAGTGTTACTTAATGCAGCAGTACCACCACTTCATTCCTGGGTTCCCGACATATATCCAAAATCGTCCCCGACAGCAAATGTTTTCCTTAGTGCATTCACAACAAAAGCGGCTGTCTATGTTTTAATTAAGTTTTTTGTTGGATTAGATTTCTTGATTTACATTGGTGCAATCATGGCTATATATGGAGTTGTTTTTGCAATGATCTCCAACAGTATGAGAAAACTTCTTTCTTACCATATCGTGAGTCAAGTTGGATACATGGTTGTTGGTGTTGGTGTTGGGACATCCTTTTCAGCTGATGGATCTGCGGCTCATGCTTTCAGTCACATTATCTACAAAGGCCTTCTCTTCATGTCAGTAAGCAGCTTGATATATGCAACAGGGAAAGAAAAAATCACTGAGTTAGGCGGCCTTATTAAAAAAACACCATTTATTTTTGTTGGTTTTGCGATTGGTGCACTCTCTATAGCCGGAGCTCCTGGGTTTAATGGATTTATTAGCAAGTCAATGATTGTTGATTCAGTTCACATTGCACATCTTGAAACTATATCGAGCATGCTTAGCATCGCTTCAATAGGTACATTTTTGTCAATAGGAATGAAGATGGGATGGTTTATATTTTTTGGAAAAAACACAACAATAAAATTAAAAAAAATACCAAAAAATATGAGCTTGGCAATGGGGATTTCCTCAATAATTTGTTTTATTTTTGGAATAAAACCCAATCTCCTTTATGGAATGCTCCCCGGAAAAGCTTTTGTAGACAGTGCCGTATACAATCCATGGTCAAAATCACATGTTTTACATGCTCTTGAGATTCTTGGGGTTGGGTTTTTTGTTTTTCTAATCTTTAAAAAATACATCCAGCCAAAAGAAAAAACTGTGAAAGAGTTCGGACACCTTTATTCAAAAATCTTTGGTTTAATTCTGAACACATCAATTTCTTTTTCAAAAAACGTTTCGAAAAGCTTGGAACTGGAAATTAAAAACATATGTCAAAACCTAAAAAAAGATATTCGTTCAGAAAAATCAACCTTAATTGGAGAAAATCCATTAAAAACACTGCCTTTGGGGGAAAGGCTGTTGACTGTTCTCTTTTTAATGTTAGTATTTTTATTATTGGCAGGATGAAAAAACTTTTTTTGATTCTTTTGATTTTTTGCTGTTCAAGTTGCAGCATATGGAAACAAAAACAAATTGATGATGCGCTCAAAAAGAGTATTGAGCAGGAACTGGCAAAAGAAAAAAAGGTTGTTTTCTTTCTTCGTGAACTCAGCATTATCGTCAACAATGGAAGAGTTGGTCTGCATGGAAATGTTGACAACGAATCTCAAAAAGAAATAATCATTGCGATTGTTAAGGCTGTTGAAGGTGTTGAAGAGATTGACGACAACATAACCGTTGGTGACCAAGCGGGCTATATGGGCTTATATTAATTAGTTTGTTATCTAATACCTTTCTTGCTTTTTGTCATTTTGTGCTCTGCGATAATTCCTTCAGCAATCCATGTTGGAGTGTGTTCAATGTCAAAAATTGTTAAAATTACGTAATCTTCAGTGTTTTCCTCTAGAAGAGCAGCTTCAATTTCTATTTCGCTTTTGGATAAAGCTGCTAATAGGGTTGGTGTTGAAAGTTCGTAAGCTGCACCTGTCCCGTAATCAATTATTAGACCGGGCAACCCCCCAAATAAAGCATTCCCCACAAGCACTCCGAACCAGTCAGACTTTCGCTGCACAACCAAAGTTTGACAATCGTATCCCTTTTTGCAAACTTCAATATTCCAATACTTAGCCTCCGCTTTGTTAAGAGCTATTGTTGCCGGCAGCTGAAATGTTCCATAACCTTCCACTGTTGCCGTTGCTCCAGAAACATTTGCTTGGATAAGGACGTCTCCAGTTTTTCCAACAGTAATTGTTTTACACGATGAAGAAGCGAGAAAAACCAAAATTAATAAAAAAACATTTTTAAACATAACTAAACCTCCATTAAGTTATAGTCTACTTAATTTAATGTTAGTTTCTTTTTTTTATCTGAATCCCAAAAAGACAGGAAACGACAAACAGTCCGAACCAAGTGATGGCATATCCAAGATGCGGAAGGTTTTGCTGCGGCAAAACCCACCAAGAAACCAACTCTCCATCCGCTTTTTCGATAAGTTCTCCTTTCTTGTTTTCTGAACCATGCAAGACAACAAAACCAGCAATCTCCAAATCAGGAATTTCGGCTTTGAAATGTGATCTTATCGACAAAGGGTCCATGTATGAAAAAACGGCAATCCCCTTTTCTTCTTTTACCGGTTTCAATTCTTCTTTTGTGAATTGCGCGAAAGGAACGACTAGCCCTTCAACACTGCCTTTCTCGCTCATTGAATTTAGAAAACTTGACTTTTTTGAAATCCAGCCCCTATCCACAATGTAATGGGTATCCGAATTTTTTGGCTTGAATAAAGCTATCAAGCCATATCCTTCTTCACTGTAAAAATATCTTCCTGAAATTAAAACATAGGTTAAAAAATCTCCTTTGGCACTTGCTTTTCTGAAAGATAAATCTTCTTTTGTTTCTTTCAAAGAAACAAGAGGGCTTGACATTTGAGAATCAATGAATTTTGTAAGTTCTTGTTTTTCGTTGTGTCTATTTATTTGCCATATGCCAAGGTTCAAGAAAACAATCGAAGCAAATAGACAAAAAAAAAGAATTTTATGCTTTGATTTCATCCTCATATCATAGACTTGTCTTAATGAAAGACGCTTCTCAAAAAAAATGGAAAATCATAAATCAAGAAATCTTGCACTCAGGATATTTTGATTATTTGAAAATTTCGTCTAAATACGAAAGATACGACAAAAAATGGAGTAAAAAGATTGAGAGGGAGGTCTTTGAAAGAGGTGATGCTGTCTCTGTCTTGCTTTACGACCCTGAAAAAGATTCTATTGTCATGGTTGAGCAATTTAGAGCTGGGGCAACGAGGCATCCAAAAGGGCCTTGGACATTGGAGATTGTTGCTGGGACGCTTGAAAAACATGAATCTCCTGAAGAATGTGTTGTTAGAGAGGTTGAAGAAGAGGCTGGATTTAAACTAAAAAACCCCTTGATAAGAATTTCCGATTATCTAGTGAGTCCTGGTGGTAGTACAGAAAGAATGTGGCTTTTTTTTACAGAAGTCAATAGTGAAAATATAGGGGGAATATATGGTTTAGAAGAATCAGGAGAAAATACAAAAGTGGTTGTTCTGAAACGAGAAGAAGCAATGAAAATGATTGAAGTTGGAGAGATTTTTGTTGCAACTGCAATCCTTTCACTTTACTGGTTGCAAAACAGGTTGAGAAATGAATAAAAATCCTTTAAAAAGATTGCTAAATCACCTTCGTGGAAAAAACAAAAAAGTATTTTTTGCAAGTCTTTTTTCCATTTTAAACAAAATCTTTGACCTGGCTCCGCCTGTTCTAATTGGAGCAGCTGTAGATATAGTTGTCAGAAAAGAAGATTCGATTTTAGCTGAATATGGATATCCTGATCCAAAAGATCAAATATCAGTTCTTGCAATACTGACAGTAATAATTTGGGCAATGGAGTCTTTATTTCAATACTGCTATGCTTGTCTTTGGAGAACCTTGGCTCAAGAAGTTCAACACAGTTTAAGGACGGAATGTTACTCCCATGTACAAAATCTTCATATGGGTTGGTTTAAAGAACAATCGCAAGGAGACCTTATGTCCGTTATGAACGACGACATAAATCAACTGGAAAGATTCCTTGATGAAGGGGCGAATGACCTTTTGCAAGTAGCAACTACTGTTATCGTTATTTCTGCAGCATTTTTCTCAATTGAAAGCAGTATCGCAGTTTGGGCCATGTTGCCAATTCCTTTCATTATTCTTGGATCTTTTAAATTTCAAAACAAAATCTCTCCTAGGTATGCTTTGGTTCGAAAAAGAGTTGGTGAACTCAATGCACTGTTGGCAAACAATCTAATGGGAATATCTACAATCAAAAGCTTTACGAAAGAAAAATACGAAACAGAGAGGATAAAAAAATCATCAAACCTGTATGTTGAAGCAAATAAACATGCAATTAGTTTAAGTTCAGCATTTACACCTCTCATAAGAATGGTTATTGTTGTTGGCTTTACGGCAACTTTAGTTTACGGAGGCAACCTTGCCTTAACTGGAAAGTTAGAAGTAGCAGCATATAGTGTTATGGTTTTTATGACCCAAAGACTTTTGTGGCCATTAACAAATCTTGGCAGAACCTTTGACCTTTACCACAGAGCCATGGCTTCAACTGTAAGAGTTTTAGATCTTCTGGATACGAAAATTGAAGTAAGGGAAGGCGGGCTTACCTTTAAAAAGAACAACATTCGAGGAAAAATTCAATTTAAAAATGTTTCTTTTGGCTATGAAGGTCGTCCTCCACTCTTCAAAAATCTTGATTTGTCTTTTGATGCTGGCTCAACTGTTGGGATAGTTGGAGCTACAGGTTCTGGAAAAACAACCTTGATACGTCTTCTTTTAAGATTTTACGACCCTTCAAAAGGGAAAATTTTTTTAGATGATGAAGATATTTCAAACTGCTCTATAAAAAGTCTTCGAGATGTAATTGGGCTTGTGAGTCAAAAAACAATCTTGTTCCCTGGATCCATTGAGGAAAATATCAAATACGGATCTGAAAAAGCGAGTCAGGAAGACATGTATGATGCTTCAAAGATTTCGGAATCGGAAAAGTTCATTGGATCTCTTCCTGAAAGATACAACACAAAAGTAGGAGAAGGGGGAGAGAAGCTTTCTGTTGGACAACGTCAACGGCTTTCAATAGCAAGAGCAATAATCAAAAAGGCACCCATAATCATTTTTGACGAAGCTACTTCATCTGTTGACAATGAAACTGAGCTTGCGATACAGAAATCCCTATCTGTAGTTTCTAAAAACAAAACAACAATCATCATTGCTCATAGATTGTCTACAGTAAGAAAGGCAGATATCATATTCGTTCTAAAAGACGGAAAGTTGGTAGAGAGCGGAAAGCATGAGAGATTGATAAAAACTAATTCTTACTACAAGAATCTTTGGGATATACAAACAGGAAGGATTTTTGATTAAATTTTGGTTTAATACTGTTAATATTAGAACTTATGAATAACTCAAATAAATCTCAAATGAACAATGGCGGAATACCATTAGAAAAAAGTTCCATATTTAATTCTCGATTCTCTAGTGACCCAAAAAACTTATTAGCGATGAATGCAGTTACAAGAAGTTCCATCACCGACATAGCAATGTCAAGAAAAGCATTCATCAATGCTCAACACACTTTCTCCCATGTTGTTCCACTAGAAGGAAAGGCAACGAGTCAAAAATCTAGTGGAAGATGTTGGATCTTTGCTGCATTAAATGTTATGCGATTGCCGCTCATGGAAAAAAATGACTTGGAAGAATTTGAGTTTTCTCAAAGTTATATGTTTTTTTGGGACAAGTTTGAAAAATCCAATTACTTTCTTGAGTCAATCATCGATACAAAAGAACGGCCTGTTGATGACAGAACTGTAATGTGGTTGTTTCAAACTGCAGTTTCAGATGGTGGGCAATGGGACATGTTTGTTAATCTTGTAAACAAATACGGTGTTGTTCCTAAAGATGCAATGCCAGAGTCTCATGCGTCAAGCAATTCTGGGCTTATGAACAGAGTTCTCTTGCATAAACTAAGAGAATATGCAAAGCAAATCAGAGATTTACATCAAAGCGGAAAAGACATTGGCGAACTAAGAAGTCTCAAGGAAGAACAAATGCAGGAGATTTACAGGATACTTTGTATCTTCTTGGGAGAACCTCCAAA
>MDTE01019734.1_pt1 | contig 11473 bp, 9 predicted proteins | sample 811231 | NCBI WGS metagenome assembly MDTE01 (sample SAMN05326651, study PRJNA326480) | marine metagenome | isolation source: seawater | place: Indian Ocean: Red Sea | collected 2010
ACTGTAAATGGTGATTCAATGATAGATGCTTGTATTGCTCATGGAGATATGGTTTTAATGGAGCCAGTGAAAGATAATTATTCAATACGAAATGGAGATATTGTGAGTGCTATGGTTCCTGGATTAGGTACAACACTGAAATACTTTATTAAAAAAAATAGTAAAATTTATCTTGAAGCTGCTAATCCAAAATATGATCCGATAATTTTGGATTATGATCAGATATCAATACAAGGGAAACTATTGGCTGTTTGGAGAAAGATTTAAGTATTTTATAAACCTAAACTTAATCTAAAAACCCATTTCAAGGAATCTAAGTCATTTACCCCATAATTATCGATATGATCTGATATTTGTACAGCAAATGTTCCTCTAATTGGAATATTTTTTGATGGAGCTACTGAAGTGCCCAGTAGAAACCACTTGCTATTGTATTCAAAAAATGTAGAAAATGATTCATTAAATACCCTTGCGAGTGTAAAGACAGGGGCCCAACATAAAGGTCTTTGAGCCGCGGTTTCAGTACCAGAACCCCCAAATAGATCGCTACATAATCCTTTTATATTACCTTCTGCCATTTTACCTGTTGCAAATCCTGCCGTAGCAATATCTAGAGGAAATGAGTATTTTTCATTTCGCCACCAACCTTTTGTGAAGGTTACATAAAGATCTCTTCCCGTATCAGTTACACCATCAAAATGTAGTAATTGCTCTCCTCCAATCGCCATACCCGCAGTATTTGAGAATTCTCTATCAGATCTAAACCCTAGAGATAAACCATCACCAATAGGTGTATTACCTCCTGCTGATGACCTACCTTCATAAACACTTCTTACACCAAGATTTAATCCAAAACTATTTTTTTTCGTATGTATTGGTTGCCAATAAAACTGGCCAACGGCATCACCACCATTCCAGCCCCAAAAACTTTCACCCTTTTTTCTTCTGTTATGCCCTCTAACTGAACCGTCGAAAAGAAATCTCTTGTTCCATGATAATCCTGGAGGAACTAACCAACCTATATCTGGTCCAACAATAGTATTGTCAAATACTATTGATCTATTTAATGAATTTAATTTTGGCTCATATTTATATTCATTTATTTGAAACGATTTAAGTAATAATAGATAATCCTTATCTGATAATATTTCCCATTTTGGTTTAGTAGCAAAACTATCAATTTCGTTTATGGGAGTCCATTTCAATTGAGAAACAAAGATATTTTTTTGAAGATCTTTTTGTAAATGAGAATTTTCTTGAGATTTTTCTTTATAAATTTGTTTACTAAATAATTTGGGATATGTTGAGATACATATAGTGAAAAAAATTAAAAATATTAATAATATTAAATTCTTAAATTGGTAACCCTTTTTTTTTAATTTTATTAAGTTAAATTCATTTATTATATGTATCAACATACATAAAACCAGCCTACAATTTTTTCTTTGTATAGAGACAAATATTGATTTACTAAATCTAGATCATCAAATTTGCATTTTCCTTTTTCAAAAATTAAAAATATTTTTTCAATGTCTTCTATTCTCTTGTCCGTTAAATCTAAAAATATTAAATTTGAATTTTTACTTAAAGGTTTTTTCATAAATTCTATATCTGCTTTTGAATCAAAATTTACTATTCCGATAACTTTGTCTTTTGGAAAGTTAGTATTAAGCATTATAGAATTTTTAAGAATCTTTGTTGATAAATCAACTTGATTTTTATTTAATGTCTCTAATGATTTTATTTTTAATTTTGATTCAAAATCAGATTTATAATAAATAAATCCAGAGTATTTTTCTTTTATAAGAACGAAAATGCATCCTAGAAAAAAGGAGCCAAGTAGAGAAAAATAAAGTTTCTTCTTTTTAGAAAGTGATATTGGTCTTCTACTAATTATTGGATCCGAAATTAATTGCCAAGGATCAGGAGTTTTAATTTCTTCAAGTTTTATAAGTTCTAAGTTTCTTTGTAGATCTAACAGTAGAGATGAATTTCTCACAGATTCTGTTGCTAATTCTTCATTTCTTATTAATATTTCAGTTGGTCTTTTAAGAGATGTTTTTAGAAATTCGATATCTACTTTTAAAGAATTTAAGGTTTCAGAATTTGGTTTGAGATATTGTGATAAATTGTTGAATTCGGCTTCTTTTTCATTTAGCAAACGGAATTGAGATTCGTATCTTGAGCCAGAATAGTTTTTTACATCTTTTAAAATGTTATTAGGAGTGTTTAAATTATTTTCTTGATAAGAAATAAAACCATCAATAGTACCTAAATTATTTTCAATAGAAAATTTATTGTATCTTTTTTTTGAATCTGCAGCTTTTTTTGACATTATTGCAATTTGATCTTCGAGGTATAATTTCGTCTTTTCTATATTTTTGACCTGCTCTCTTTTGGAGTATTCTTTATATTTTGTTGCTATTAATTCAAGAGTTTTTAAAAGTAGTAATTTATCAGAATTATCATGAGTAATGTTAAGAACGGTTGAGTTACTTTCAAAAGCGATTTCTATAGAGGACATCCATGATTTAAAAGTTAAATTACTATTCTGCGAATTTCTCTCTTTATAATCGATAACATAATCATAAACCGAGCCCAACACAAAAGGGCTGCTTAGTATTAACCTTTGGGTTTCACCATCACCACTAATATTATTAGTTATTTTTAATTGTGAGAGTATAGCATTGGTATCTAAGTTTGTATCATTACTTTGTTTTTTTTGATTACTTACCAAAATATTAAAATTACCCCTCCAAATTGGTTTTAAAGTTGAAGCGTAAGAAAAACAAACAATAGTTGATATTAATGTAAAAATTAATAAAGATAATTTGTTTCTAATTAATGAACCAAATATTTTTTTTAAATCAATTTCACTATTGTAGTTATTAGTATTCATTTTATTAGTTAGTCAAATATTTTATAAAGTCCATAAGCTTGTAATAGTGGTCGAGAATATTCACTAATGGCTTGTGTAGTTTGTCCTACAATATTTTTCCTAACAAAAATTATATCACCATTAACAAGTATTGGATTTTGGGGAGATCCCTTAACATTTTTCTTATTAAAACTAATTATTCTTTTTTCTGTTCTACCTTTCTTTTTAAGCCTGATGAATTCTATATTCCCATTTAAACTTTTTTCTCCAGATGCTGCTATTGCTTCAAACAAACTTACTCCGGAAGGCAAAGTTATAGCCCCCTTTCTTACTACATTCCCATTCATGAATACTGATATTTCATTAGGCGTTAAATTACTGGTATTAACTGCAATTAGTTGTTCAAGCAATATTTCTTCACTTCTGCTAACGAAAATATCATCTCCATCTCTTAATTCTATATTCTGACTTTGATCTCCATTTGCAATTAATTTAAAGAGATTGACGACTGTTTTAACTTTGCCACCTCCATTAGTATTAGGATTATTTCTTATGATGACTACCTTTGAAAGATCTGCATTAGAAGTAATGCCATCACTTTTAGATATTAAGTCAAACAATGTAGGTGGAATAATTGGGGATTTTAAATTAGTTTGATATCTATCAAGCACATTTGTGTATTGATTTGAAGATCTTGAATTTGCTGATAATTTTGCGTTTTGATTATTAGGAGCTGATACTGAATTTAGGGTAAATAGTCCTGTTTTATTTACCTCTCCCCTTAGTGTTACTACAACTGGTCTTGGTTTTTGCAATGTTATTTTGATATTGGGATTATAAATAAATTCCTCATATTTTTCTAATAAAATTTTTTCAAGTTCTGAAATTGTTCTGTTCTTTGCTATCACTAAATCAAGTTCAGGTAAATCAATAAATCCCAGAGAATCTATTGGATAAGTTCCACTATATAAGGGGATATTTTTAATACTAATATATAGTAAGTCTCCGGAATCTAGAATATATTCAACTTTTTGATCTTGATTTTGAACAGCACTATTTATATTAGGACGTTCTGAGATTTTACCTTCTTCTAAACCAATTACTTGTTGGGTATGAACAACAAAAAATGTATTTAAAAAAATCAAATATCTAAAAAAATTAAATTTAAACATTTACTATCTTTTTAAATCAAACCATTCAATTATTTAATCATACTATAAAAATGATTCAATCTTAAAAATCCTATTTAAATATAAAAATCAAGATTTAATTAGACAGCATCTTTTTAATTAAAATGGCGATAAAACCTTTTAAAAATCTTTGATCGAAAATTATATTTGGTTTCTTTGATAATATTATTAATCTAGATTTTATTTTTTCTTCCTTCCGAGAAACTGAAGAAATACCATTTTTATTAAAAATACTTAAGATTTTATTATACCTATAAATTTTGTTTGCTTTTTTGTATGCATAGTGATTATAAAGCAAGTCTGCAGCTAACCCAACACTTTCATTAAATTTTAGATAGGACATATCAGGAGAATAGATTATCGATTGGTGGTTATTATAAGAAAAAAATAAATAAATATTTCTTAGAAAAAAGTTTAATGGTTCTCTTCTAACTAAATTTCTTATTTCATAGAAAGTATTATTATTGCTGCTTAATTCTTCTAGATTTTGGTCTTTTAAGTTAAAGAAGTAAGTGTTAAATAGATATATAGTTTTTTTTGACATTGGTTTAGATAGTAGTTTTATTAAAAAAGCTTTACTTTTTTCAAAAATTAGATCTCCAGAATGAAGACAAATAAAAGGTAATTTCATGTCAATATTCTTGATGGCTATGTTTAACGCGTTATACAATCCATTATCAGCATTAAAAATGAGTATTTTATCTTTAAAGGGCTCTGAAATTTTCTTAAAATCATCAACAAAATTTTCTTTGCATTTGATTACACTTATTAAACGAATTTTATCCTTAATAGAGTGTAAAGATTTTAAAGTAATTGAATAACTTACCAAATCATCTTTACAGTTACTTATTACGTTTAAAATAGCTCCCAATTTTTATTAGTCCTCAATTTTAGTTTTGTTTTTATGGTAGGGCATCAATCCTACAGCTATTAATAACCAAGGTTGAATGTAAGAATTAGTCGAAAAAAACCAAAGTGAAATAAGTCCTACATAGCATGAACTGGACCTTAAGGCTGATTCTATTTTAATCCAGTTAGATGTTTTATTATTAAATACTAATTTTAAAAATGTTTTGCTAACAATTTTTAAAATTATAAAAGTAAAAATGATCGAAATTATAAAAGCAAAAAATCCAGCATCAAGTATATAGTGGGAAAAAAATGAAGCAGATTCAAATGAGTCTTTTGAACTTAGAATTCTTTCATGATAGGGTTTCAAACCTATATAGGAATTAGTCAAGTTTTCATAATTTAAAATATTTTTTGCTGAATCTATTCCATTAGGAATAATACTTGTTATTCCAGTTTGTAATGAGTAGATTACCGTGCTAATTCTTCTGCCGCCGAATGTCCTTATCATATTTAATAATTCAGACTGTAAAAATGCAACTTTTATAATTGAAAAAAGGAATGAAGTTATTCTTGATGTTCTTCCAAAATAACTAATAGATATTGTTAAGAATAAAATAATAGAAGAATATAAAAATAGAAAAAATTTATTTATTTTAAGTGTATTGATAAATCTTTTAAAATAATTAATTGAGACTAAAAGTATTGAAAAACTAATTATTAGCATAGGGATTATTAAAGATGCACTTCTATTTAAAAAGATAAGACTTGAGAAAATAAATATTAAAATAGGTAACCCCAACTTTTGTCTTAAATGTTGCCAATTAATAAATATGGGTACTAGCAAGACTGCAAAAATTCTTGCATATCTTGATGGCTCAGAAGCTAAAAGTGGAACTCCTCTTGTACCTCCATAACCTGATGAAAAAAGGAATACTTGGAAGATTCCTATTAGAATTGAAGCAAGTAAATAAAAGGTAATTGATCTACCAGAAGGCATGTAGGGAAATGTTCTAAATGCAATATAAGAAATTACTACGGATGAAAATTCTATTAATGTTATAAATCCAGAAAGATCGCTAAAAAAGAGCCATGTTAAAAAATAGTTTATTAACATACAAAAAGCTACGAAGCAATCAAGGTAAATAACTTTATTTGATTTAATTAAAAGAATTAATGCAGGGAAAAAGGATATATTTAAAGACTGAAATGGAACTAAACCAATTAAAAATGGAATCCCACTAAAAAATGATAACCAAAATGTATATTTAGAAAGAGTTTTTTGGTCTATTTTCATTTAATAATTTGTCCATCATAAATAAAAACTGGTGCAAAGAAATTAATGGGAAATTTATTTAATTTCATATTTTAAATCAGGTCACTTTAGTCGATAGATTCTTTACATGATATTATTTCACCATTACGCAACTCTATAATTTTATTGCAAAAAGACAAAGAACTTAATCTATGAGCGATCATTATAATTGTAATGTTATCACCTAGATCATTAATTGACTTAATAATTTCATCCTCAGTTTTATTATCTAATGCACTTGTTGCCTCATCAAAAACAAGTAATTTAGATTTCTTATAAATAGATCTTGCAATAGCTATTCTTTGTCTTTGGCCACCACTAAGCTTAATACCTCGTTCTCCAACTAAAGTTTCAAAACCCATAGGAGATGATTCAATAAATTCTTTAATTTTTGCAGCCTTTGAAGCTTTTATGATTTTCTCGTAGTCTATTTTTTCTTTTGATATACCTAATGCAATATTCTCAGCAAAAGTTCCATCACACAAATAAATATCTTGTGGTACGTGTGATATGGAATTGAACCACTTTTTTCTTGAATTATAATCTTCTGTTATATTAATTTTATCTATTAAAACTTCTCCTTCTGTAGGGATAAGGAGACCCATAATCAAATCTATAAGAGTACTTTTGCCTGATCCTGTTTCTCCTATAAGTCCAATTATTTCTCCTTTCTGCAATTTTAAATTTAAGTTTTTAATAGTCCAAGGAAGCTCACTACTATATCTAAAATTTATATTTTGAAGATGAATAGAGGAATTGAAATTTAATGATTCTTTTTCAAGTTCAAATATACCAGGGTTAATTTTTTGTTTAAATGAATCTAGTATTAATTCATAAGAATTTTTCTTAGAATTTACTTTTATGATAGAAAGATAAATTTGTTGCATTGATCTTAATAATTTTTGAAGGCCAATAGCAATTGTCCCCAATATTGATATGGATTCACTTGGATTTTCAATTGTGATACTAAATGCTAGACCAGTTAAGGCAAATGAAATGAAAGCTAGAGATTCAAATAAGTAAGCAGGATAAGCGCCTATAATATTATTTTCAACAACTGTAAATCTTTTTTTTCTTTGTAGTTTCTGATAAGTTGAGATATAAAAATCATGATTGTTATCAATTATTAAATCTCTTATTGAGCCAATTGTATTTTGAATATGTTTAACAATTTTATTATTGCTTTGTGTGATAATAAAACTGTTATTTTTAATTCTTTTGCTTGATTTTTTTGTTATCAATAAATAAGCAGTTCCAAATAAAATAAAACATCCTAAAGCAATATAAATATTAAAATATAACATTCCAAATAATATAAATAGAAAAGTAACTAATGCAGTTGCAAATCGAATAGCTATCATCATAGAGTTTGTCGTGTACTCCACTTCAGTTGTTAATATATTGATTATTTCCCCACTGTTTTGTTTAGTTTGAAATGAATATGGTTGATAAATTATATTAGTTAATGTTTTTGTGCCTAAATTTGTTCCTAATTCAGCTATCAGATTATATCCATATTTTAAAGTAGATACTCTCATGACTAATGAAAATAGTATAAATATAATAAATATAATTGTGCTAAATAAAATCACATTGTCTGACTGAATTTGAAAAATATTTAGGAGAAAGTTAAATAGCTTTGATTTAGGAAGAGATTCTGGATCCGATAAAATTGATAAAAGAGGAACAATACTAGCTAAAGATAATAGTTCTGCTAATCCATTTATTATTAATAGGACACTTAAAAAAATAATTTTATTTGATTTTCCTTCACTTGAAATCTTTAAAATCCTGTAAAGAAGTAAGAAAGATCTAAGGTTTGTTTTAAACTTATGTAAAACTTTCATAATTATTTCTAATCTTTCTTTTCAAGAAAAAATAACATAAATTTAATTTTAATATATAAGATAATTTTTATGAATAAGAAATCTATAGTAATATAAAATTTTCATAATATGTTGAATCTTAGATTAATAATTGGAAACCTTTTAGCATATCTCAATAGTAGTGTTGCGGCAAAAAGAGTATTGGATGCCCAAGAAATATTAAATCAAAAAAAAATTGCAAACAAATCAAGTCTTATTTGGACAACTCATAAGTGTGCAAGCGTTTATATTAAAAAGGTCATACATACAATAAATAAACATTCAGAAGTTAAAGGGTTTGATTATAGCTCAACTATCTGGAGCCTTGGTTCACATATAAAAATAGACAATCCTTATGAAATAGAAAGTATTAGCTCCTTATATAGAACGCATGGTGAAATATATGGCCCACTTAGAACTCCATTTGAATTTGAGGGTATGAGTGATTTTAATAATGTATTTTTTTTAAGAGATCCTAGAGATTTACTTGTAAGTAGATATTATTCAATGTCTTTTTTACATAGATCTCCATATCATATACTTAAACTTGATGTGTTTAAAGAAAAGCGAAATCAAGCAAAATTATTAGGTATTAATCATTTTTGCCTAAAATATGCCGAAGAATGGATTATCCCATATTTTGATAAGTTTAGAAAAATAAAAGATTCATCAAAAGAATCTTCTTTATTGAAATACGATGTATTTGTTGAGAACCCTTCAGCATTTATAAATCAATTTTTAAATTCTTTGCATGTATCTTTACCTATTAAAGTAGAAAATAAACTCATTAAACTTGCTAAACTGCCTCATAATAAAAAATCAAAAAATTTTAATTTTAAAAGTCATTTTCGTTCTGGAAAAAATAGACAATTTGAACATGAATTAGATGAATCTACAGTAAAAGAATTAAATATAATACTCAAAGATATATTATATTATTGGAATTTTGAAATATGATCTCCTCTATTTTATAAATAGATAAATTTATAGATCTTTTAAAAAAGCTGTCAAAATAAAAGAATTATTTATAATTAATCTATTAAAATTAAAATTTAAAAATACAAATTATGAATAAAGATTTACTAAAATCTTTAGGAATTAATTATATAAAAGAATTTTCTTATAATAAGTTGTATTAAAAATTTTATGAAAAAATATGTATGACTTTCATTTTGGAAATAAGGAAGAAATTATTAATCATAGAATTGATTTTCTGATTTTTGTAAAAAGATTATTACCAAGATGGATAAATGGAATACCTGATAGTGAATATATATCAATATTTAAAACTTTAGAAACTATTAAAAATAGAAACCCCATTCTTGTAGAAACAGGTTGTGGAGCTAGCACTATTGCAATGTTTTTATATTGCGTTTTAAATAATGGTCATTTGTACTCCTGGGATACCAACGGAAGCAAAGGTTCCTTTTTAAGGACTGTTATTTCTGAAGCAATTTGTAGACCTTTAAAAGTAAATATATATGACTATTGGACCTTTATTGCTTTTGATAGCACAAATAATTTGGCGGGAATCCCCGTTCTTGAAGAATTAGATTTAAAAGCAGATTTCGGCTATTTCGATTCTTGGCATACACTTGATCATTTAAAAAATGAAATTAAGAGTTTTGAGGAAGTTGCAAATAATAATTTTATAATCGCCCTTGATGATGCTTACTATACTAAAAAATCAGAAAACTATTCCTACATAAATATGATAAGAGCGAAACTAAATTTAGAAAAAGTTAGAGAACCTAAAGAAAACATTTGTTTGCCCTTTTATATAGAAATAGAAAATTACTTAAAAGGAAAGTATAAATTTTTAACTAAAATTGAAGATACTTATAAGCAAAATTATAAAAATGATATTTTCTTTGATTATTATCAATCAGATAGAAATACAATGGAGATGTTAGGTATGGAATCAAAAGAGTACCTCGAACACAGATATGATGCATGGAGTGTAGAAAAATAAAAGTGAAACATTTAAACCAAAGTTTATTAAGTAATAGATCTATTGATTTAGCAGAAAGAATTTATAGTATTAGGATAAAAGCTAACAATAATATTTTAAAGAAAGGATTAATTTCTAAAAAACATAGAAATTGCCCGACTTGTGGATCTATAAAAAAAGATAAATTTAATTTATTGGGATGGGGATGTGCTATTTGCAAAAAATGCAAAACAAAATATGCTTTTCAAATACCAAATAAAAAAGGTATTGAGCTCTATTATTCAGAAATAAGTGAGATAAATTTATTGCTTTGGCAGAGATCACGTGAAAAAGAATTCAATTCAAAACTGGCTGTATTAAAACCATACATAAAAAAAAATAAACTGGAAGAATCTATAGAGACTTTAGAACTTGGCTGTGGAAGTGGGGAGTTTGTTGATTTTCTTATGAAAAAAAATTTCAAGTCAAAAGGTATTGAGATAGATGATAATTTAGTCCAAAAAGGTATAAAGAAAGGTTATAACATAATGCAGGGAGATGTTTTAAATATGGAATTACCATCTTCAGATTTTTATTTATGTTATGAAATTATTGAACATCTTATTGATCCAAAGTCTTTTCTAAAGAATGTTTATTCAAAAATGCGAAAAGGAAGTTATTTAATTATTACCACTCCAAACGAAGATGGATATGACAATAGGGCTGTTTCTGCAGATACTGAAAGTAGATTTCTTGCATCGGCTTTATTCCCTCCTTATCACATAAATGCTTTTTCAATAAAATCCTTATACTTTTTAGCTTTGAAGATAGGATTTTATATTGTAGATGTCTCTACCCCAGGTTTATTAGATTTGGCAATAGTAAACCACCATTTAAAAATATTGGATGATTATGATTTTAAAAATAAAGATAAACTATTAGCCTCTTGGCAGAGCTCTCTATCAATTTCAAATGGTTCAGGCCATATGCAGTTTATTCTCAAAAAAGATTAAAAAATTATTTTTGACTTTTGCTTAAGATTTTTCAGAGATAAGTTTTTTGAGTCATTAAATCATTTAGAGCCTCCACCGCTGTTATAATTTTTGTGGTGTTTTTAGCCTTCCAAGCTAAGTTCACATTTGACGCAGTCCTACCTTGATTATCTGGGTATTGGGATGTTAATTGGGTTATTAATTTGCCTTTGGATTCCCTTCCTCAAACCGACCAACCTGTTCCACAAGTGTTTTTAATACTCTGGCGCAGAATTGAGTATTTAACCACTATCAAGTATATCAAGGATTTTATTATGAAATGCTAGGATAATTGGATATGACTGCAATTACAACTATTTGGGGCCATAGCTCAGCTGGTAGAGCACCTGCATGGCATGCAGGGGGTCAGCGGTTCGAGTCCGCTTGGCTCCATCAGGATTTTCGCTAGTTATAC
>MDTE01095883.1_pt1 | contig 11470 bp, 10 predicted proteins | sample 811231 | NCBI WGS metagenome assembly MDTE01 (sample SAMN05326651, study PRJNA326480) | marine metagenome | isolation source: seawater | place: Indian Ocean: Red Sea | collected 2010
CGAGGGTTATTACCGGACGAGAAAATCACGCTGTGTAGACGAGATTTGACCGCCATGACAGGGAGCAAAGGATATCATAACTTAAAGGAATATGATGGCTAAATCAAATTATTCTGGAAATAATTTATTCCCTACCCTCTGAGTAACTAAGAAATCTGGAAAGTGATGACGGAATTATCTATTGTGAAAGAATCTGCATCTTCTGGCCCATCACCTTGATTGAGAGTAGCTGCTTCTGCCCTAGTCTCACTTTGCAAATGCTTCCAATCATCTGGGTTAAGTTCGGGATTTCCTTCTCCAAGCCAAACTGTCAATTCTATAGTCGCATCAACATCGAGATCCAAATCCTTCCTCTTTTGCTGAACTCTGCGAATGATATCTCTTGCAAGACCCTTTGAAAGAAGGTCTACCGTAGTGGTCATATCAAGAACTAGAGTAACATCTTGTACTTCATCACCCTCTCCAAATGAGATAGTTTTAGCAGCGAACCCTTCCTTCTCTACTCGCTTAACTTCTACATCATCTTCAGTGATTTCAAATCCTTCAATCGTGCAACTACCATCCTTAATTGCAGCCCAAATTTCATCTGAATTTGCCTCACTAAGTGCGGCTTTGACCTTCGGCAAATCTGCTCTACACTTGGCACCAAGAGCACGCCAATTAGGGACAACTTCAATTTTCTGGAATCTCTCTAAATCATCCTCAGTTGTAAGTGACTCAACATTCAACTCATCTGCTAAAGTTTCATGGAATTCAGAAATATCAGGGCCACCCACAAGCCAACCTGATTGACAAGGTAGCCTCTGTCTGCGATTTTCATCTACTCGCACACGCCTGCCTGCTTCCGCGAGCGCACGCGTGAGAGACATCCTCGCTTCAAGTGCTTCATCAATAGGCGGCATTACTGAATCATCACCAACAGGCCAATCAGCTAAATGTACTGAAGAGCCATTCAAGTTTCTATGAATCTCATCAACCATGAATGGTGAAATTGGAGATACCAAGCGTGAAACAATAGTCAGAACTTCGTGTAATGTATGCTGACAAGCCAACTTATCAGTTGACTCTGCATCATCCCAAAGTCTTCTTCTACTTCTACGTACATACCAGTTTGACAAATCATTGACGACAAAGTCCTCTAGATCACGGCCTGCCTTATGGAAATCCCAATTAACGAACTGGTCGTGATATCCCTGAGCCACACTCGTTAACTTGGATAATAACCATCTATCAATAGGTGACCTTTCACTTACTGGACATTTTGACTTAGTGGGATCAAAACCATCTAATGTTGCATAATTCGCATGAAATTTGTAAACATTCCATAATGTTAGAAACATCTTTGCATAAGTTTCCCTAACTCCATTAGCATCGAACTTTAGAGGGTTCCATGGAGCACCCGCTGTAACCATGTACCAACGAGTTGCATCTGCTCCTTCGCGATTGAAATGATCCCACGGGTCCACAATATTGCCTACAGATTTTGACATCTTCTTGCCATTCGCATCAAGAATCAAACCAAGACTCAAACAACGCTTGTAACAAATTGAATCAAACACTGTAGTACTTACTGCTAACAAAGTGTAGAACCAACCTCTAGTTTGGTCAACCCCTTCACAGATGTAGTCGATAGGAAAGTTTGCATCTAATTTTCCATCGCCCTCAAATGGATGATGCCATTGTGCAAAGAAAGCACAACCTGAATCAAACCAACAATCCATAACATATGGTTCACGAACCATTTCTCCACTACATCCTTCAGATGTACAATGTAATGTCACCTCATCTACAAATGGACGGTGGGGGTCTTCAGTAACTTTGGACGCATCTACAGCCAATCCCTTGAGTTCATCACGACTACCTGCACAATGCTGATGGCCACAATCTGAACAGATCCAAACTGGAAGTGGAGTACCCCAATATCTCTCACGCGAAATAGCCCAATCTTTGACATTACGTAGCCATTCTCCGAAACGGCCTGAGCCAATTGTCGGAGGCGCCCATTCTACTTGGCTATTGAATTCTAGTAATTTATCCTTCACTGCTGTCATACGAACAAACCATGAATCCATTGCATAGTAAAGCAAGGGGTGGCCGGTCCTCCAACAATGTGGATAATCGTGAACATACATCTTTTCACGATATAATTGATTATCATAGTGAAGCAAGTCAATAATATCATCATCACAATCCTTGACATACCTGCCATCAAGTGAATTGTGTGTACCAGATATAAATCTCCCATCCATATCAACTGTATGTTGTGCTGGAAATCCAACTTCCATCCCTAGAATGTAGTCATCCTCACCATACATAACTGCAGTATGAACAACCCCCGTACCATCTGTAGTAGTTACAAAGTCTGCACCAACAACGGTCCAAGCAGCATCACTACCATCTCTATCAACAGCATCAGGGAACAAAGGCTCGTAGGACTGCCCAACAAGTTGTGACCCAGGGAACGTTTCGATTACTTCAATTTGGTGACGTAACACATCTGAAAGCAGATCTTCTGCCATTATCAATTCTTCACCTACTTCTGCACCACCACGACCTTCCCAAGATTCACTTGCAGCCTCAGTTACTCTGACCCTAGCATAGGTTACCTCAGGACCAACTGCCAAACCAACGTTACCAGGAAGTGTCCAAGGAGTAGTTGTCCATGCAAGGATTGATGCATTGTCACCTACAAGTTTGAATTTAATATAGACTGATGGCTCTTCTACTTCTTTGTACCCAAGAGCAACTTCATGGGAGGAATATGAAGTTCCAGTCTGAGGACAATAAGGCAAGATTTTATGGCCTTTATAGAGCAAATCCTTCTCAAACATTTGTTTTAGAGCCCACCAACATGATTCTACATACTCATTGTGCAAAGTAACATACGGGTTATCCAAATCAACCCAGAATGCCATTCTTTCACTCATTTTACGCCATGCATCCTCGTACGTCCAAACCGAATTACGGCATTCTTCATTGAATTCTTTGATTCCAAATTTTTCAATCGATTCATTACTCATCAAATCCATTCGCTTCTGAACTTCAATCTCAACGGGTAGCCCATGAGTATCCCAGCCACCCTTCCTCTCAACAAAGTAGCCTTCCATTGCCTTCCAACGACAAACTAAGTCTTTGTAGGTACGAGCAACCACATGATGAATCCCTGGTTTCCCATTAGCAGTGGGCGGCCCTTCAAGAAAAATGAATGGTTTTCCACCCGACCTAGAAGTCACTTGTTGACCAAACGTATCTTCTGCTCTCCAAGCCTCAATTAGAGACTCCTCCAGCGCAACCGGGTCAAGATTACCCGTAGGTTTGGGGACTGCCATATTCTGCGGGACCTATGGTCCCGATTTCAAAGGTCCGGCGGGTTCAAACACCCCCTCCCTCTCCCACACAACATGGAAACAGCGACTTTTGAGGTTGGAGGCATGTCTTGTGAAGGGTGTGTTACTAACCTAACTAATGCCCTAAAAGCAGTTGATGGGGTTACATCTGTAGAAGCCGAAGTTGGAAAGGCTGTGGTCCATCATGAAGACGCTTGCTCTGGGAGAATGGAGTCTGCAATTACTGATGCAGGATTTACAATTGGTATGCCTGAATTTAATTGGGGAGATAAATCCATTTGGAAACAATCTGCACACAATACAAAATGGTGTTTGATTGGATGTTCTATTGGTGATTTTGGCACTATTGCCGCATTCCAATTCATTCCTTATCTTGATAGCCTTGGTTGGGCTCCAATGATGATTATGGGATTAGCAATGATAAATGGAATTTTGACATCTATTGCTTTAGAGACTTTAATTCTGCTAAATCAGATGGGTGGTTTCAAAGAAGCATTCAAAGTGGCTATTGGAATGTCTCTAATATCAATGATAGGAATGGAAGCTGCGATGAATGCAACCGATTTATTTCTTACAGGAGGAGCTATGCTCACTTGGTGGGTGGTACCTCCTATGTTGTTAGCTGGGTTCATTACACCTTGGCCATACAATTATTGGCGACTAAAGAAATATGGAAAGGCTTGTCACTAATCCGCTATTTCTAATAAATTGTAATTATTTCGCCGAGGGTGTTATTGACCAGTTAGTTGTCTCGGATAATAGATGGCAACCCTTGAGATGAGTGACGATGAGTTCGTCGCAGAAAGTCGTAGCAGGGAAAGGAAGATTTCTTCAGTCCTACTTCTTCTTTCTATCTCAAGTCATTTTTTGGCAAGAATGTTAGCAGATTCAAGAACTGAAGATGCAATAAACATTGCTTGGGTTTCTGTAATTTTAGCGGTAGCAGCACTAATTCTATTGATAGTAATAATGCCAATTAGAAAACTAATTAGAAAGAGGAAGAAAACTGCATAACATTTGTTGCAAAGATTGAATGTATGAGAGGCGCCCGCGGTGATTGATATGGGACTTATTGTGGCACTACTCCAACTCAACCCAACGGTTGGCGATCTAGAAGGTAATGCTGCCGAGGTCGAAAGAGCTGTTGCTTTAGCAGCAAAAAATGGGGCTGATATGGCTATCACAAGTGAATTGATAATCTCTGGATACCCACCTAGAGACCTATTACTAGACCCTAGTTTTGTTGATAAATGCGCCGAAGTTACAGCCGACATTGAAACCCCAATTCCACTAATTGTTGGAACCCCTTTACCGCCAAATAATGACAGACATCTACCAGCAAATGGAACCATGCGATTAGTCCCGGGCAGAACAGCAAAAGTTGCTACCCGCAAACAATTACTACCAACATACGATGTGTTTGATGAGATGAGATATTTTGAAGCCGACAAGGCACCTGGGATCTTAAGATTGTCAGAAAATCTCTCAATTGGGGTAACTATTTGTGAAGATGCTTGGCAACATGCCGGAGAAGTTCCTGCTGATTATGATGCAGACCCCATTGAACAATTAGCAGCATGGCAACATCAAGGCGAACCTTTGGCCCTTTCAGTTAACCTCTCATCATCCCCATACCATCTCCACAAAGAAGGAATGAGAAGTAATGTTGTTCGGGCTGCATCAAAAACTCTCAAGCACCCATATTTACTATGTAACCAAGTTGGAGGTAATGATGACTTATTGTTTGATGGTCGCTCCCTTGTATCATGGCCTAATGGGAATATGGTTCAAGCACCTGCTTGGTGCAAGGGTGTACTATTGGTGGACGTAGAAAACCCAGATGCTGCGCGATGGCTACCATGGCCTGCAGGAGAGTGCTGCGAAGAGCGCTCTTGTAATGTGGAATTCATAAAATCTGAAAATGAACCAATTATCCCTGATTCAGGAATTGATTTGTTGTCAGCAATTACTATTGGATTATCAGATTATTGTAAAAAATCAGGTATTGAAAAGCTTGTGATTGGCATGAGCGGAGGGCTTGATTCATCTGTATGTGCTGCGATTGCTTGTAGAGCAGTGGGGGCGAAAAATGTACTGGGATTAGCTATGCCTTCACGCTATTCTAGTGATCATTCAATTTCTGATGCCGAAGCAACTGCAAAAGCACTAGGGATGGAATTACACACACATTCCATTACTGCACTACACGAAGCTGCAGAAGTAGAGTTAGCAAATGAACTAGAAAATGGAAATCCCATCGCACTAGAAAATATACAATCACGTCTTCGAGGAATGATGGTAATGGCCTCTGCAAATTCACGCAATGCTATGGCTATTACAACCGGAAATAAATCTGAATTAGCAATGGGTTATTGCACATTATATGGCGACATGGTTGGAGGTTATGCACCTCTTGGAGATTTATACAAATCAGAGGTATATGCCGTTGCAAGAGCAATAAATTCAGAAGCAATAAGATTTGGTAAAGAATCACCAATTACTGAATCTACCTTAACAAAACCACCATCTGCAGAATTAGCTCCTGACCAAACTGATGAAGATACTTTGCCACCATATGAAATGTTAGACTCAATACTTGAATCTCATATTGAATTAGGGCATTCAGAAGCCAGATTAATTGAAGCCGGGAATGATAAAGAGATTGTAAAATGGATACTTGAAAGACTTCATGCTAATGAGCACAAGCGATGGCAAATGCCACCAGCACCACGGGTATCCAATCGCGCATTTGGCCAAGGTTGGAGGCAACCACTAGCCGCAAAAAAATAATCTCACGTAATACAATATGGACATGATTGTTCAAATACATAATCCTCAGACAACTGATCTTCGCGAATTAATGGCTCACGACAAGCATAGCAAAGAATACTATCTGTTTCTTCTAGATCTGGACCTAATCCAACCCTACGGTCAAATACAAAACATTCGCCTTCCCAATGTGAGCCGCCACATTCCTCAAAGTAACCTAGGACTCCACCCTCAAGTTGAAAAACTGACTCAAAGCCTTCATCAAGCATCACGACTGAAGCTTTTTCACAACGAACTCCCCCGGTACAATACATCACCACTGGAATGCCTTTCATTTCATCAGGAAGTTCTTTGATGGCATTAGGGAATTGCCTAAACGTCTGAATGTCCAAATCAACAGCATTCTGAAATTTTCCCATCCTAATTTCATAATCATTCCGAGTATCCAAAACAATTACTTCTTTTCCATCATCTAGCCAAGATTTGAATTCTTTCGGAGATATGGAAGGCCCGGTGAATTCTTCCGGTTTCACCTCATCATTACCCATCGAAATTATTTCTTTTTTTAGCCTTACTAACATCCTCTTAAACGGTTGATGATCCGAATAACTAATTTTTAGCGGGATATCCCTGAATCTTTCATCTTCACCCATATATGCAAGAAATTTGTCTATTGAATCTTGACTACCTGCAAGGAAATAATTGATTCCTTCTTTACTAAGCAATATTGTACCTTTCAAACCCAAATCTACGCAATAATCACGGAGTGGCCACCTCATTTCCACCAAATCAGGAATCGAAACAAAACGATATCCAGAAATATTGACGAATCGGGCGGTCAAATTAGCACCTTTACCTAGGCAGAGAGCCTTACCTATTGATACTAATGGATAAGAGCGAAGATGATGCACAGGTTGATGTTACAGAACCATTCCGATTAGTTCATGGGCATGCCAGAGCAACTTGCTGAGATGCTCGCTGGTAATCATGGCCCCACCAAACAAAAGGCCGCACGCCTTGTAGTGGATTTGGCTGCTTCTGCTGGTGCAACTGAATTTATAGAATGTACACACGCCCATGTCAGTGGAGTTTCAGTAATTACTGGAGGTCATGGACTCAGAAGATTTCTGGCAGATATTTCCGGAGACACCAAGGGTCTTGTCTCAATACCCACCACACTAAATTCATCAGGCTGTGATAAAAATAAATTTGATGAAATGGGAATCGATTATGATGATTTCTTAAAGATACAATTTGAAATCATATTAGCATATGAAAATTTAGGAATTGATGCAACCCTATCTTGCACACCCTATGAAATCGAAGAAGAACTGGAAGGCTTTGGTTCATGGGCCGAATCTAATGCAGTTTGCTTTTCAAACTCCTATACTGGCCTAATTACCAATCGGGAATCGGGCCTGTCAGCACTAGCAACAGCACTAACAGGTTGGGCCCCAAAATGGGGGTTGCACTTAGAAGAAAATAGGAAACCCAACATCCTAGTAAATGTTGAAGCTGAAATGGATAATATCACTGACTGGAGCATTCTTGGAGATTGGATAGGTAAGCAAGTGCAATCAAGTTGGCATTTACCTTGGGGACCCATGCCACACATTACTGGACTACCTAAATGGGCTTCTTTTGAAATGAAAAAAGCTCTAACTGCTGCTGCTGCCAACTATGGGTCTCCACTTCTATGGGCTGATGGACATACAGAACCAGCACCCCCATGTAGTTACGAAGGAAAACTCACATTCACAAATTATGACTTACAACAGCGATATGATGAATTGGCTCCAAAAGGAGAGGTTGACTTAGTAGTGATTGGCTGCCCACAGGCCTCATTAGGAGAAATACGCTCAACCGCTGCTGCAGTAAGAACTAGAATGGAACTAGGTGAAAAAATACCAAATAATAGATTATGGGTCTTTACCAGTGGACATAGCCATGAACTAGCAGAGGCAGATGGTACGATTGAACTATTGGAAGAAGCAGGTGCACTAATTCTCAAAGATACATGTCCAGAAGTAACCCCATATAATCGTAGTAAGTACAATCATCTACTCACAAACTCACTAAAAGCTGAGCACTACCTAACTAGTGGATTAAACCGGATGCCTACATCTGTGGCAACAATAGAAACGTGTGTGGCTGCTGCTTTCAACCCCACTAAATTTGAGGGCACTAGACCAACATTAGAATCACGTCCTAAAGAACCACATTCCTCAGCTAAGACCCATCAAACAGGAAAGGGAGAGATGATTGGAAAGAACTTGCCAAGTCAAAATAAGTGGAACATAAAGGGTAAGGCTTTGGTAACTGACGTGCCAATAACCTACCTGGGTTATGTTAATCGTGACACTGGAGTAATTGAAGAGCCAGGACACCCACTTGATGGAGTGGCAATTGAAGATTCAATTCTGATATATCCCAAAGGTTCGGGCTCAACTGTGGCACCCTTTGTGTTGATGGGGTTGATATATACAGGAAAAGGGCCAAAAGCAATCATCAACAGAGATGTGTGCCCTCTAACTCTTCCTGCTGCATCATTACTAAACGTCCCCTACTCATATGGATTTGATAACGACCCATGTCTAACAATTAACAACGGTGATGAGATAGAAATGAATCTTAGTAACAACGAAGTCAAATTGAAAATCATCAGTAGATGTGCCTAATCCTCAGAGATATCTCTTACAGGCCAAATATGTTGAATATAGCATTCAGTACAAGCCCTTGTAATATGCTTGTCTAGGTATGGCAAAGGCCTATGCCAAACTTCTAGATTTTTTTGTTCGCCACAAACTGGACAAGCACCAACTTCCCCTGCCATGATTAAACCAAGTTTTCTCTACTTCATCAAGTTGTGTCCGGCGAAATGCAATACGTTACCCCCCCCTCCGCCAACTATGCGTTGCATCGTAACAGGGGGTGCAGGCTTCCTCGGAAGCCATCTTTGTGAATCCTTACTCTCTCGCGGTCACAGCGTTTGCGTAGTAGATGATTTGTTTCGTGGCCGCAAATCAAACATGGAAGATTGCAAGGGAATGCCAGATTTTCATTTTGTTCTAGGTGATTGTTCTAATATTGAAAAAATGGAGAAAGCTGAAGAAAAACTCAATGGTGTTGATGTCATTTTTCATCTAGCAGCAATTAATGGAACACGTTATTTCAACGAAAGGCCTGATTTAGTCATCAATGTCAATATAAAAACAACTAACACCGTTGTAAAATTTGCTAGCGATAGAGGTGCAAGATTAGTATTTACTAGTAGCCCTGAAGCATTCGGAATTCAAAATCAGATGCCGCTTGATGAAGAAGCAGAGGCCATTTCCCCTAGCCCTCACCATCATCTTAGGCACTCTTACGGAGCAAGCAAATATCTAGGTGAAATATTAGTTCAATATGCAGTTCGTGAAAGAGGGCTAGATGGGAGAATCATTAGGCCATTCAATGGCTATGGACCTAGACTAAAAGGTGGAGAACATGGACAAGTAACCTCTATTTTTATTCAACAATGCCTAGAAAATTCAAACATTACCCTTCATGGTGATGGAAGCCAAACTCGTTGTTTCACATGGTATTCAGATTTAATTGATGGAATTGTAGCATTAGGAGAATTAGATGAAGGACTGGATGGATCTTCTTTGAAAGGTAGGTCATTTAATATCGGTTCAAAAGAAGAAGTGACCATTAGAGACTTGGCTGAATTAACACTAGAAATTTCTGGCTCAAAAAAAGAAATCGTTCCTGAAGAGGGGCACCCTGGAGACACATTACGACGAGTTCCCGACACTTCTTCTGCAGAGGCTGCTCTAGGTTGGCAATCTACCGTAGGAATCAAAGAAGGGATTCTGAGATGTTGGGAATGGATTTTATCAGAATAATTAATCAAATTGACTTATTTGTTTAATTAAATGTTCAATTATTAAAGGTGAAAAACCCAATACACAATTCTCGTCGCCTGAAATCACCCTAGCATAATTACCCATTTCACCCGCCAAATCATAACCACCTGCTTTTCCAACCCAACTATTTGATTCTAGCAATTCAATTATGATTTCAGGAGATAAATCATCAATTTCTACAGTAGCATATTCAACATTAGAAATTATTTTCCAACCTGATTCATCTCTAGACAAAACGGCTGTCCCAGACCAAACATTGTGGCATCCGCCACTTAACCTTAGTAACATTACAGCCCCTGAATTTCTATCATTTGGCTGACCTAATGAAATTTTGAAATCTTCGGGATCCTCAACTAATGTGTCTGCTACAATTATGAAATCAGGAATTATATTTTCAGATTCCAATTGGAGAGAAAATTCCACTTTAGCTGACTGGATTTTATTTGCTAGTACTGCTGCTACCTGCTCACCTACATCTAATCCAGTTGGAGGCGTGATTTCGGGACTAACTAAAGGACTTGCAGAAATTGACACACATTGACCTAGTAATGCCTTTTTTAGCATTTCTAAACGGCGCGATGATGCTGAAGCAAGGTGTATCTTTGGGGTTCCCACATTAACCCGGGACAAGGAACGAGTTTATCATGCGGACCTATGTGCGGTTAACGGGGAATGAGTGTGGCCGGAGTGAAAGAACGAATTCCAACGTATGTTGTCGGACTAGATGAAAAGATGCAAGGGGGTATCCCTAAGGGACACATTGTACTACTTGCAGGTGTTTCTGGTTCCATGAAATCAAGTTTAGGTTTCTCAATGCTTTACAACGCCGTTTTGGAAGGTAGAACATCAGGAATTTACGTCACCCTTGAACAAGGAAAAGACAGTTTGGGAAGCCACATGGCTGGGATGGGAATGGATGTCCAAGACCCACGTGTGCGTAGCCGTATTGCAATTATTGATCTAGCAGACTTGAGAGTTCAACTTGACTCTCAAGGTATGACTGATAGTGTCGACTGGATGGGGCAACTCATCAAGCAATTAGCTAACTACCGTGATAGTATTGGGTTTGAAGTAGTGGTATTCGACAGTTTGGGTGCATTCTTTACACTAACAAAAATGCAAAATCCTAGAGATGAAGTTTTCAGATTCTTTGAAGCAATTCGTAGAATGGGGTTGACTGGCCTAATCATATGTGAAATGATGGGAGAAACAAAAAATCAATATGGGGAATTTGGAATTGAAGATTACCTCTCTGATGGAGTCATTCATCTGGTAATGGAACGTCATGGCGATTCCGTTAACAGAAAAATTGGAATTGTCAAGATGAGGCATACAGACCACGCATTGGGATACAAACCATATCGTTGGAACTCTGCTGTTAGTAAATTTACAACAGAATAATCATTCAACTGTTACTGATTTTGCTAAGTTTCTAGGTTTGTCAAC
>MDTE01160081.1_pt1 | contig 11470 bp, 8 predicted proteins | sample 811231 | NCBI WGS metagenome assembly MDTE01 (sample SAMN05326651, study PRJNA326480) | marine metagenome | isolation source: seawater | place: Indian Ocean: Red Sea | collected 2010
CTCCAATATTAATTGTGAATTAATTGAATCAAAAAGTATGATCGTAACCTTATTCCCCAAGCTAGAAAACTTCTGATCATTTCATATGTTGGATGTGAAGCAAAGAATAATGAAATTACAACTTTAGGAGTAGCACCTACTCTTTTTCTGGGATCTATGCCAAAATCTTTTTTCCAATTTAGAGAGTAAGGAACAATCATTAACGAAAAAGCTATCATAGCTTTATTTTTATTCATAGATTGTTTATTCAGATCATTTTGAACTGGAAATTCTTTTCCTTTACTTTTTTGACAATTCGAAAAAAATTACATCCAAAAATTTGAACTGGTTTAAAAAAAGGGTGGAAGAAAAATCATTAACCAAAAAAGAAAATTTTTTAAATTAATTCAGTCGTAAAATTTAAGTTACCTCCCATCCGTAAATCTTATGTGCCATCTCAGGAGAGACCAGTTCATCAATCACATCCTCTTTTACTTTCTCTCTATCACGAGACTTCGGGTCACCATATCCACCACCACCAGCTGTTAATACTGAAATACGATCACCAATAGAAACAGGAACTCTCTTAGTACTCATCCGCATTTCCTTTTCAGTATCAGGGAAGGCAATAATGGTATTAGCTTCGGGCTCCTGTCCCCCTTTAAGAGCCCATGGACGACTTTTTGATTTCTTCATCACAGTCAAAAATTCTCCATCACTGACAAAGCGGATGTCTCGATGCAAACCAAGGCCTCCACGATATTTCCCTGCCCCACCAGAGTCAGTTCGCAATTCCACCTTTTCAAAAAACATCCCCGTATTGGGCTCAAGGACTTCGACTGGAGTATTCCTACAAATACTTTCTGAAAGATGAATTAAAGCGCTTGAGCCATCATGCTCAGGTGAAGCGCCCCAACCAATGGCATCATTATTACTTAAAGCAAAAAATTTACCTGTTTGAGGGTGTATTCCAAGCATCATAAAACCAGGAACATCACCTCCAGAAGATGCAGCGATTCGATCAGGGATCGCAGATGCCAAAGCCTTAAATAATAGTTCAAGAGCAACAATCCCAGTCCATAAAGTAAAAGTGGGAGCAGGATAGACTGCGTTAAACAAATTACCAGGTTCCGCATGAACTTCTAAAGCTCTAGAGTGTCCTGCATTGGATGGTTCGTCAGGTGTTGTCAGAGCTTTAAGGACTACTTTACACATAGCTAGTGTTGTACCAAACGGCATATTGACTGGTCCTTTCTGGGTACCTGCTGAACCAGTAAAATCTACGATGAACTTTCCATCCCTAATCGTTACAGTGACTTTCATCTCGATTGGATCATCACCTATTCCATCGTCGTCGATGAAATCAATTGCTGTCCATGAACCTTGAGGTAAATTCATTAATGATTTACCAGTTGTCCGCTCTGCAGAATCCAATATCTGAGTAATGGACTGATTGACAAGTTCACGTCCGAATTTCGAAATGATTTCTTGCAAACGCCTCTCCCCAGTTCTGATACTTGCTACCATGGCGTTAAAATCGCCAATAACTACATCAGGCATTCTTGAGTTAAAACGTATAAGTTCAATCAACTCATTATCAACCTTTCGTCTTTTTACCAATTTAGTCCCTGGAAAAATAAGACCTTCCTGATGCATATCGGTAGAATCCAAAACATAACCTGGGTCCTTCGCTCCAAGATCCATCCAATGTGCCCTAACAAGGAGAAAGCCAAATAATTCTCCCACCTGATCAAACACTGGAGCTGTCAATGTAGCATCGTAGGAGTGAGCTGCATTCCAATAAGGATAGTTTGAAATTATAACATCACCGTCGTTGAAGTTTTCCTCACCAAGATACTCAACCAGCTTTCGGATACTGTAATCGTTTGCGCCAAGAAAGCTGGTTAAACCAGGTCCTTCAGCAATAAGATCAAGCTTACGGTCATATACTGATATACCAAAATCCAAAACTTCATAGATAACAGGGCTACATGCAGTTCGCATTAATGTCCCCCGCATTTCTTGTGCAACTGCAATCAGGTAGTTTCTGATAACTTCAACTACCGATCCATCAACATTTTTTTTCTTTTTGGCTGACATTAGATTCCCGTTGATATCAATAAGTTTCCATATCGATCAATTTCAAGCTTCTGCTTGGAGTGAATAACAGTTACCGAAGTACCTTCATCAATTATAGCTGGCCCATACAAAGAATCTCCTTTCCCTAACTTCGCTCGATCATAAACAACAAATGGAAGCATATCACGCTGTGTAAAACAAAATGCAGACCTATTCCCTACTTTGGCTGAATCTATCCCGAATGATGAATCAGAAATTTCTGCAAGATTGGGCCGTTTAAAAGCACCAATTCCTCTGATACGAAGATTCAAGACTTGTATCTGAGAATCCATAACATGTCCGTAACGTTGTTCATGTTCTTGGGTAAATTGTTCATGAATGAAATTGTAATCAATGGGTTTCCCTACGCTAATTGGAAGAGCGTGCTCCTGGCCAAGATAACGAAGTTCCAATTGCCTAACCAAAACCGTGTGTTCAGAACTAACACCCTGTTCACGGAGTGACGAGAGTGCCTCTGACTCGAGCTCTTCAAAAACTTTTTCAAGTTGTATAACAGGAGTTTCCTCAAGAAGGCTGATATTAGTTCGGGCATAATCATCAATGACATCGGTATTCAGCATACCCCATGCTGAGAACCCACTCGGTGCCACAGGTATGATTACTTCAGAGATGCCAAGTTCTTGAGCAACCACAGGGGCAAGCATTGGCCCTGCACCACCGAACCCAAGCAAAGTCGCAGTAGTTGGATCACGCCCAAGTTCTACAGTGATTTGACGAACAGCACCAACAGTCTTTGCAATTAAAACATCAAAAAGACCTGAAGCTGCTTGAATAATTGATGTCCCAAGAGGAACTGCAAGTTTTTCTTCAATTCCTTTTTTTGCACCTAAAGCATTAAGTGTCATTCCACCGTTAAGAAAGCAACTTGGATCGATGTATCCAAGACAAAGTGCTCCATCGGTAACGGTCGGTTCAAAACCACCTCGATCATAACATATTGGACCTGGTTCAGATCCTGCGCTCCTTGGTCCTACCTTTAGAAGTCCTTCATCAATCCAAGCAATAGAGCCTCCTCCAGCACCTATTGATCGGATATCATAGACGGGGATAAGCATTGGATGATCTTCAAGTTTTGCTTCAAAGGCTGCTGCTGCTCTTGAACCTTCAATTTTACAGACATCCAATGACGTGCCACCTACATCAAAAGTAATTAAATCGTCTCGATCTAGAAGATCCGCTAAATATTCAGCTCCTGCAATCCCACCTGCAGGACCTGAAAGCACAGTGTGTGTTGGTGAACGTCTGGCTGTTTCCCCAGTCATGGCACCACCACCAGATCGCATCACCAAGAATCTTCCAGAGAAACCATTCACTTGAAGTTTATCTTCCAGGTGATTCATGTATCGTTCGAATATTGGACGAATATAGGCATCAATAACTGTAGTGCTGGTTCTCTCAAACTCACGATGTTCTCGAGCAATATTGCTTGAGATCGAAACCACAACATCCGGATACAATTCCTTGACTATTTCAGCGACTCTTTGCTCATCAATGGGATCCACGTAAGAATAGAGAAAACAAATAGCAATTGCCTCGACTCTGAGTTCTTCAACAAGCTTTTTTATTGCTTTTATAACATCATTTTCATCCAAAGGTTGTTCAACTTGACCCAAGTAATTCCTTCTACACTTAACTCCCATGATGCATCTTCGAGTAACAAGTGGTTCGGGTCGTGAATAAAGAAAATTGTACATGTGCTTGTCCGGCACATTTGCACGGCCAATCAAAAATATATCCCTAAATCCTTCATTGGTAATAATTCCTGTTTTAGCACCTCGGCGTTCTATCAAAGAATTAAGTCCTAGCGTTGTTCCATGAATGAATGTATCCACATGCACAAGAGAAGGTTCAAGGTCATCAATTGCTTTTAAAACTCCAATCCAGGGCTCACTTGGAGTTGTGCTGGACTTTTTTAACTCAAATTGTCCTGTTTGCATATCAAGTTTTATTGCGTCAACAAAAGTCCCACCAATATCAACAGCAATTCGAGTTTTTTTCTCTTTATTCATAGAATTTCTCGGAGTAGGTCATGTTCTTCTCTTAAAAAAAATTTAATTTAGAAATTTTGAATTTTTTAACTGAGCCAATTTCCAGCAAGCCGTGAAATGACCTTCTGAAACTTCTCCAAGGACTTGTTTTTCTAAACAACGAGATTCAGACAAAGGGCAACGTGGTGATAAATTACAACCAAACCTTTCTATTGTGTCATCAAGATCACGTTTTAATTCAACCTTATCTAACCTAGATTTTCCGTTTAAACGTGGAATTGCATTTAGAAGTGCTTGAGTATAAGGGTGCTTTGGAGCATTGAAAACTCGCTCAACCGGTCCATCTTCAACAACTCTTCCAAGGTACATTACTATGATCCTACTACATAGACCACGAACAGTTGCAAGATCATGGGAAATAAAAAGATAGGTTCGGTCAAAATTTTGGATTAGCATGTGAATTAGTTCCAAAACTTGAGCTTGAATGGTTGCATCAAGTGCTGAGGTTGGCTCATCAAAAACAATTAATTCTGGGTCTATAGAAAGTCCCCGAGCGATTCCCACTCTTTGTGCTTGTCCACCAGAGAGTTCTTTTGGTAAACGAGGTTTAAAACTTGGTAATAAACTTACTTGGTCAAGAAGCTTATCAACCAGAATATTTTTTTCTTCAGGTTTCAATTTCAAGAGCCTGAGAGGATCAGCTATAATCTCTTTAACAGACATCCGAGGATTTAGGGAATCCAGAGCGTCTTGAAAGACTAACTGCATTCGACGTCTAAGCCTTCTTAATTCCAACCGACTCTGTTTTTTAAGGTCAAATCCATCAAACTTTACCTCTCCCCGAACAGGCTGTATAAGTCCCAAGATTGTCCGAGCTAATGTACTTTTCCCACAACCGCTTTCACCTACAATTCCTAGTGTTTCTCCTCGATTGAATGATAAGTTGATATCATTTAATACCATCTTTTCTGTCCCCCCTAACCTTTTCGCATATGCAACATCTACGTTCTTTAAACTAACAAGTGGTTCCAAATTTTCTGTATCTAAAGACGCCTTTTTCTTATTGTTTGTTCGATTGTTGTTCTGGTAATGGCCTTGATCATTTCTTGGAGTTTTAATATCAGGGAAAAAACACCTTACCATCCATTTTTCGTCCTTTGATACCATCCTCGGAAATTCAGTTCTGCAAAGCTGATCAGAAAATCTGCAACGAGGTTCAAAGGAACATGAGACTGGAGGAACTGATAATTGAGGCATTAAACCAGATATTGGCATTGGTATGCCCACCTCATGATCCGGATTAGGAATGGCATTAATCAAAGCGCAGGTATACGGATGTGATGGCTCACTAAGTAAATTATTTGTCAAACCCATTTCGACAAGAGAACCTGCATACAAAACCAGTAAACGATTACAAATAACAGAAATCGCTGCAATGTCATGAGAAATGACCACAATCGCCTGTTTATTTTGATCTGCCATGTCTCGGAAAAGGTCAAGAATTTCACGGGTTAGTGTCACATCAAGACCCGTGGTGGGTTCGTCTGCCAGCAATACAGGTGCATGACATGCTAAGGCAAGTGCGATCATTATTCTCTGACACATTCCACCAGATAATTCATGAGGGAAGGACCTATATCGAAGCTCAGGATCCCGAATACCAACCTGCTCTAAAAGTTTCAGCGTCGTTTCAGTAACATCTCTTTGATTCAATCCATGGTGGGTTCTTACCCTATCAGCAATCTGCTTTCCCACACTCCGAGTAGGACAAAGAGCCATCCTTGGATTTTGAAAACATAATGCTGCCTTAAGGTGCTGCCTTTTATTTGAGGCTGAATTCCCAATTTCTAGTAAGTCAATATTATCTATTGATATTCTACCAGTAACCCTAGAATCTATTGGAAGTTGACCGGCAATCGCACGGGCAATCATACTTTTCCCGGCTCCGCTTTCTCCTACTAGTCCCACGACTTCTCCTGGCAATACTTCGAAACTCACATTTGATAAAGCCGAAACATTACCGGTGGGACTAGGCAAATCGACCGAAAGTTTTTCGACAATCAATCCTGACTTGCTCATTGTCTTAAATTTGTTTTTTCCAAAACCCCTTCACCTATCAAATTAAAACCCAAAACCGTGATAAAAAGTGCCAATCCGGGAAAAACAGAAGTCCACCATCTGCCGCCAACAACATCTGCAGCCCCTGTACTAATCATTGAGCCCCATTCAGCCTCTGGAATTTGAATGCCCAAACCTAAAAAAGAAAGCCCGGCGAGAGTTAACATTGCCCATCCACAGTTCAATGGTGCAATGACCAGTAAAGGCCTTAATGCATTCGGGAAAACATGCCGAAATAGTATCCTAGTAGGACTATTTCCAGCACATTCAGCAGCTTCAACGAATGATCTTTCCCGAAGGACACGAATTTCACTTCGCATCAACCGTATATAGGCTGGAATAAAAACAAGACTGATAGCAAAAATAAGATGGATAAAATCCCTCCCAAACATTGCTGAAACAGTAAGCGCAAGTATGAATGGAGGAAATGCCTGGATAATATCGGTAATCCGCATGGCTACAGACTCGACCCACCCACCAAGATACCCAACAACAGCTCCAAGCGTTCCTCCAACACAAACTGCTATGAATACCGATAACAATCCAATACTGAGATCTAGACGCCCTCCGTGAACAATTCTACTCCATACATCCATACCGTTTCCATCTGTCCCAAACCAATGGACAGCACTAGGACCAGATAAAAAAGAAGCAAAGTCTATCTCTGTTGGCCCCCATCGGCTCAACCATGGTGCAAAAATCGAAATTATTACCATTAAGGCTATAATTATGGTTCCAGCAACAATCAGTTTCACCCCTGATTGGTGTTTTATTTTCCCCGCAAAAAATATTCTTCCTTGCATCAATACCTAATTCTAGGATCCAAAAAAGCCTGAACAATATCTGCAATTAAAAAAATAATCACATAGAACCCAGCTGTCACCAAAACGAATGCCTGAATCACAGGATAATCTCTTAATAAAAGTCCACGTAAAGCCCACTGACCAAATCCCTGCCACGAAAATACGTATTCCACCAAAACACTTCCTCCAATAAGATTTCCGAATATGAGGCCCGCCAATACAGGAAGGGGAACTAAAGACTCTCGAAATAGATATTTCCAAAAAAGTTCCTTTGAGTTAATGCCGTGGGCCTTTGCACAATGATATGCAGAAGAACCCATAACCTCCAAAGCAGAAGCACGAACGGAGCGCATCATTGGAGCTGCCCCAACAATTCCAAGAGTCAGAACTGGGAGGGCAAGATGGCTTAATGCAGAGCCAAGAGCACGCCAATTACCACTGATCAAGGCATCCAAAGTTAAAAAACCTGTGAAAAGTTCTAACCCAATATCGCTTTCAATCCTTCCAATAGGTGGAGGTGCCCAATCGAGCAATCCAAAAAATATCAAGATCAAAACCAAAGCAAACCAGAAATCAGGTAATGAATTTCCCACAAGGACGACAAACCTGGAAAAATGATCAGATATTTTCCCAGCCTTATAAGCACTTAGAAAACCAAGAAAAATGGAAAGAAGTAGAGAAAAAATAAAACCATATAAAACAAGTTCAAGCGTCCTCGGCAAACGTTCTCGAATTTGTTCCACTACAGCACGATTAGTCTGAATTGAAGTCCCAAAATCACCTCGGAAAACCCCCGACATATAGTCGAAATACTGGATAAAAATAGGACGGTCTAGACCATATCGGATGCGGGTCCTTTCAATATCTTCTTCTGTAGCTGTTTCTGGAACGATTGACAGAATCGGGTCACCTGGCAAAACCCGTATCAACATGAAACAGAGTATGCTGACTCCGATCAAAACCGGAATCAGCCTCTGTAATCGCCTCAGAATCAGTGCGATAAAGCGCACTGCAAATAGCTTAAATTGATGTTTTCACCAAGAATTTATATGGATAGATAATGGAGTCTAAATAAACCATCAACTGGCTGAACCCAACCCGAAACTCTAGAAGATACAGGCAAATCAAAATTAGGTTGCGCTAAGACTAACCATGGCACATCAGCAGCCAGAATACCTTGGAGCTCTCTGAATAAAACAGCTCGTGCATTTTTATCGGCCAGTTTGTTGAGCTCAAGAAATATTTGCTTTACTCTTGGGTTGTCATAACCAGCATAATTCAAAAAGCCGCCTGGGGTTAAACTTGTTGCCAAAAGGTATTCAATATCGTTGACCCACATCTGCCCACTTGCAATTTGAAGAGGTATAGACTTGTCTGTTCGACGTTGAAAAAGTGTACCAGGATCAAGTGCGCTGATTTTTAAGTTCACACCGATCTTTTTGAAAGCACTACCAACAATTACTGCCATCCGCTCCTGCTCAACATCGCCAGCCATTATAGCGATTTCAATTTCAAATCCATTTCCCTGTCCTGCTTGCTGAAGAAGAGAGCGTGCTTTATCCAAATTGAAATCAAATGGATAACCTGCTGGAGAAGAACCCGGCATATCAAGGGGTACAGGGCTTGTAGACCTCCGAGCATTTCCATTGAAAACATTTTTAATTATGGCTTCGTAAGGAACAGCATGAGCCAAAGCTTGACGAACCTTTGGATTATCTAAAGGTGGAAAAGATGAAGACATCGGCATAAAAACCCACTCATTACTCGGACTTGAGATAACATTGATACCAGGCTTGTCTCTTAGATCATCGATATCACGTCGAGACAAACCAATACCAATATCCACTTCACCCTTTTCAAGAAGAAGGCGACGATTAGCAGCTGAAGGTACAACTTGTAGACGAACTCGTTTGACTCTAGGTTGGTCCAGAGGGTAATTTGGATTTGCCTCAAGAACAATTTCTTGACCTGCTATGTAGGAGGCTACGTTATAAGGACCTCCACTTTGAGGATTCTTTGTTGTCCATTCTTTTGCCCAAATATCATCAGATGATGCATGCTTCTTTAACTCTTTAGAATCAAAAATATACAAGCAAATCACCTGAATATGAGAAGAAAGGCTACTTGGCTGAGATTGGGTAAATCGGACCGTATAATCATCAATCACTTCAACCTGACTTTCCTCTGTAAGTCCTATCATACGATAGATACCCGCAACATTGGCCTTAGCTGCAAAAGCCCGGTCTTTTGACCATTTTACATCATGCGCTGTGATAGGATTACCACTTGGAAACTTAAGACCTCGTTTTATTTTTAATGTCCAAACCTGGCCTTTTGAATCGCTTTCCCAAGACTCGGCATAAACCGGCACAATATTATCTGTATCCATAACCAAAGCTTTACCTGCTGATTTTACATCATAATCAATCATGTACGGGTAGCAGTTCTTAAACATGGCAAGACCAACTAAATCAAAAGCCAAATAGTCCTGATCCCAGCCTCCAAGATCCGCAGGAATTGCTACAACTAAATCTCTAGTACCCTGAGAAAAAACACTGTCTGGATTAACCGCCATAAGCAGTCCAACATTTGCACTCAGTTGAAAAAATTGACGGCGATTGATACCAATTGAGTTTTGCTTTTTTTTCACATTCATAACTTCCTTTTTTAAAAATTATCAAAAAACCGAAACTTTTTTATAAATCTTAAATCACTTGATTTGATTAAAAATTTGATATATATGATGAATAATGTTATATGTCAATTCTTTTTTAAGAAATAAATAGCGAAATTGAAATGTCTCTTAAAAAAAATTATTTATTATCAGCTTTAAAATAAATATATATGATTTCCCAAAGGAATAATATGATGCTTACATTACTTCAATCTCAACTGAAATTTTTAGCCATCTATACTTATGACAATCTATATTAATTCAGATTTTGATGGGGGAAGCATTCATTGCAAGAATGCAGAAACACCTGAAAAAATTGAATTAGAACTTATAGCAGATCCGGTTGGTCGCGAAAGATACTGGTTTTATTTTCGATTAACAGGTGGTCGTGAACAATCTTGTAATATTTTTTTAAAAAATGCAGGGGAGGCATTTCGACTTTCAGAAAGAATAAATTCAGACATACCCGGTCCTTGGATCGATTACTCAGCCTGTGCATCATACGATCTTCAGAAATGGTTTCGTGTTCCTACAAGATTTAAAGATGATCAACTCGAGATTACATTCAAACCAAGTAAAGATGTCATTTACTTTGCCAGTTTTCCTCCTTATACATACGATAAACATATTAAGCTCATTAATTCAGCACTTAATTTCCCTCAGGCCTCCCTTGAATTACTTTGCCAAACCCACCAAGGTCACAATATTGAGCTTTTAAAAATTGGTGACTCTCAACAAGAGAAACTGTCCTGTTGGATTTGTGCTCGCCAACATCCGTCTGAAACGATGGCTGAATGGTTTAGTGAAGGACTTATAAATAAACTGATTGATGATGATGATTTCTTGTCAAGAAAACTTCTATCCAAAGCTACATTTTATATTGTTCCCTGTATGAATCCTGATGGGGCCTGGCAAGGTCGAACTCGGAGAAATGGAGGAAATGTAGACCTTAATCGAGAATGGTTAGATCCTAGTTTAGAAAAAAGTCCTGAAGTTCTTTCCGTTCTTAAAAAGATGACAGAAACAAGTGTCGATTTTTTTATGGATGTTCACGGAGATGAAGAACTTCCATATGTTTTTCTTGGAGGACCACTAGAAGTTCCATCATTAACTGAAAGGATGGAGAAGAATTTCAGGAAATTTCAAGCCGCACTGGAATCAGTGAATCCTGATTACAAACGAGGTTACAAATATCCAGGTGGTCCCCCAGAAAAAGCAGATCTTCGTATGGCTTGGAATTACATTGGCGAAAGATTTCAATGCTTAAGCATCCTTGTCGAACAACCATTTAAGGACTGTGAACATGCTCTTGACATTGAAAAAGGTTGGTCACCTGAAAGAAGTAAGAAACTAGGTGAGTCGAGTTTAATTGCTTTGAATTCTGTGATCGATCAACTCCGGTAAAATTATTTAATTCAAAAACCTACTCTTCAATTGCAAGCATAGAATAAGAATCTATAAATTTTCCAATATCATCTTGAAGGCAAAACCTTATGTTTTGATCCATTATGAAATGGAGTTTAGGATAAGTTAAATTGAAAGGAAGCTTTACCTTCTACTCCTTATGGGTTTTGTTTTTTTATCATCGAATCAGCTAAGAAAATCTGATTCAGATCTTCATGTCACCATAGGTTATTGTGTTGTTTCCGAATTCCGACTTATCATAATTTTGTTGATTAGTATAATCTTGGTTATAGTTTTTCCTCAGACAGTGTCTTTCTTACTAACACTTTTGAGAAAATATTCACTTGAATCAAAATCAAAACCCC
>MDTE01196995.1_pt1 | contig 11469 bp, 8 predicted proteins | sample 811231 | NCBI WGS metagenome assembly MDTE01 (sample SAMN05326651, study PRJNA326480) | marine metagenome | isolation source: seawater | place: Indian Ocean: Red Sea | collected 2010
CTTTTAGCAATTATTTTTTATATGATACTTACTTATAAATTTGGCTAGATTTTGTACCTGGTAATTACAAATTCTAAGTTAATTATTTTATATTTTATGAAGTTAAATTTGAATAAAGCAAATATTTTTATTAATTTATATATATTAATTTTTTAATGATTTCCTATTCATAATTAAAATATATAAAGAATTTTAGAGATAAACATTTTTTGAAAAAACAAATTTTAGAATTTTATGTTGTTTTTAAATAATTTTTCTTGAATATTATTTAATCAAAATATATTATGTTATGGTGTTTAAGATTAGTCTGTGATCAATAAAGAGAACAACATATATAGACCTGAGATTGACGGATTAAGAGCCTTAGCAGTCCTTTCAGTAATATTTAATCACTTTAATAAATCGCTACTTCCAAATGGGTATCTTGGTGTTGATATATTTTTTGTTATTTCGGGATTTGTAGTTACATCATCTCTTTCAAGAAGAAAGTCAACAAAATTCTCAGAATTTTTTATCTCTTTTTATAAAAGAAGGATAAGAAGAATATTGCCCCCTCTTTTAACTTTTATATTTTTTACATCGATAATTTTATGTCTTTTTAATCCTATTCCTAATACATCTCTAAAGACTGGCATTACTTCAATTTTTGGTATGTCCAACTTTTACTTGCTGAGAAATTCTACAGATTATTTTGCACAATCTTCTGAACTTATGCCTTTTCTTCACACATGGTCCTTAAGCGTAGAAGAGCAATTTTATTTTATTTATCCATTTTTAATTTGGGGAACTGGATTTGCTAAGGACTCTAAAAGAAATTATAAAAGTCTTTTATTTATTATCTTATCGCTAACAATATTATCTTTTTGTAGTTTCTCATATTTTTATATATCAAATCAATCAGCTGCTTATTTCTTAATGCCAAATAGATTTTGGGAAATTGGTCTTGGCTGTGCAGCTTTTTTAATTTCAATGAAATTCAATATTTCTAGCCATAAATCAGCATTTTTCTTATCAATAGTATCATTTCTTACAATTTTATTGAGCTTCACTTTTACTAATTTAAATCCTGTTTTATCTGCTTTAGCAATAACCATATCCACTTGCATACTTATTTTAACTATTCAAAGAAATAAATTTTTGTATTCTTTATTTACTAATAAAAAAATTGTTTTTATAGGATTAATTTCTTATTCTTTATATTTATGGCACTGGGGAGTTCTTTCCATAAGCAGAATTACAGTAGGAGTTTATTGGTGGACAATACCTTTCCAATCGTTAATAATGTTTTATTTATCTAAGAAATCTTATGACTTAGTTGAGGTTCCCTCAAGATCAATTATAGTAAAAATTAATAAAAAAATTTTATTATTAATATCCTTTTTAATTACATTCATATCAATCTTTTGGTTAAGACTTTCAAATCCATTTAACGTACTTTTTCTAGGAAATGAGAATTTAAAAAATAACTATTCTGATGATGAAATCTGGGATAGAAAAAAATGTGGTAATAGTAGAAAAGCGTATAGTGTACCATCAGATAATTTGTTAAAAAGATGTTGGTTGGCTAAGGATAGTAATAAAGAAAATATACAGAAAATTAGAAAAAATATTTTTATGTATGGAAATTCTTATAATGAACAACTAATGCCTATACCAACTTATATTTATCAAAATTCAAATAAATATAATTTTAATTCTTATTTCTCTCAGGGTTGTATCTCGTCCTTGGAAATAATTAATATTAATGAATACAGACCTAGGCATTGCGCAAATGTGTTTGAAAAATATTTAAAATTCTTTCAGCAACAATCTAAGGAGGGAGATGTTTTATTAATAGCTAACTCATATGATTTTTTATTTACCCCCAATAAGAAAGGTTTTCAAAAAGATGAATTTGAGTTAAATAATAAAGAATTAACTGAAATATACATAAATGAAATAATAAATTTATCTAAACAATTAAATAAAGATAATAAAAAACTTATGCTTACAAATGCTATCCCAGTAATAGATTTTGATCCACGATATTGTTCATCATGGTTTAATGCACTAAATAGAAATTGTATTAAAAATAAAAATTTATTAAACTCAAAAATTAATTTAAGAATTAAAAATATAAATCAAAAACTAAATATTTTAAAAAATGAAGGAATCATTGTACTTGATATATATGGAGAATTAATTAAAAAATTTAAAAATAATGATGAAAGGATTCATATTTATTATTATAATGGGAACCATTTGAGTAAGAAGGGTGCACTAAAATTGAAGGATTACTTTCAAGAAACTTTACTAATAAATTAATTTAGTAAAATGATATAAAATTTATTTTTAAAAAAAGAGATATATAATAAATAATAAATTATTTTTTGTAGATAGCTTAGAAATTACTAATAAAATAATCCAAGATATAATCTATTAATAAGAATTCATGTGTTTAAAAATCTCATAAAATTAATGCTAATAAGTAGTAAATTGTAGATCTTATTCAAATAAGTTCATTACTAAGTAATAATTTTAGTATTTCTTTATAAGACTTCTTATTTAAAAAAGAATGCATTGGGAAATATATATATTCATTTTTTAAGATTTTTGCATTTTCCAAGAAAGTATTATTTAACTCACCTAAGTTTGGTAGGTTTGTTGTTCCTGTTTCAATACCATTTTGAAATAGAACTTTTTTCGCCTTGTTAAGATCTTTAACTCTTATTAAAAATTGCCAGTAACTGAATTTTCTTTCCGAATTATTATGAATATCACTAAATATATTTTTTTTATTTTTTAAATTTAATTCATTATAAGCTTCCATTAAATTATTTACATATTTATTTCTCTCATCAATAAGTGATTCTAAAGATTCAAAATGGAAATTAATTGTTTTTAATTGTATTAATGAGATAGCTTCAAAATAGAAACTTGGAAGTTTTTTTAATTTAAATTTAATAATTGAACCACTTAAGACCTTTTCAAAAAGATTTCGTTGATATTTTCTTAACAAGAAAAGTAATGGATAAGTAAATAAGCTAAATATATATTTATTTAAACTCATATTCCAAATAAATGTTTTAAGAATAATTTTTTTAATTCTTTTAGGATTAGGTTCCGATAATTTTTCAGAATATTTTTTAATATCTTTTGTTAAGAATTCTTTAGTTAATGCAAAACCACCATTATATCCATCTACATATTTAGTTAAAGATGTGCTACAAATCGCAGCCTCTCCAAATGTACCAAGAAGTTTTCCTTTATATCTGGAACCTATAGATTGAGAGATATCTTCAATTAGAGGAATGTTATATTTATTACACATCATGCTAATAAAATCTAGGTTAGGTACATATCCGAACAAATATGTCAAAAAGAAGATACTGGGTTTTTCAGCTAAAGAATCTTCTAGTAGTTCATATCTTGGTCCAAAATCTTCTAAATTTATATCAATGAATTTAATATTCAAATTCAGTGACTCTATTACACTTACCATAGGAGCGATATTTATTGGAGTCATCAGTACAGTAGAACCTTTAGGTATTTTTAGCGAATGAACTATACTATGAAGAGAGGTTCTAGCATAAGGGAAAAAAGTGGTTTTATATGGTGCAAAATAACAATTAAATTTATCTTCTACTTTATTAAGAAGAGATTTTTTGGGTCTTTTTAAAATAAATGGGTTTAGATTTGAATATAGAAAAGTTGTAAAATCATAAACTAAACTATGTTGAACTGAACCTCTTGAAATGGCCATTGTATAGCTAAATAAATATTATTTTATATTGTATTTGTCTTTAAATCTGGATGCAATTCGATATGCATTTGTCATCGTCAATAATGCAATTGTACTGCCAGGAATTGAAGGGAATGAAGATGGATCAATTATAAAAACATTTTTTAATCCTAATATTTCTCCATTTGTATAGCAGTTAAAAGATGATTTTGGGCTTTTCATCATTGGTAAAGTACCACCATAATGCCATCCACCCAATTTGTTCCCAGACAAAAAATTCCCTATTAACTTAGAGAATGGTATAGGAAATAACCTTAATATTTTGAATTTTGAAATAATCGCAATTGTGGTTGAAATTATTAAAGAATTTGGACAATTAAAGTCTTCTTCAATTATATTTATTTCTTGTTTTAATTTACCTGATTGTTGTTTTACCTTACTTATTAAAACTGCTTCTGGGCCTAAATCTGAATGAAATACACTATTTGAAAAGTTTACAAGTTTCAAAAAATAAGAAAGGGGATAGTAAATAATAAATGGAAATTTATCTTTTATCTTTTTTAAAATAATCTTATTAAGGTCTCCAATTTGCGTATGAGACCATAAATTTTTAGTGGATTTACTTCTATATTCTAAAAAGTATTTGCAGAGAGAATAACTATTATTATTAGTGTTATTTTTTTTAAAAAAATTTTTTAGTTCAAATTTTATATGAGCTTGAAATATTCTTGGTGCTGATTTTATTTTGTATTTTCTAACTCCATTACCATAAATACTTTTATCAATAAGTGCAGTAGTATTTACGCATCCAGCACCAACAAAGATATTGTCATATATTTTTTCACTTATTGAATCACCTTTTTGAATTTCTACTAATAATTTATTTTTATGAGTTTTTATTATGTTAACAAAGGAGCCTTCAGTATATTTTATTAAACCTTGATTTACCCACTCGCTAAATTTTTGTTCTGAATCAAATGGAATTAATTGATTTTCATGATTTTCAGTTTTGATTGCTATTCTAGAATTTCCTATATAACAATTCTTACTGATTTGCTTGGAATATTTAAGAGGATCTATAGGGAAACCTTCATTCAATTCGTCTAAATTTTGTTTAATTTTTAATGTAGAAATTACATCAGCATATTCTCTTAATTTTGGTATCGCATCTTTAGGCCAGTTAATAAGGTCATTATTCTTTGGTTGAAGAATAGACCCGCTATAAGCTTTACTAAATCCACCAAAAGCATGACTTGAACATATTCTTTTTGAGTTTGTTTTTACATCCCAACGATTATCATTTAATCCATAAAGAAAATAGCTACCATTAATATCTTTTGCATTAGGAACACTTTTATTAGGTTGATTTAAATATGGTTTTTTTAATCCAATATCAATCACATCGATTTCAAGACTTTTATGTTTTATTAATGCCAAACATGCTCCATAGGCGGATAAACCACTACCAATAATTAATATTTTCTTTTTTTGTTGAGAACTAATATTTGTTGTCATAGCATAAATTAACTTATCATACTTTAGTAAAATAAAAAGATTTAAATATCTAATTCATGTGATTTGTTTGTTACTAGAAAATTCATCTAAAATTAAATGGTAAATAAAAAATAATATAGATTAAAAATGAAGATTTGTTTTTGAAAATTATCTATGTTTTATCAGATTCATATAATTAATTAAGTATATTTATTTCTACAAAATAAAAATAATTAATTTTGACATATTCTTATATCAACTGGAAATTTATGGCTTTAAAGAATTTACTGTAGTTTGTATAAGTATCAACAAATTGTTTTTAATTTCTAAAAGTTGAATTTTTTCTAAAAATTATTTCGTTATATTATATAATTAATAAATACCAATTGTAAAATTATGAAAAAATATATTATTGGTATTTCTTGTTTTTATCATGATAGTGCTGCCTGTTTAATAAAAAATGGTGAGATCATTAAAGCGACACAAGAGGAGAGATTTTCGAGAAAAAAACATGATTCTAGTTTCCCAAAAGAATCTATCAAATACTGTTTAAAATCAGAAAAAATCGATTTGAAAGATATTGAATATATTGTTTATTATGAAAAACCGCTGCTAACATTTGAACGTTTATTAGAAACATATTTAGTTACGGCTCCAAGAGGTCTTAGGTCTTTTATTGCAGCAATGCAGGTATGGATAAAAGAGAAACTTTTTCTAAAAAATGAGTTAAGAAAACAATTTATTAAAATTCAGCAAGAAATTAACCCACACAAAAAAGAAAAAATTCCAAAACTTTTATTTTCAGAACATCATTTGTCTCATGCAGCCGCAGCTTTTTTCCCAAGTCCTTTTAAAGACTCAGTTATTCTATGCATGGATGGTGTTGGAGAATGGGCAACTACTTCTGCATGGCTTGGCTCTAAAAATGAAATTAAACCTTTGTGGGAAATAAATTTCCCTCATTCCTTGGGTCTTTTATACTCTGCATTTACATATTATTGCGGATTTAAAGTTAATTCTGGAGAATATAAATTAATGGGCTTAGCACCATATGGAGAACCCAAATATTCGAAATTAATAAAAAAAAATTTAGTAGATATTAAAAATGACGGAAGTTTTAAGCTGAATCTCAAATATTTTAAATTTCATCGGGGTTTTAGAATGACATCAAGTGCTTTTGATAAACTTTTTGAATCTAAACCAAGAGTAAGTGAAAAGGAACTTACTCAATTTCATATGGATATTGCAGCTTCTATTCAAGAAGTTACAGAAGAAATTGTAATTAAACTGGCCAGATCATTAAAAAAAGAAACTGGCGCTAAGAATCTATGCTTGTCTGGAGGTGTGGCTTTAAATTGCGTAGCAAATGGAAAATTGTTGAGGGAAAAAATTTTTGATGATATCTGGATTCAGCCTGCTAGTGGTGATGCCGGTTCTGCATTAGGAGCCGCTTTAATTGGTTGGTACTTAAAACTTAAAAAAACAAGGAAAATAGAAAAAAATGATTCTATGAAGGGCACATATCTTGGCTGTAATTTTTCTAATAGTGAAATCAAGAATTATTTAAATAAAATAAATGCAATTTTCACAACTTACGAAGATAATGATCTATTTGAATTGATAGCAAATTATTTAGATGATGGCAAAGTTATAGGATGGTTCAATGGTCCAATGGAATTTGGGCCAAGGGCCTTAGGAGCTAGATCAATTATTGGAGATCCAAGAAATATATCAATGCAAAGTGTTATGAATTTAAAAATCAAATATCGAGAAAGTTTTCGTCCATTTGCTCCTTCTATAATTGAAGAGGATATTTCAAGCCAATTTGATATGGATGCTAAAAGTCCCTATATGTTACTAGTTGCACCAATAAAGAAAAATCTCAGAATTAAAATGTCAAATAATCAAAAAAAACTTTTTGGGATAGAAAAACTTAATATCAAAAGATCTTCAATTCCTGCAGTTACGCACGTAGATTATTCTGCAAGAATTCAGACAGTTCATAGTTCTACTAATCCAAGATACTATGCCTTAATAAAGTCTTTCAAAGAAAAAACTGGTTGTCCCTCTATAGTTAATACTTCGTTTAACGTTAGAGGAGAGCCTATTGTTTGCTCTCCAAGAGATGCATATAGATGTTTCATGAGGACAGAAATGGATATCCTTGTATTACAAAATCAACTACTCTTGAAAAAAGATCAACCCAAGACAGAACAAAATGAAAATTGGCAGCAAGAATTTGAATTGGATTGATAAATGAAAATTAACATATCAAATAAACAATTACGTGAATTTGGCCTTTTAATTGGCATTGGTATTCCCTTAATAATAGGTTATTTTATCCCATTATTAAGATCACATAACTTTAATTATTGGACTCTCTATATAGGATTACCTGCTTTAATTCTTGGAATTTTAAAGCCTACAGTTTTGTACTTTCCCTATAAGTTATGGATGCGAATAGGCTATATACTTGGTTGGATTAATAGCAGATTAATTCTAGGCTTAGTTTTCTTTATTATACTTCTACCCATTTCATTAGTAATGAAGACCTTTGGTTATGATCCACTTAAATTAAAAGATAAAAAGCAAATGTCATACAAAGAAAATAAAACAGATTATAATATTAATTTAGAAAGGATTTTCTAAAATGGGAGCTTTTTTAGAGTTAATAAGTGATATTTGGGATTTCATGAAAGTCAGAAAGAAATATTGGCTCGCTCCTTTAATAATTACAATCTTATTAATGGGCGTCCTCTTAGTTACTACACAAGGTTCAGTAGTAGCTCCTTTCATTTATTCTATTTTTTAAATTGAAATTAAAGTATTTGATTTTAAATCTTTTGACTACTTTATGCTCACTATATTTTCCTCTTTTTATTTTTTCTACTTTTGATTATTTTCAACCATCAAACACTACAAGAAAAACATTAAAAAGGATGAAAGAGGAAGATAATCCACAAATGATTGAAGCTATAAAATCAGGATATGAGCAAGTTATTTATCCTGGCACAATTGCACAACAAATTAAAAATCTTAAGTTTTATCCGATAGGTTCATTACCAAGTACAAATCATTTTTATTGTAATGAAGGATATGGGATGATCACTTACTATTCAGATAGATTTGGACTTCGAAATAATGATAATAAATGGATAAATATTCATAAAAAATCAAATATATTTGTCATTGGTGATTCATATGTTCACGGTGCCTGCGTCCCAGAAAAAAATACAATATCAACTATTATTGAAAAAAATTTAGGAATTAATACTCTCAATCTCGGTTCTTCCAATAATGGTCCATATGAATATATGGCTATTCTTAAAACATTGGTTGCACCAATTTTAGATAATTCAAATCAAAAAAATTATATTATTCAAATTTTTTATAGCAATGATAATGAGAGCTTTAATATAAAAAAGGAAAATCTTTTAAAACAAACTAAACCAGTAATAAAAAAGATAAATGATGGATTCAAACCTGACATGCTTTATATCAAAGATTTAAAAAAAATTATCAAAGATAATTACTACACAAAGAAAGATCAATTAATTGCTGAGATCCAAAAAAAATCAATAAAAGATACCAACATGTATAAGATATTAACTCTTGCAAGTATCAGGCGAAGATTAGTTGTACTTTCAAAAAAAATAAAAGATAATTCAAACAACAAAAATGAAAATCTAAATATATTTACTAAACCATATGAAAAAAATATTTTAAATCTTAGTGAAATCTGTAATATTAAATGTCAGCCGATTATAGCTTATATTCCCAGAAGAGATTATATAAAAAATAATTCTAGTAAAAAAGACTATTTCAAAATCGAACTTAAGAAATTAGCAGAATCAAAAGCTATGATTTTTGCAGATGGAGAAGTTGTTATTAATAAAAAAGATCCCAAAGATTATGCACCTAAAGGGGGACATCTTTCATTAAGAGGTTATGAAAAAATTGGAAATTTAATCAGTAGTAAAATGAGAATTAAATTAAAATAATTAAGTTGCTTATAAATCTAATAAATTAGATAAAAATCCTAGGATTACTTACTAATGTACGAATTAATTATATATTTCTGCCCAGATTTTTTTTATCAAAAAATTTTAATTGATTAATCATTTATAAATTTTGATAAAAACTGGAAAATAATTTAATTAATCAAATTTCTAAAAACATCTAAATCTCTTAACATTTATACTACATATATCGAAAATAACCAATAATATATAAGCTAAGGGCAGTTGGTGAAACTTTTGAAAAAATATTATTTATTTCCTAATTCAATAAAAATATATTAATTTTTTTCATCTATTAATTCAATAAATTCTCTAAAATATATGTTTTCAAAAAATACTTTATCAAAAAATAAACTTTTTAATAATATAGATATTCAACTGTATTGCATTTTATTTTTTATTTTAGTAGGTTGTTCTTTTGCTCCAAATGTAATTAGTCTAAAAGAACCCTATGCTATTTTTTCAATTATAGCAATATCTATAATATCAATTTTTTATTTTAAAAAACAGAAAATAAATTTTTTTAATTTAAAAATAAATTGGATTGATTCAAAAATCTTATTTATATATATAAGTGCGGCGTTACCATTATATTATTCAACAATTGTATATTATTTTCAATCTCACTACTTGAATCTATTTAAAGCTTTAACTTTGAGCTTAACAGAGATAATTTTATTTTTTTTATCAATTTTAAATCCATTTTTTATTCCATTTCCATTTCTAATAAATTCATATATTTTTAAATATATAAGTATCTTTGATAAATTACCCTTAACAGATAAATTATTAAGTATTGCATTTATTTCAACTACATATATTTTATGGTTGATAGATTTTTTTTATCTCTCAAAAAAAATTAAAAATAAGTCAAAAAGAATCTCAATCTGGATATATTCATTTTCTTTTACAGTTGGATGTTCTTACTTTGCACCAGCACTCGCCAAATTATTTCTAGGGAATTGGGTTTTTAATAATTCAATTGATGAAATATATTTAGAACATGTTTGGAAAAATGGATTTGACCTTTTTACTGGAAATACAGATTTTGTGGCATCAAAGTTGAAATTATTTTCCCCTTTACTTTGCAGCGTGGCTTTGATTTCTGAACTTTTACCAATATTAACTTTAAACTACCCGAGAAAATTTGTTTATGCATTAATTTTATCTACATCTCTGCATATTGGTATTTTTATATTTAGCGGAATTTTATTTTGGAAATGGATAGTTATTGATTTAGCACTTTTGGTAGTAATTCTAAATCTTGTAAATAAAAAACAAATTAATTACTCTAGTGATTTATTTCTCAATGATAATATTCTCAAAATTAATTTTGGTCCACTTATAGGTTCATCAGCAGTATTATGCATTTACTTCGTTGGAAAATATACTTTATTCCCCTTTTTGGGTTGGTATGATCCACAGAACTCTTGGATGTGGGAATTTAAAGTTAAAAATATAAATGGCGTAGAGTTGACAATACCAAACAAAGAATTTGCCCCGTATTCTATGCAATTTGGCCAGCATAGATGGAATGATATTTTTTTTAGTGTAAAAAAACAACGAATACTAAATATACCAAGAGGTGATAATCCAAATTTCACTCCAAATGGAGAACATTTGCTATTAGTAGGAGTTAGTGATGAAGAGCTAATTAGAGAATGGCAGGATCTAGAAACTTTTCCCATTAAAAAATTAAAATTTAAAGAAATTGATAATAATTTTATTCATGTATTTGGCGCAGTGCCATATAGGATTTGTAAATCCAAAAATATAAAAAATGATTTTTTTCCTGTTTTTAATCATATTTGGAGTGGAAATTACTATACAAAAAAAGAACTAAATGATTTTTGCAAAGATATTAATAGTCCAATTACGTTTAGTGTAAATTTTCTAGAGGAAATAAGATTATATAACCCTAGAAAAAAAATGAACAGAAAAACAAAAATTATTGAATATACCTATATGCCAGTAAAAGATAGTTTAGGTTTTTATAAATAAATGATTTTCTAAAATAGAAAATAATTTGTAAATTGAAAAAAACAAAAACTAATTCATAGCCCTTTTTTAATAATATTTTGAGTGGTGCATCTTTTAATCAAAATTAGTTGATAAATTTTTGTAAAAATAATGAAAAATTTAATTTAAAAATTTATTTTAAATAGACAATTAGATTGCCTTATCCCGAAAAAGATATTGAAAGAATTTATTTACTTTTTGATAGATCTATATTTA
>MDTE01011430.1_pt1 | contig 11467 bp, 8 predicted proteins | sample 811231 | NCBI WGS metagenome assembly MDTE01 (sample SAMN05326651, study PRJNA326480) | marine metagenome | isolation source: seawater | place: Indian Ocean: Red Sea | collected 2010
AAAAACGACAAAATTTATCAAAAATATCAAAACATTCCTTCTGATAAAATACATTGATTTTTCTGACATATTAAATTCGTCGTCATAACTGAAAATTGCCTCTAAGAAACAAAGAAAGACAAGTATATAAGAATAGATATATAAATAATGCAAATAAGTTAAATATGAAAGTTCTGGCAATTTTTGATTTAAGTCATTTTGAAGAAAAATAATTGCTAACAAACTTGCGGGAGGTAGTGAAAGTTTAACACCTTTATCAAATGATAATCTACTAGCGTTCATTAGTAACAAAAGTGATATTAGCAAAAGTGGCGCGATATAAATTAAAAAAGAGTTAATATATGATTTTTTTAATATTATGCTTGTTCGTACTAAACTACTAGCATAAGTTTCACCAGGATTATAATCAGCAATTCCAAATGTTGTTGGATAAACTTTAATTTTGTTTTCAACTTTTACTTCTTCAATATCGTAATCTAATATTTTATTAAAATTACTCTCTACTGTTACATAATCATCTTGTTTCAAAATAATTTCGTAAGCGTCGGTATCTGCCTCATACTCTATATTTAGTACTTGGTCATCAAAAGGAAACTTTCTATAATCAAAGTTTGCATTAAAATTCCCGTCAAAACTAATTGAAATAGCCTTATTATTATTTGCATCAGTATAAGGTTTGTACCAATCATCTTGTTTAAAGTCATAATTGTTTATTGAATTAAATTCTATCCAAACACCTTCTTCTTCGTTGCCATGCCAACCTAAAATTTTTCCATTCCATGACATTGAAACTTCACCTTGAAGACTGAAAGTCTGATTATTATGATTCAAATCATATAAATTATATAAATGAAGCGAGGTTTTGACTTTTGTTATAGGAGATACCCATGTTTCTTTTTGTATATCAGATAAAAAAGGAGGTTTTTGTCTATTTGGGTCGTTTACCCAACTATCATGATTGATATGATAGGGTTCTTTAAAATCTTTTTGAGATGAAAATGCTGTGTAATGTAATTGAAATAAGAACATTAATGAAATAAAAAAAATTTTTAAAAAATTTAAATAATCCAAGTTTAATTCCTAACCTACCCAATACCATTTTGGTAGGGATTGTATATATATATACTAGTCTTATGTTATGTTTTAATTAACTATAACATTATTAAAATATAGAATTCAAATTGGAGACTAAATTGTAGACTGAATAATTATTAATCTATAAAATCTAATTAAATTAGATGATTAATACGGAATGATAGGGAGGTTCTCTCCGCCAAAAAAAATTATGGGAAAATAATGAAGAATAATATAAATTTAAAGTTAAGTATTATAACACCTGTCTTAAATGGTTCAAAATATATTGAAGAATGTATTTTAAGTACAGTAAATCAAAATGAAAATACTGAACATGTAATAGTAGATGGTGGATCAACTGATGGAACAGTTGAAATTATAAAAAAATTAAAAAATAAATTTCCTGATAAAATTCAAATAATCTTAACAGAAGACACTAAAAAAGGTTCTGGCCCAGGAGAAGCTTGGAATATTGGCCTCAAGAGAGCAACAGGAGATGTTTTTGGTTGGCTTGGTTCAGATGACTATTATCCTCAAAAATCTATTTCAAAAGTTTTAAATTATTTTAAAAAAAATCCTTCTCACATGTTTTTATATGGTAGATGTGATTATGTGGATATCAATGGAAAGGTGATTTTCAATTTTCCTTTTAGAAAATTTTCAATGCATAATTTAATTAATAATTGGAATTTTATATCATGGCCTTCATCATTTTACAGAAGAAAAGTAATAGAAAAAGTTGGTCCTTTAGATAGATATGGTAATGATTTAGATTACACTATAAGAATAGCAAAACAGTTTGAAATATATTACACAGATGATCTATTCTCATACTTTAGGATACATAACGAAAGTGAAACAGGGAATTTAAAAAAATATATAGAAGTCTGTAAAAAAGACGTAATTGTTAGCAAAAAACACGGTGGAAAATTTTTTAATAGATATAAATTTAAATATTACCAAGCTCTTCTTAAAAATTATCTACCAACTTTTTTATTTAACATTATTAGTAAGGTTATGAAAAAAACTTTTAAAAATGATAAATATTTTTTAAGTTAATAAATTTGTTTATTCATTTACTTAAAATTTTTTCAAGGTTATATGAAATATAAGTTTTTATTAAAATTTAATTAAGGTAATCCATGAAAATATGCTTTTTAGCACCAAGTAATAGCGTCCATAGTTTTAGGTGGATAAATTATTTTAAAACAAATCACAAAGTTCATTGGATAAGTCTGAATAAATTAGATAAAAACTTTGTTTTAGAAGGAATAACATATCATGATTTATCTGGTGCCAATCCAATCGTAATGAATACATTAAATTCTTTATTTAAGGTTAAAAAAATTATAAAAAATATTGAACCTGACATTTTACATATTCATTCCGCTGGAATATATGGTTTTATTGGTTATTTTGTAAATTTTAAACCATGTGTATTAACAGCTTGGGGATCTGATGTTTTAGTTAATAAAAACAATTTCTTCAAAAAAATTGTTCTCAAAAAAATACTTCAAAATGCATCCTTAATAACTACAGATGCAAATCATATGAAAAGAGAAATAGTAGAACTTGGAATTCATGAAAACAAAATTAAGAAAGTTATGTTTGGAATTGATATTAACTTTTTTAAACCTTTAACCAATAAAAAAGAAATGAAAAAAAAACTTGGTTTTAATCCGGACGATATAGTAATAACAAGTTTTCGTAATTTTTATAAGGTTTATGATATTAATACTTTTATAAAGGCCGCTAAAATAATTTCTAAAAAATATGTTAAATTAAAGTTTTTGCTTATAGGAAGTGGTCCTGAAGAAAATAAATTAAAAACTTTAGTTTCCGATTTAGGTCTGGAAAAACAAACATTATTTACAGGATCTTTATCGCAAGATAAAGTTCTAGAATATCTTAATGCTTCAGATATTTATGTATCGACATCATTGTCAGACGCAGGTATTTCTTCATCAACTGCTGAGGCTATGGCATGTGGATTAGTTCCAGTAATTTCTAAAATAGGTGAAAATAATTTGTGGGTAAAAGATTCATACAATGGTTATTTATTTTCAGCAGGTGATTCAATTGAGCTTTCCAAACAAATAACAAAACTCATTACTGATACAGAAAAAATAAAAAAATTTTCAAAAAATACCAGGAATATTATAGAAAAGAAAAACAATTATTACTTAGAAATGTCTTTAATGGAAAAACTTTACTTAAAATATATAAAAATGAAAAAATGAAATTTTTTAATAAAACATTAGATATTTTTTTTATGTCACGTGACTTTTTCAAAATATTATTTGGAAAAAGTTATTTTCATTTACCAGATCGTATGGGAAATTTTTTTGAAGATGGTAAATCTTATTATGTGGATTTTAAACCAAAAGCGTTTTGGAAAGGAAGGTTTATCAACAAACTTCCAGCTGTATATTTTCCATATTATAAAGATCATTTATTATTCCCGCCTACTATTCTTCAATATGGATTAGGTTGTTTAGATAATTATTTTTTTACTAAAAATAAACAATATTTGAATAATGCTGATAACGTTTTTTTTTGGATTATAACTAATCTAAAAAATTCAGATTATATTAATAACCATTTTGATAAGATACTAAATTTGCACACAAGCTATTTGTCCAATAATAGTGCTATGACAAGTGGAATGGCTATTTCTTTTTTAATAAGAATTTATGATCTTAAAACAAATAAAGAAGATAAATTAATAATTAAAAAATTAATCGATAAAATATATACAAACATGATGACTGATGTTAATCATAAAGGATCATCTTTGTTAAAAAATGAAGATATTTTCCTTTTTGAATATTGCAGACCAGACGAGTACTTGGTTTTAAATGGTTGGATTTTTGCTTTATTAGGAATGCACGATTATACAATTTTCACAAAACAAAGTAATGATAATTTTAATAAAGCTTTAAATACTCTCGAAAGCAACTTAAACTCTTTCTTTATGAAAAATGGTTGGACTTATTATGACAACCAAAAAAGAATTTCTTCTCCGATTTATCAATATACACACATGACTCTTATTGAAATATTATATAAAATAACAAAAAAGAATTTTTATAAAATTAAATTACAAAAAATTAAAGATGCCTACAATCTAAAAAACAGAATCTGGTATACTCTAAACAAAATTAAAGACAAACTTTTTGATAAAGTTCCTTACACCACAGTACACTAAATTTTGAAGAATCCTAATGAATGAAAAAATAATAATTATTAGAGGTATTTTTGTTAATTATTTTCATTTAATTTTATCATTTTTATCTATTTTGTTAATTACACCAATAATAATAGATAATCTAGGCATGAGTTCATATGGGCTTTGGGTAATATTTTCCTCTATTTTACTCATATTTAATATGTTTGATTTTGGAATGAATACATCTATTGCAAAATATACTGCAGAATTAAAAGCAAAAAAAAAACATAAAAAATTAGATCAAATTGTTTCAACAACAATAGTTTTTTTCTTTTTGGTAGGTTTAATTATTTTCTCTCTTTCCTTAATTTCTTCAAAATTCATACCGGGTTTATTTTCTGTTGAAAAAAAAATGGAAAATACAGTAATTATAGTTTTTTTAATTGTAATATTTAATTTTGTTTTAAATCTGGTTGGAGGAGTTTTTGGAAATATAATATATGGGAGCCAAAGAGTTGATATTTGGAAAGGGTTAGCAATTATTCAAGTAATAGTTAATTTTTTACTAAGTATTTTATTTCTTCATTTAGGTTATGGTTTAATTGGGCTTGCAAGCGCTGCAACTATAAGTATTTCAGTTGTATTAGCAATTTATTTGTCTTTATTGTTTTTTAATTTTTATAAAATCAACATTAGCATAAAAAATATAAATGTATCAGTATTTAAAGAAATTCTACCTTTTAGCTTAAGAACATTTTTCCTTGGTATAACCAATAGGTTAAATTATCATACTGATTATTTAATAATTGGTATTATCTTGGGTTCATATGAAGTTTCTGCTTACGAAATATCCTATAAATTAATTTTTATAACAAGTTATCTTTTTTCTGTAATTTCAACTTCAATGTTACCTAAATTTACTAGTCTTTATTCTAATAAAAATTTCACAATGCTTAAGTTTTTATATACTAAAGTTATCAAACTTTCATACATAATTATGATGCCTACTTTAATTTCATTATTCTTTTTTGGTGAACTTTTAATAGGTATTTGGGTAGGTAATGATAAGTTTGTAGGTATTGAGATTTTTGCAATATTTATATGTCTTATTTTGTTCCATATTACAGGAACTCTAGCAACTACTATGCTTTTAGCGACTGGCCACAATAAAGAATTACTTCGCGTTGACATTTTACAATCGCTAATTAATGTTGGACTTTCTTTAATTTTAATACAACATTTTGGAATAATGGGTGTAGCATTAGGAACTTTTTTTGGACAAGTAATAGCACCACTTTGGTATGTACCATATTTGTCATGCAAATTCATAAACTTTTCGTTTATTGATTATTTGAAATCATCAATTATGCCGCCTTTTCTAATTGGCATTGTAGTCTTTATAATTTTATTTAGTTTAGATATTAATAGATATTTCAGTGGTTTATTTGAAATTATCTTTGGATGCTCATTAATTTATTTATTTTATTTTAGTATTTCATATTTATTGATAATTAATAAAGATGACATACAGTCAATGAAGAGATTATTTTTAAAAAATTATAATAGGTGATTTTGTTAAGATATGGGCAGATCAGAATTTAATTTAATTGATTTAGAGTTAGTATATATATTCAATATTTTAATACTTGTTTTAACAGGTATATTTTGTATTTCAGCAGTTTACAGAAATAAGTCATTTTTTTGGCCATTACTAATTATTGGAGGCATTTTTGGGACTGGACCGAGAATTTTTATTTATCTATTTCTTGATGAATGGATAATTTTATGCACTTTATTTGGAAGTTTTCTAAATATTTTAAAATATCACAAGTTCAATTATTGGACATTTATTAAACAAGGTTTATTTAAGAGTAATTTCCTCAACAATAAATTTAATAAAATACATTTTTATATGTTTTTAATTTGGATTTTGTACATGATCATTGAAAGTGTAATTGGTATTTTTGTAAATCAAGATTGGAGGATAATTAAATGGGTAATATTTTTTATGACTTTACTTATTATCTCGTGTGTTGCTTTAGAAACAGAAAATTATTTTCAATTTCCTTCATTATTAAGCATCTCTAGAATTATTTCAGTTTCTTCATCTATTTTATTCCTTACATATTTTCTACAAGGAGTTTATTTTGAGGATTTTTTTGAAAGAAATAGTGGGCGATATTTATCCCAAGATTTCTTTTGGTCGGGATCTGCTTATGCTGTTTTTCCAACATTAATTTCATTGCCCGCAGCACTCATTTCACTAAAATTAGAAAAGGATAAGATCTTTAGACTTATATCTTGGATAACAATAGTAACTATGATGTTAGTTTATTTTTATTTTGAATCTAGAATCGGCTGGTTAGCATTTTTGGGAATTATATTAACTTTCCTTATTCGTTTCACCAAAAAAGAATTGATATACTCATCAAAATTGTTAATCAAGTTATCTTGTATTTTTTTTACTGGATTTTTAATATTTAAAACAGAAGTACCAAACATAATATCTTTGACTTTCCAAAATAACATAAAGCAATATTCATCATGGTCTGACACATATGCTCAAGCAATATCAAAGAAATCAATTAATGAAAGTAACTTAAAAGAAGCAGAAAAAATATCAAAAAATAAAAAAATCTTGACTGATCAAATTAATAAACTTGAAATTTTATCACAAAAATCGTCAAAAGGGAGCGTTTCAAAGGAAATAGTAATATTATTAAAAAATAATAAAATCCTGAGTGATAAAATTAAAAAAACTGAAATGTTTATAAAATTGGAAAATCAAGATGCCGATTATAAATTTGAACTCTCCAAATTCAGAAACTTACTAATTAAAATTATTGGAAAAGATTGGGGGCCTGATTTAAAAAAAGAAGAAGCTTTTAAACAAATTTACTTACAAGAAAAAAAAATAAAATTAATTAAAATTAAAGCTGAAATATATAGATTACATTTGAAAAAAATATATTTAAATGAAAAAGAAACTCAACTAGATAAAAATATTTTAATACTCACAAAAAAATTTGAAAATCTCAAAAATGAAAATATGCCCAGCATATTTAAGACATACAAGCCAAATCAAATGATAGATATGGTAAACTTTGTAAAAAGTGAAATAGATAAATCTTATCAAATTAATGAGGAATATGAAGACTGGAAAAAATCTAAAGATTACTCTATCAAAACTTTCGATAAAATCATCAAAACATTTGATTTAGTTAAAGAAGAAACAAAGGATAAAAATTTTGGATATTGGAGAGACCTTGTAAATGCTTCTGCGGTTTTAGTTAATCCAGAAGGAAGTGATTTAAATAGACAACTACAATTTTACGCTGGTTTTTTGAGGATATTAGATAATCCAGTTACATTTTTAATTGGTGATGGTGTGTACTCACATAGATATACAATGTTACCTATAATAAAAGAACTTTATAAAAAAAATGATGACAAAATGACTGAATCTCTTATCAAAGGTACTAGAGATGATCTTCATGAAGATATCAAGGTTTTTAGAACTACTGGTTTTACTTCTTTGTTAATAGACACAGGAGTTTTGGGTATGGTTTTATTTGTTACATTGTTCTTTTTTATTGTATACTCTTTATTTTATGAAGAAAAAAATAATTCCTTTTTAAACGAAATAATTTTTAATCATAAATTGCGCTTATTTGCTGTTTTAATACTAATAAATTTTGCTTGGTTTCTTCCAATTAATATAACTGATAATTCTTTATCTTATTTATTGTTAATGCCAAATGGTATATTATTTAGATGGTATAAATTCTACTCAATGGATGATAATCATGAATAATAAACTTAAAAAATGGTTTATTAAAAAAATGCCACAAAATTATGATTATTTTCGAAAATTCTATCACTTTATAATTTATTTATTAGAAAGATATTTAATTGGAACTTTTATTAATGAGACCATTTGGAAATACAAACATTTTTTAAATAAAAATTTTAGAAAAGAAGTTAATAATGATGGCATTAATAATATGAGTCAAATTCAAATAGTCAAAACCATAAAAAAATTTAATAATGTAAATTCTCTTATCGATATAGGATTTGGTTTAGGAGTTGACCTAAAAGCTATTAGAAAGAATTTTAAATTTTTTCATCTTTATGGGATTGATATAAATTTTCAAATGGTCTCTGATTTAAAGGTGCATTTTAAAAAAAATAATGATAATAGAACTACATTATACCAAAGTTCAGTTTATAATTTAGCACAAATTCAAGATAAACAAGCTGACATTTTACTAAGCAATGCTGTTTTGATGTTTATAGGACCTGATAAGATACATAAAGCCATAAAAGAATTTGAAAGAGTTACAAATAAAATAATAATTTTGAACGAGTATAACTATGACAAAACCATAAACAAAATTTCAAAAGAAGAAAAGAAGTTATTATTTGGTAGTAATGAAATGTATTATAAAGGAGGGAGATGGATCTATAATTATAAAAAACTATTTGAAGATTTAATCCCCAACGTTAGTATCAAAACATTTCCTAGTAAAAAAAACTGTCATGTAAAGGATGACTGGTCCATATTTGGATCATTATTGGTAATTGAATTGAATAAAGATTAAAAATGGTTACAGAAATATTGTTACAATTACAAGAATATCAATTTCTTCTTTTTGAAATAGTAAATTCTATTATGGATATTACTGGACTTAAAGGCTATCATATTGCAAATATAATTATTTTGATTTTAGCACAACCAATTTTAGCTATAATTTTTTTAATACTCTGGCTAAAAGAAAAAAAAAAATAGATATTAATAAAAATGTTCTATCATATCAAAAAAATTTTTTTTAGAAGTTGGAAAGATTTTAAAATAGCTTTTCATAGTTTTTTTGATAAATTTCTACTATTCCTGTCTTTTATATTTTTGATCTCATGCATAGCAGCAGTAGCATCATCTATAGCGTTAAATTCTAGTCCAACTGGTTTGTTGGCTCAAACATCAAACGATTTAGAGAATGCAGTAGGTGTAGCTTCTAGAACAACATTTTATAATGTAAACTTCTTCTTTCCCTATGGTCCGTTATTTTACAGGTTAATTGATCTTATGAATGAATTTAGTCCTAACGTACATTTCATAGAAGGTTTAACGTCAGAAAAATCTAAAGATCAAATGTCTAATCATTTTTACTTAGTATTTATTGCTGCAACAATACCATTCATAATCGGATACTGCATTGGAATTATAATCAAAGCAAAGTTGGCAGCAAAACTATTACTTTCTTCAATTATTGGTACTGCGATGCTACACACAGTTGGATGGCAAACAGAAATTTTTATTGCACATCCTGACATATTGATCGCGGCAATTACTACATTTTTGCCGCTTGCAATTATAAAAGCTTTAAATACTCCTAGCTTTCACAGGAGCACATTTAATCTCGGGGTTATAATGGGAATTGGAATGTGTATTAAATTTTCTTTTGTAGCATTCATACCAACAATTATTTTGTGTAAACTAGGTAAAAATTTGAAAATTTTTTTTAGATCAGCCATCTATATTATAATAATTTCTCTATTCTTTTACTTTTTATTAGGCTTTCCTCAAAATTTTGTTGGTATTGTATCTGTTATTAAATTCTTATTTTTTCAATCTAGTATTTCAATTCCACCAAATTTGGAAAGTATTTCAAAATGGATTGAACTCTTGTATAGGGATTTAAAATATGTCGTGCCTATAACAATTATTTTGACATTACTTTTTGCTCAAGTTGATGAAAAAAGAAATCTTTTGATCAAATTTGATAAAAAAAATACTACTTGGCTCATAATTTTACTGATTTTACCAATTTTACTTCTTTTTTATCAAAATTATGTTCACCATGTAGGATTTGGAGCAACAAATCATTATGTATTGCCTTATGAGTCTTATTTGTTGTCAATATGTTGTTTGGTTACTGTTTATTTTAAAAAATATTTAAAAAGTAGAAATCCTAAATTTCAAAATAAATTTTTTAATTCACCAGTTCTTTTCATACTAGTTTTGTCATATTTTTTTTCACCAGGTATTCCACAAAAAATTAATTTAAATTCATGGACAGAGTATAATTCTAAAAAAGAATACTTAAAAACTGCTAAAATAATTCAAGCTTTAGATGACGGTGACACTACATTTTTAAAAACAGCATATTCAACAGATATTGGCTTAAAAAATAAAGTAAGGACAATATCCAAAAAAAACATTACTAGATTCCTTAATAGTAAAGAAAAAAATAATCGCGTTGTTCTTATGTTGAGTTGGAAATGGTATTCAAGATTCGAAAAAGATAAACCTTCACAATATGATATTAGTGGTATGGGAGAAAAGGAATTTTATTTTCAAAAAAATCTTTATGATAACCTTTTCAATAAAAAATTTGTAGATAAACTTGGCAAATTTAAAAAAGTCTACGAAATTTCATATGGAAAAAATACCCTGGAGCAATATTGGATATCTATCGAAAATAATTAAATTATGTTAGCAAAATGATGGATTGTTTTTTTTAAACCATCATCTAATGATGTTAAAGGTTGCCAATTGAGCTGTTTTTTAGCCAACGATATGTCTGGACATCTTCTTGAAGGGTCATTTATTGGTAAATCCTTGAAAATTATTTCAGATTTAGAATTGGTCATTTTAATAATTTTATTTGCTAACTCCAATATTGTTATTTCATTTGGGTTTCCAAGGTTTATTGGACCAAGTACATCGTCAGAAGTTTCCATTAATGTAAGCATCCCGCTTATTAGGTCATCAACATAACAAAATGATCTTGTTTGAGAACCATCTCCATAAACTGTAATATTTTCATTTTTTAATGCTTGTACAATAAAATTAGACACTACTCGTCCGTCATTAACTTGCATTCTTGGGCCATACGTATTAAAAATTCGACAAACTTTTATTTTTAAATTTAATTGTCTTTGGTAATCAAAAAAAAGGGTTTCAGCACATCTTTTACTTTCATCATAACAAGATCTTGGACCAATTGGGTTAATGTTACCCCAATAAGTTTCTTTTTGAGGGTGCTCCTTAGGATCACCATATATTTCACTTGTTGAGGCTTGTAATATTTTAGCATTTAGTCTTTTTGCAAGTCCCAACATATTAATAGATCCATGAACACTTGTTTTAGTTGTCTGAATAGGATTATATTGATAGTGAACTGGGGAAGCGGGGCAGGCAAGATTAAAAATATAATCGAC
>MDTE01065901.1_pt1 | contig 11467 bp, 10 predicted proteins | sample 811231 | NCBI WGS metagenome assembly MDTE01 (sample SAMN05326651, study PRJNA326480) | marine metagenome | isolation source: seawater | place: Indian Ocean: Red Sea | collected 2010
GGTCTTTCCATTAGCATTTGGTAATAGATTCATGGCGCGGTGGCAAGCTTTAGCTTAGTCTGTTATGAAATAAAGGTGTTACAGACACACTATTATAGATGAAAGAAAGCTTAGAAGAGCTCGAACAGTTCGCGATTGATGTGATCCTTAACCGGCGCAAAGGATTCCGGGCAAGTACATTGCGGGTCCTCTTATCAGGAATGTCAGTCATCTATCGCTATCTAGTCAGTTTAAGGCTTTGGCTATATAAGAGCCGAATTAAAAGGGAACATAATCTTGGCTGTTTAGTCGTAAGCATCGGCAATCTAACGGTCGGCGGAACGGGCAAGACTCCTATCGTTGAAAAATTTGCCAAGGCCCTGACGGCAGGAGGCAGGCGCGTTGCTATTCTGAGTCGAGGATATAAGAGTGTTAAACCAACACTGAAACAGAAAATCAGCAATAAAGTTAAAGGAAACCCTATCAGACAAGAGCCCCCAAGAGTCGTTACTGACGGGAAAGAAGTGCTCCTTGATTCAAAGACAGCCGGAGATGAGCCCTACATGCTTGCAACAAATCTCAAAGACGTTGCGATAGTAGTGGACAAGGACAGAGTCAAAGCGGGACTTCACGCCATCAGGGAATTCGATGCAGACACCCTCCTACTCGATGATGGCCTCCAATACCTCAGACTAAGACACAGAATCGATATTGTTTTAATCGATAAATACTCTCCATTCGGAAATGAAAAACTTCTGCCCAGAGGAACGCTCAGAGAACCGCCAAAGAATCTAAAAAGAGCGAGCTATATTTTCATCACCAAATGTGATGGAAGTTCTAACGAAGAACTGATCAAGAGAATCAGGCAATATAATCGAACTGCGGAAATCATCGAATGTTCACATAAACCAAGATATCTCAAGAACATTGTCACCGGAGAAGAGCTCCCGCTAGAGCACCTCAAAGATAAATACATAGGTACAGTTTCAGGAATAGCAGTTCCTGAAAGCTTTGAGGACGGACTCCGAAACCTCGGCGCCAATATTGAAATTACGCGCCGTTACACTGATCATCACAGATACAGTAAAGTGGAAATAGACCGATTTGTTGATCAGTGCATTAACCGGGACCTTGACATGATTGTAACAACTGAAAAAGATTTTGTGAGATTCCCAGAAATTAAAACTGACGAAGTACCAATCTATTTCCTGAGAGTAGAAATAGAAATACTCAGCAACGAAGAAACATTTGATGACTGCATCAACAGGATTTGCAGTCCTCGCCCAATCTTCTCAACTAGAAGATTTTTCTGAAGAAGGAAAAGAAACGCCTACGCTTCGCCAACACCGAACCGGGTAAAACGGCGAACAGTAAGCTCATCATCGAGCTCTTTACCTTTAGCCGTAAGCAAATCACTGATAGTTTGGTCAGGATCCTTGATGAATCCCTGCTCCAAAAGGCACACAGTACTGTAAAATTTTCCAAGCTTTCCCTCGATTATCTTTTCCATGATCTCTGGGGGCTTTCCACTCTCTTCCATCTGCTTACGGAAAAGATCCTTCTCTGCTTCGACAAGATCACTGGATATCTCATCTCGTCCGATACCAGCAGGAGATGTAGCTGCAATATGCAAAGTAAGATCCTTAACTAATTCACGGAACGATTCATTGGTCGCTGTCTCATCCTTGTTGCAATTAACTTCAAGAAGGACTCCCACCTTGCCTCCAAGATGAATGTAAGAAGCAACTACACCGGCACCTTCAACATCATAACGAATCATCCTCCTGAATTGAAGATTCTCCCCCAACTCAATGACCTTAGCCTTAACAAAATCATCAAGTGAACCTTCATCTTTAGAGATCGAATTGGCCGATTCGGTATCAGTAGCATCAGAACCTGCCACCGCATCTGTCAATTCAGTTACGAATGCCTTGAAATTATCATTCTTTGCCACAAAGTCAGTTTCACAATTCACTTCCACGAGAACTCCTGACCTGGCTTCAGAATCGATATGAGCAGAAACAATGCCCTCCTTAGCCTCTCGGTCAGCCTTTTTGGCAGCCTTAATAGCACCGCGTTCCCTTAAGAACTTTATCGCCGCATCTACGTCACCTTCAGTTTCTTTTAAGGCATTCTTACACTCCATCATGCCAGCGTTCGTCTTGTCACGGAGCTCTTTTACTAAGGAAGCAGTTATTTCAGCCATATTAATTCGTTCGTTTATATTTTATAAATAGTTTTAAATCAAAAATAGGAATCCAATTCTTTTGATAAACTGGATCTTTCTAGTCAAAAGTTAACTGAAAATTCTTTATCAGGACTCCAGATCCGGTCTCTTCTTCTTGACCAATTTACCTCCATCCGTTGCTGCAATCACTGGATCAATTAGGTTCTGAAGAACAATGCGGATCGATCTAATCGCATCATCATTTGCTGGGATTGGATAAGCAATATTTGAAGGATCAGCATTAGAGTCAATCATTGCAACGACAGGTATATTTAATCTGCGAGCCTCATTGACTGCAATATGTTCACGCGCAGAATCCACAATTACCACAGCGTCAGGCAATTTGTGCATGTTACGGACACCTCTCAAGTTACGCAAAAGTTTCTCTCTCTCTCGATTGAGAGAAGCAAGCTCACTCTTACTCATTAACTTTTTCTCAACAGAATTCTCAAGGCCCTCGAGATACTCTAGCCTATCAACACTCTTACGAATCGTTGCAAGATTAGTCATCATTCCTCCTAACCAACGATGATTAACAAAGTATTGGCCGCAGGCCTCAGCTGCCTGGCGAACAGCTTCCTGAGCCTGACGCTTGCAACCGACAAAAAGCACCTTTCCTCCTTCGAGAACAAGCTTACTTAAAAATTCTGATGCCTCTTCAAGACGTAAGGCCGTTTCCTCAACATTGATAATATGAATTCCACTCCGCTTCTGTAGCAAGAATGGTTTCATTTTAGGATTCCATTTACGACTCTGGTGTCCGTAATGAACACCCGCTTCTACGAGTTCTTCGATAAGATCTGCCATTATTTTTTATTGTCTCAGGGAGTGCACGAAAAATTAGATTTATTTTCATCTAAATCAACGCTCTACTGCTAATGCAGTCGATTCACATGCCTGTGACGGTTTGAGTTTTATTGTAATTAAGGGGCTCCCGCTTTTTGCGGAAGGGCGGAAATTATAGCCTTTCTTTTTAGGCAATCAAGAGAGAATACTGAAATTAAATACTAAGAAATACAAAGCATCAATGGTCCTGTTTAGAGCTTATGAAGAATAAAAATGATACATTTTAAGGCCAAAATCTTATTATTGAACTAAATTAAGATACGGAACCAAAATATAAAATCCTATAATCGCTTTCATATAAACAGAATCCGTTAGCAAAAAATCCGGCAAATAAACTAAATTCATAACTGCTTATCATTATTGAGTATGGACCATCTATCAAAAGCCAGAAGAGTGATCCAAATGGAGATTGACGAATTGGAAAATCTCTTAAATCGAATCGATGAAAGTTTTTCTCATGCAATCAACACATTAAAAACAACGATCGATTCCGGTCATAAGTTTATCATCATTGGAGTAGGGAAGTGTCATAACATTGGTCATAAAATTGGAGCGACACTGAACAGCACCGGAGCTCCTGCAGTTGTCTTAAATAGTCAAAATGCTCTACATGGTGATCTTGGTATAGTCAGTAACGGAGACACTATTTTAGCACTCAGCTACAGTGGTGAAACTAACGAAATTCTGGATCTTTTACCGGCACTACGCCGATTCAAAATAACCATTATCAGCATGACAGGCAATGTCAGTTCTTCCCTTGCACGAAACAGCGACATTATTCTTGATACCAAAGTGGAAAGAGAAGCATGTCCGCTTAACCTGGCTCCCACTTCAAGTACCACAGCAATGTTAGTCCTCGGTGATGCAATAGCCATGACACTCCTCGAGTCACGAGGGTTCGTTAAAGAAGACTTTGCAAAACTTCATCCAGGAGGGTCACTCGGCAGAACATTACTCACCAAAGTATCAGATATAATGAGAATCGGTGAAAATTTCTGCACCGCATCACCAGAAACAACATTGAAGTCAACTCTCAAAAAGATGATAACAGCAAGGTCAGGGGCCGCAGTCATAATCTCTGATGCAGGAGGTTTGGAAGGAATCTTAACGCAGGGAGATTTTGTGAGATCAATTCAGAAAAATCCGGATATTCTTGATCTACCTGTTTCAAAATTCATGACTAAAAACCCAATCACTATTGAGGAAAATAGGTTGGCGGTCGAAGCCGTACAAGTCATCGGTGAGAACAGAATCGATGATCTGGTCGTCTTAGATGAAAAGGGTAAACCAACTGGTCTCGTAGACTCTCAGGATCTGAGCAGAATGAAATTGGTGTGATCGTTTTCATTTTTCCATTGAAGCCTTAGCCTTAACTATTAAGTTATAACTTATAAAATTAATTCAAAACACTCATAACCTTTCAAAATGGCAGTCGTCGCTACACAAATTAAAAAAGGACAATGCTTCCAATACAATGGAGAGAAACTTATTGTTCTTGATCTAGATCATCGAACTCCCGGAAAGGGCAATGCTATTATTCTCGCCAATTGTCGATCACTACAATCAGGCAAAACAAAGACCATAAGATTCGCATCATCGGACAAAGTCGATATCATAAATGTGGATCGACAAAAGCTCGAATATAGTTACACGGATGGGACAGGATTCTTTTTCATGAGCCCTGAAACCTATGATACCATAGAGTTAAGCTCTGATCTTTTGGGAGAATCAAAAGATCTTCTCATAGAGAACCTAGTAGTAGAAGTCCTGTTTATTGAAGGGAATCCAATGACCATTGATTTGCCACCTCAGGTAGAACTTGAAGTGACTGAGTCCTCTGAAGGAATTAAAGGAGACACTGCCAATAATCCCCAAAAGCCGGCAACGCTAGAGACAGGAATCGAGGTTCTGGTTCCACTCTTCATCAAGACCGGTGATCGAATTAAAGTTGATTCAAGAACGAAAAAATACGTGAGCCGCGTTTAAATTACAGGCCAAAATCTATAAATGCCAAAGCAGTCGCCAAACCGCAAATCGCGGCTGAACTCAACAACAGCAACTCAAAGGGCCGGGACAAAAAATCCATCAACATTGGTAATACCCCTCAACTGGCTCAAGTCAGGGATAGCGGTCCTATTACTTCCTTTCTGTTTCGTTGCCACACAAAGTTTTCTGAGTGCTTTCAGCCAGACCTCAGCAAGCACTATGGTAATTGGTTCTGCTCCGCTTTGGTTCTTTTTTATCGGCATATTGCTCTGGCTCATATCATTCTTCGGATTACCTAGACCGCTCTTTATCTATGTACTAGGCCATGAACTAACTCATGCCGTCTTTGTTCTTCTCTGTGGCGGCAAGATCAGTGAATTTAAAGTGCGTTCTGCAGGCGGCCACATCGTCACCAATAAAAATAATGTTATGATTTCCCTCTCTCCTTACTTTATTCCTTTTTACTCGGTAATTGTCGTTGGAATCTTTGGGATAGCGGGAATTTTTGTTAATTTATCAGACTACCACCCAAACAGTATCTTGTGGGGGCAGGCAGGATTCAGCTGGTCATGGGTCTTTTATATGGCAATAGGAGTGACCTGGAGCTTCCATCTGACTTTTACCGGTTGGATGATCACAAAGAATCAACCAGATCTGAAACAGAATGGTACATTCTTCTCTCTCGTATTCATTTATTTAATCAATTTAAGTATCCTCTGCGGATTCCTTATAATAATTTCAGACGAAGTGAGTCTAGTAGGGTTCATTCAATCAGTCCTTGATAATACATCAGAACTTTTCAGGTCTTCGACACAGGCCTGGAAATCCATAATAAAATAAAATCAGCCCTTCGCTCCTGCCCGTCTCCAGAATGGCAAAGAGAGCAGAAAGAATAAGACCAAAGCTAGGACTGTCATCTCAATGAGATAATATGGCCAGGGATGAAGTATATCCATCAATGAATCCTCAGCCTTCTCACGCAAAAAACCATAATTTGCACCCGTTATAAAATTAAATAATCCAACTATTATCATATAGCATATACCACAGAACCAGACTCGCATCACCGACCCTTTGCGAGGTTTCCAGCAAAGAACCAGAGGCAAATACAAAGCAGCAATTACCACGGTCGAATGTAATTGGAAAAACGAAAAATAAGATATGCTCGGAAAATCATAGCAGGTTGAGGGCGTAAAGAGAGCCTGAAGCGTACCCGCCAATCCGAAAAAATAAGTAATCTCGGCACATAATCGGTTCTTAAGGATCAGAGCAAAGAAACCGGCAACCGCTGCTACATCACACAATTGCAATGGATAAATAACATCTTTATTGATCTCAATTCCATCAATGCATCTACCAATAATCTTTACTGGGTATGCAGTGATAAGAAGAAACGCAATCAGAATCGTAATTGCTACCACAATCTGGGAAGAGGGATTCTTCCGAGAAAAATATATCAAGATGAATCCAATGAATAAAGTAAAGGCGAGAGCGAGAAGGTGCGTGGCTCCAAAATGTTCTATTAGTTGGGGCTCTTCAATTGCTAATATAAGTTTAGGATCCATATCATAAAAACATGGAGCGAAAGTGTAAATTCATATCACATTGACAAAAGGCGCTTGGACTCCCGCAGTAAAAATGAAATGTCCTGAAACGGCTCAGCGCCAACGTCCATCCACCTCAAAAGGCCTTTCTGATCGATCAGAAAAACCCCATGTAATGGCATATCTTCAAAATCATCATATGCCCTGTAATCTTTGAATGATCCCGACTCTAAATCTGAAAACAAAGGAAAGGGAAATCTCTTTTCATCTGATGCGCAAAGGTCATGCGCCTTAGCCAGTTCGGCGAGCGGCTCTGGGCCAATGGCAACCAATTCAATGCCCGCCTCCTTAAAACCAGAAGCAAGTGGAGCAAAATTGTTCAACTGTTCAACACAATGTTCACAATTATGACCCAAATAAAAAATCAAGATGACCGGTTTTCCTGAAAAGGATTCAAGTGAAATACGTGAACCATCCTCACCCAGCAAATCAAAATCAGGTGCCCTTGGAGGCTCATAAACTAGAGGGCCTAAATGATTAAGATCCTGAGGTTTTTCAGATCCAAAATCCTGGCCCCTCCATGCTGCTTTTGTCCTCCAATCTTCGGGCTTACCCAATCTTTTCGCCACTGGCATAAGGCGCGCGAACGGTTCTGCATCAAGCTGAACATGAGAGGATATTTTCTCTAATTTGGAAAATTCTGCAGTAGCCGATGCTTGATCACCGGTCTCTTCCAAAACATTAATACGTACCGCAAGAGGAACAGTTCGATTTTGATTCTCATTGACTGCTTGCTCTGACAGCTCCTTCGCTTTATTGGGGTCTCCATATTTGAGGTGAAGAATTGCGAGAGAACTTTTCTTACGCTTAATTTTCTTTGCACGATCTTCGTTGAGTTTCTGCCCATCAAGGAGCTCAATGCAAACATTGATTTCATTAATGGCTGGTCTTAAATAATTCAATTTACCATCTGACGCTTTTCCTGCCTCCTTGACCATCTTGTCCGTTTCCTCTTTGTTCTTCTTTTCTTTCTCAGCCTTTTTCCTAGCCTCGTCCTGCTTCTTCTTTTTGAGCTCTTCTTCCTTATTTACTCTCTCCTTTATTTGATTGGACACGGCGATGAGAGAATCCTTATCACCAAGTTCAAAATGGGCACGCGAAATCAGGAGTAGCCGGTCCAGTTGAAGCCTTTCATTCTGCGTAGGTTCCAGATAATGAGTCTCGCTCAACAGCAGAATTTCATTCCACTTCTCAAATCGCTCCAATGTTTCAGAAAGGCGTTTCCTTCCAAGTGAAACTGAACAATAACCTTTACCAAAATGGTTTATGCGGGGATGTTGAGGATTATCAATTAGACCCTTGGCCAAAATGATCGCATCATCGGCCCTGCCAACATGGTTCCAGTTACGAACTAGCCATTCATTGTTATGTGCATAATTGTGAATAGTATCAGGAAGAACTTTGAAGCCCGCTTGCTTCGCATGATCGATACGGGCTGAAGCTTCCTGATGATAAGCTGATTCAGCATACCTCTTTAATTTATCATAAATGTGCCCAGACATATGCCACATATGAGCAATGGCAGGCGCAGTTCTATGCAGAACCGCAGCTGAGCTCAAAGCGCGTTTGGGCTTTTTACCATCCCACAGATGGATCCTAAAATGATGCGCAGGGTGAAGCGGGTTCTTTTCAAAAACCTGTTGCATCAACGCGTCAACTGATTCTCTGCTCCCGATTGGAATGCCCTGACGGCTAAATTGCCAAAGACGCACAGCAAGGATAGCCTTGGCTTCAACATCATCAGGAAATTCATGAATAATATTTTCTATATCCTCTATTAATTTCTGCCTTCTTTTTTTTATGTCTTTAGGCTCATCAGCCAAGTATGCCTCTTGAGCATTAATGTAAAGCCGCTCACGTTCTGAAGCTTTATCTTTCCGATCTGATGCTTTGGCTATGAAACCCTTTGCCCTCTTAGAATTCTCCCAATTAGCCATTGCCATCCCCCAATATGCCATCGCACAGTCCGGATCTTCGGCAGCAATTTGCCTGAAGGTCCGCTCCGCCTCGTAGAACCAGAACCCATGAAGCTGCCCTATACCTTGATCAAACATCTGCTGTCCACGTGACCATTTAGTTGTGATCGGAAAGTGAACATCACCGGTACCATCAACCTTAACAGCGCTCTGTCTTGGCCCCTCATTAAATGACTCCCCCGAATGAGAGTGTCCGGGAGCTGGATTTGAATCTTTTTTCTTTTCCTCCGCGTATGAACTTAATGCACCAGCACATATAAAAATTGAGAAAGAAAAAAAACGTAATTTTTCTGCAATGAGCATAATTCATTGTGGCAAGTAATGACCCTATATGCAACTCACCTAATTGAGTCTGTCTAAAATACCCACTAAAAACTAATGATTAATTAAGATATCATGCCGGCAGCAACTGTTTCGTTAGTCTGCTCATCTATTAATATAAAACTGCCAGTAGTTCGGTTATTATTGTATGAATCATAAAATACAGGAGAAGAGGTCCTGATGCAGACCCTGCCTATCTCATTCAGACCGAATTCCTTATCATCCTCAATTTTTCTAAGAGTATTAATATTAATTTTATATTGTAAATCGGCAACAATTGCTTTGACCTCTTTTGAAGTGTGGCGGAGCAGATACTTTCCACGGACTGTCATTTTCTTATCAGAAAACCAACACAGCATAGCTTCAATATCTTGTCCCTTTTCGGGAGGGTTATTACTTTTAACAATCATATCCCCACGACTAATATCAATGTCATCCTCGAGGAGAATGCTGCAGGAAACGGGAGCAAAGGCCTGCGATAATTTTCCATCGGCTGAATGAATAGAATCTATTTTTGATGTGAATCCCGAAGGTAATACTTGAACTTGATCTCCCGGTTTAAACACTCCCCCTGCTACTCGTCCCGCATAGCCTCGAAAATCATGGTGTTCATCTGAGTGAGGACGAATGACCCACTGAACAGGGAAACGGGCCTTAACATGATTATGATCGGATCCTATGTACACTGTCTCCAGCTGATACAATAAGGTTGGACCAGAATACCAATCAATATTTTCAGACCTATCAACCACGTTGTCACCATGCAAAGCGCTTATAGGGATGAAAGTTACATCAACTAAATTATCGAGCCTTGATGAAAAACCTTTAAAATTCTCTACAATTTCGGCATACACCTCCTCGCTATAATCGACCAGATCCATCTTATTGATCGCCACTATCACATGCTGTATTCTAAGTAAATTTGCTATGAAGGCGTGCCTACAGGTCTGTTCAACGATCCCTTTCCGTGCATCCACGAGAATAATAGCAAGGTTCGCGGTGGAGGCCCCAGTCACCATGTTTCTGGTATATTGAATGTGTCCAGGTGTATCCGCGATGATAAACTTACGTTTTGGTGTAGCAAAGTACCTATAAGCCACATCTATTGTGATCCCCTGTTCACGTTCAGCCTTGAGACCATCTGTCAGGAGGGCAAGATTAATATTATCATCACCTCGGCGCTTCGATGATTCCTCAACTGCCTGAATTTGATCCTCAAAAATATTTTTTGAATCATATAAGAGCCTTCCTATGAGAGTTGATTTACCGTCATCAACAGAACCGGCAGTTGTAAATCTCAAAAGGTCCATATCTAAATAATCGTCTTTTGGAGATAAATTCTTTTCCTCAATCATAAGTAAACAAGAGTCTTTTAATGTTCAAATCACTTTAAACATTGTTGAAAATTAAAAATAACCTTCCTTTTTCCGATCCTCCATTGAGGTCTCAGTTCGCCTATCATCCTCTCGTGAACCTCTCTCTGTCTGATGGGCCGCGGCAACTTCTGCAATGATTTGATCCAAGGTATTCGATTCAGAATCGATTGCACCTGTACAAGTGGCATCACCTATTGTGCGGAACCTGACTTTTCTTATTTCAACGATCTCATTTTCCTGAACATTAACGTAATCGCTAACTGCAAGTAATGTTCCTGAACGGTCGAAGACCTCTCGATCATGCGCAAAATACAAACTGGGAATTTCTATATTCTCGCGCTTAATATATTGCCAAATATCCATTTCTGTCCAATTGGACAGAGGGAAGACCCTAAAATGTTCTCCATGATTCTTGCGGCCATTAAAAATGTTCCATAGTTCAGGCCTTTGGTTTTTCGGGTCCCATTGGCCAAAACCATCTCTATGGCTGAAAAATCGTTCCTTTGCTCTTGCTTTTTCTTCGTCTCGACGTCCACCACCTAGTGCAGAATCGTATTGTCCTTCCTCAAGTGCATCAAGCAGAGTCACAGTCTGCAAAGAATTACGGCTCGCAAAAGGACCAGTCTCTTCAGTTACCTTACCCTCATTAATCGAATCCTGGACCAAGGCAACGACAAGCCTAGCGCCTATTTCAGATACGAACTTATCTCTATATTCGATAGTCTCAGGGAAATTGTGCCCAGTATCGACGTGGAGCAATGGGAACGGAAGCCTGGCCGGATGAAATGCCTTATAAGCCAAATGCGCCATAACAATAGAATCCTTGCCACCTGAAAATAACATCACGGGATTATCAAATTGAGCAGCTACTTCCCGCAAAACAAATAGCGCTTCACTCTCGAGTTGATCAAGATGGTTAATGCGGTAAGAAGACATCAATTATTTTATTTGATCTAATGACAAAACTAAATTCCCTGTCCAAGAAAAGTATGTATTCCACACTCCGTCTTTTCAAAACCTTCCCAACGGCCTGCTCTCTCATCCATAGAATCTTCCACCGGTTTGGTGCAGGGCCTGCAGCCGATGGATCGGTAACCTTGATCATGTAAACTGTTATAAGGTATATTGTGTTCTCTTAAGTATTCCCAAACA
>MDTE01103989.1_pt1 | contig 11466 bp, 14 predicted proteins | sample 811231 | NCBI WGS metagenome assembly MDTE01 (sample SAMN05326651, study PRJNA326480) | marine metagenome | isolation source: seawater | place: Indian Ocean: Red Sea | collected 2010
AATTTTTGAATGGCCAAATACCTATTGGTTTATTGCGGAAAGAACAAATGGCAGGTTGGCAATGATAGGCTTCATGGCTGTTATTATTAACTACTCCTTATTTGGTTGGATAGCATATCCAATTCTTTAAATGAGTAATTCTAATTTTAATAAAAATGGTCTAGATAATTCAGAAACGTATTTGCTTCAATTTTCTTCGTTTGTAGTTACTGCATTTGCTGTTTATTTTGGTTGGGGATTTTTCAATGATGCCAGTTTTTATCATTTTGCGGTAAAAATGTTCAAGTTTTGGAGTTGTAATGGATATACTCCTTTAAGTTATTGCGTATACGTTGGAAAGTAGACTGATCCTTTAAAAGCAATGGCTAAGTCTAACTGGTTGGTTAATTCAAATAGATCAAGGGTAAAAAGGTTCATTGAAAATACAGATAATAAAGACCAATTTTTTAAATATATGTTTATTGATTCTGGAAAGGTGATTTCTACATGGGGTAAAGAACCGCCAGTTATGACAACTAGAGAAGAATTAAAAAAAGAAGCAGCTAGAGAGGAATGGAAAAAATTAATTGCTCAAGGTTGGAGAAGAACTGAGGAAGTTTGGATGAAAAAAGAGGGTTAAAGCTGCACCAAATTCTGAGAAAATGAATAAATTATGGACAAATGCTATAACTTTAAAAACCACTTTTTAAAAGCTTAAATTAAAAATTTTTGTCCTATTTATTATTTTTGTTTTTGTAGAGATATTTAGCATATTTTTCATCATGATAAAATCTTAAATATATTTAATCTTTTAAAATCATTTTTTATTTTAGCTAACAAATCCATTCTGCATTTTTTTAATACAAATACCTTAATTTCATTAAGTTATTCACCTTTAACGACTTAATGAATTAAATATAAAACAATTTATTCATTTTTAAAAACTTAAAATTATTAATCGTTGTAATTATTTCCAAACTTTACTTACCTGAATATGAATTTTAAAGAATTAAAGACTCAATTTTTCTTATCAATAGTTTTTATATTTTTCTCAAGTCTAATTATATTTGAAATTCCACCTAGATTAAGAATATATTTCAACAAATATGTATTAGAAAAAAATTTTAATTCTTACTGTAAAAACATAAAAATAAACCAAATACAATTTAAATATGGTCCCTGTCCAAATACTATCACGACAAGAATGAGATCTAAAGACTATCCCATAATAAGAGAAACTATTTCTTTCACAGATAGTTTAGGAGGTAGAGTAAATGAGAAATCTTTAGGGCAAAAGTTTGAAAAAAATAAATTTAATATATATCTAATTGGTGATTCTTTCATTCAAGCAGATGAGATTCCATATGAAAAAACAGTTTTTGGATTAATAAATAATAATGCAAATAATAAAACACTATTGAAAGCATATGGTTTTGGCTATGCATCATGGAATACTGAGGAATATTTAAAATCCATAAAAGCAATAAATGCAACTAATAGTAAATACGATATCTATCTTTTCGCAAACGATTTTTTACCTAGTTATGGGAGGTCTAGATATGCCTCTTTAAAAAATAAATCAATATCATCAGATAAAAAATACCTTAAAAATTTTATTAAATATTTCGTAAATAAATCCTTTACTTTGAGAAAATTGAAAGATATTTACATCTCACAAAAATTTAAAAAATCCTACCAAGACTTTTGGATAATTTACTCAAAAGATGAAAACAAATGTAAACTTTTAAAAGAGAATAAAAATAAATTATCTCCTGTTTTAGTTGATCATCTATATTATTCCTTATCTTATAAATGCTGGGAAGAAATTCATAAAGAATCATATAAAATAGTTTTAAATGATATAAATAATATGAAAAAGGAGGCGCGTAAAAGAAATTCTAAAATTCGCTTCATTTATATTCCTACTGGTTTTAGTATTAAAGGAGAAAATTTTCCTGGCAGAACTATTTACCCATATAATATTGAAAACGACAAAGAATTAGTACTTACAGGATTAAAAAAACAATTAAAAAAAGATATTGGCGAAAATTTTGTTGATCTTTATGAACCAATTAAAATACACATATCAAAATTAAAAAAAAATATAGATTGTTCAAAAGGGAATTGCAATAATGTCCTGTATTACGGATATGATGGGCATTTTAATGAAAAAGGGCACATATTTTTGTATAAATACCTTTATGAGAATCTAGTTAATCAAGATTAAAGTACCTTATCCTTTGAAAAGAATTAACGGTGGAGAAGGAAAATGATATCTTTATTCCCTTCAAATCAAACAATTTTTTTTTCAAAAATTATTGCTTATTAGTTTTTTTAATTCCTTAAGTAGCTTTAAATTGAACCTCAAAATATTCAAGTTATGAATATAAAAAAGCTCTTTCTCTCATATAAGTTCTAGCAATTAAATATTTCTTTATTTTTTAAAAAAATAATTTTCGACAAATGTATTTTTTTTGGTAAAACAATGCAGAACTATAAAAATTATCAATAGATTTCTATTTTTGAAATATTGTGTTAGAAAAAAAGTCTAAGTCCCAACCTTGCAATTTAATTAAGTCATAGTCTTTATGATTTTTTACTCCATTTATTTTTAAAAACTTTCTTAGGCAAGTTCTGTAGTCAATACTGTTAGATAATCTCTGAACAAATGTTGATCTTTTTGTAAAAGGGATAGATTTTAAGTTTATATCTTTAGTATGATTGTCACCTAACGGCAATTTATAATTCTCAGACAAGATATCAATAACTGAAAAATCTTGGAATTCATTTTTCTTATAATCTTTATTTGTTGATTTACAAAATTTCATATGAAAATCTAACCTACTTGAAAAATTTGATCCTTGATGAAGAAGAAGCGGATCGAACAATAATGCCTTCCCAATTGTTCCATCTATTTCATAATAAGAATTAATTGGGGGAGAGAGAGGATAGGGGAAAAATCTAATTGCCCTGTCTGTTTTAAAATCTTTAACAATAGATTTAGCACCATTAAATTCATACTCCTTTTTTAATAGTCGAAAGCCTCTCTGAGGGAATAGATAAATACCAACCAACACAACATCTCTTAAATTTGAATCATAATGAATTCTTTTTAATTCAGTATCATAATCTCTATGCCAATTACCTCGATATTTGAAATCGCCCATACAAAAAAGTCTAGCCAAGTCACAACATGTATTTTCCCAACCCATTAATGTTTTTACCAAAGAGCCAATACCTGCTTCTTTAAAAAAATTTTTTATTTTTAAGTTACAAATTAAATTATTAAAAGGTAGTTCAATAGCTGCCTTATTGTTACTTATCAAATGATCAAAATAAATTCGTCGTGGAGAATAGTCATTTTTTATAGATTCTTTTCTCATATTTCTAAGCCCATCTTGAGCATTTAATATTGATTCTTCAGACAATTTCAAATCTATTAATGTCCATCCTCTTTTATTAAATTCAAATTTATTCTCAGGAGTAATTCTATTATCTTGCAAATTATTTTCCTCAATCAAAATCTATAATTATTGAAATATATCATATCTTTTAGAGATCTTAAAGTTATCCCTAATTAATAAAAGATGTCAGTATTTCTATAACTAATTTAATCATAATTAGCCAAAGAAGTTATTTGAGAATTTACGTGCTTTAAAAAAGGACAAAATAAAATATTTAATCTTAAATAAAATAAGTTTTGGTTTAGTAAAATAACCTATTAAAGAAAAATGTCCACCATAATGATCATAATTTTTATAATAATTACCACTCTCAAAAGTATTTTCTACATTACTCTTTACAGAAGAATCTTTTATTAATAATTTCTGTATATGATTAAATCTAAATTGAAAATCTTCATATTGTTTTAAATTAGAGAAATTAGTAATTCCTCTAATATTATTATTCTTTTTTAAATTAACTAAAAAATAAAGAATATTTAGATTAATAAAATCAAGACTATCTTTATTCGCAATTATTTGGTTCCTTATTTTATTTTTTCCTCCTTTACAAAGTATTCCAATAAAAATAATATCTAATGAATTCATAGCAAATCTATCCAAAAACTTATCATCAAAAACTCTATTCTTGAAATTCTGATATCCCATTAAACCAAAAAAAGAATTACCTTTATAAAAATTATTTAGAAAGATAATTCCCTTTGTTTTATATTTATATACTGGATAATTCTCTAAATATATTTTTTCAATACCATAGTTATCTTTAATATTTAAAAAAAACTTTTGAGCCTCAAAGCTAATCAAATCTTTAATTGGACAAAAGCAACAAATCTGAATCTCCCATACTTTTGGAATAAATCCTATTCTTGTTACTATTTCTTCTAATTGTTTATATAAAGGTCTAAATCTTCTGTGTGCAATTTCAGGATACTTATAATAGACCTTAGAAATAATTTTTAAATTATCTTTTATACCAAAGGATCCTTTTTTTATAACTTCTAGTGAATCTCCATAATCATTACAAGTATGAATTATTAATCCGTCCTGTATCTGTTTTCTTCTAATCAATATATTTTGGTCGTTAAGATTACACAAACCTCCAACGATTATTGATTTATTAAAAAAATCTTTTTTCATAATTAAATCAATTTGTAGAATTTAGCCACAAAAAACACAGCTCCAACGAGTATTAATACTGCAGCTGTGTAAAATAAAAATGGGATAATTGGATATTTATATAATGAAGTCCTCACTTTTTTTTGTACAGACTCCTTATCAAATTTTGGTAACTCTAGAGGCTTTTCCCTAGGAGGGACACCTAATTCTCTTCTTCTTTTAGCTTCTCCCATAATTCATAAAAAAGGAGTTGGTTGCTTCCTATTTTAGATCTATTGTCAATCAATAATTCCTACCATTTACAAAAGAATTAAGTAGCCGGCAGTCTACAATCGGGGAGTTCTTATATTTTAGTGATCTTTGTATGTCTTAGGTGCAATCCTGAGATTCGTCCACTTACTAACTTTTACTCATAACTCATACGAATATAAGTTTTATGAGGTTACTTTCTCAAATTGAAGAGCAGAGTACTAGGTTGCAGGTCCAAAACCTGTCGCCTCTACTCTTAAAAACCATGTAATAATGTTGAGTTTCCTAGACTCACTTTTTTATTATCTGCAATCGCAAATTAGGATAGAACTCTAGGGGAGGCTCAAGCAAATTCAAAAATACTCTAGAAATAGCTTTTAAATATAGAGGTTTTCCTCCATCCCTCATCTAATAATTTCTTATATTCCTTTCTTGCATCCTCAATACTTTCCACCCTACTTCCTTTCATAACTGGTTTACTAGTTCGCTTATATACACATCCATAACTTATTTCCATAGCATCAATACTCGGAGAAGATTTACTAACATCTTCAAATGGTTTGAATACTTTTATCCTGCTTCTATCCTTATTTATCAAAGTAAACTCTTCCATTAATTACCTTTTTCTCTTATCTCTGGGAAGCAATTAGCAATATGAATTAACTTATATACTTCCTCACTATCATAATTCTTATTTTGAACTCCACTTCCTACTTTTATTCCTTTAGCTTTCATTTTTTTTAAAATAAGCTCTTGTCTCTCTTGACTAGAAATTGATTTATATTTTTCCCTTCTTTCTTCTTTATTCAAAACTATAAGTATCATAATTGTAGTTCCAATACTAAATATTAAACTCCAACCCTGTGAGTTAATAGTCATTATTTTTTTTCGCAAAAACAACTAAATTTAAAATAAATATAAAACTGATAAAATGGCTCCAAGAGTAAATAAATATTTAAGTGAAGTCGGTTACTGTTCTAGAAGAGTAGCAGACAAACTTATTGAGGAGGGGAAAGTAACCATTAATGGTCAAATCCCAGAAATGGGTGCGAAGGTAGAGGAAGGCGATCAAGTAGAGGTTGAAGGTCAAAGAATAGAGAAATCAACGGAACAAAGAGACATATACTTAGTCTTTAATAAACCTGTTGGAGTTGTTTGCACTACTGATAGAAGAGTAGAGCCTAATAACATAATAGATTTTATTAAATATCCTAAAAGAATTTTTCCTGTTGGAAGATTGGATAAACCCAGTGAGGGTTTAATTTTTTTAACTAACGATGGAGATATCGTTAATAAAATACTTAGAGCAAAAAATAATCATGAAAAAGAATATATTGTAGGCGTTAATCGTCCTATTAATAAAGACTTTATTCAAAGCATGAGTAATGGAGTTGAAATATTAAACACTATAACTAAAAATTGTATTGTAAAAAAACTGGGGCCAAAAAAATTTAAAATCATACTCACTCAAGGAATTAATCGTCAGATTAGGAGAATGTGTGAGTCATTAGGTTACAAAGTAATATCATTGAAGCGTGTAAGAATTATGAATATTAAGTTAGACGTCCCAACAGGAAAATATCGTGAATTTACCAAAAAAGAACTCTTAGAATTAAAAGGATTGCTAGAAAACTCATCAAAAACATTTAACTAATCATTATTCCTGTTTATCTCTCTCGTTTCCCATAGGAAATTCATAAAAAATTAGATCACTAACAAATAAAAGGGGAAATTAAATTAACTAATTTTAAAGGGTTTGATTTAAAAATAACTTGAAATAAAACTTAGCAACAAAATTGGTATAAAATGCATAGCCCTTTTAAGACTTGGAATTTATCAATTCCAACTTAATAATAGAATATTTCTAAAGATTTTAATTAAAATTTATATAGAATTTTTACTCAAAAACGTTTTTACTCTCTAAATTATTACCTTTAATTTTTTCACCTTTAGGGATCGTTTTAATCCTCTTGTTGATTTTCATTATTAAAAGAAAATCAAGATTTATTTACTCAGCAATTACTTTACTAATCATATTCAGTAATGGAGTCTTTGCTGATAGTTTGTGGAGATTATTAGAATATCCTTGGAAAAGATTAGATTATTCTGAAATTAGCCCTTCAGATGGAATTGTTGTTTTAAGTAGTGGAAGATATTTACCTCCAGGCAACTCTAAAATAATAGAATGGGGTGATCCAGATAGGTTTCTTGCTGGAATTGATCTTTATAAAGCAAAAAAATCAAATAAATTAATTTTTACTGGAGGAATAAACCCTTGGAATCCTGGCTTACCTCCCGAAGGGGATATTTACATTAAGGAAGCTATTTCAATGGGCATCCCCAAGAAAGATTTATTTACAACAAAATCTGTTATTAATACTTTACAGGAAGCTAAAGCAGTTAAAAAAATTCTTAATAATGAGGTAAGTTCGAGTCAAAAGGAGGTCATCTTAGTTACTAGTGCCTTTCACATGAAAAGAGCTAAAAAAGTTTTTGAGAAAGAAGGCATAATTGTTCTACCATATCCTGTTGATTTTAATAGTAATAAAAATCTTTTCTTTTCATTACGGAATCCATTAAAGTGGCTGCCTAGTTCTTCATCTTTAAGTAGTAGCTCGAGTGCTATTAGAGAATTTATTGGGAGGATTATCTATAGGGCATGGAAATAAATATTTCAATAAACAACTTTCTCCATATATTTAAATATTATTAACCGATTATTTCCTATCCTTCCCATACTTAGCAGAATTATAGACTTATATCAATTTTTGTTGTACAAGCTAATTTCAGCCTATATTTTTTCCTATGGCTAATGTCTAAAATCTTATAAAGGCTTATTAATATCACTACTTAGCTGGTTCACATAAAGCAGTCCAGGCTCAATTAAAACTTTTTAATAACTAAAATAAACTTTAACTCTATTTTAGAGTAATTAAGTTTTTCTTTTTTAAGATAAAATGGAAAATTTATTCAAAACTACTCTAAGATTAGTGTTATTAAACACTCAATTATTAATGACTAATAAATTTTACGAATGGTGGAAGAATCATAGAAGAGTAATAACTCTTGGAGGTTTTTTAATTTTACTGGGTTTATTTATTTCTCCAGTTATTAAGGAAGCAAAATATAAAAACAAATGTATCAAACTCTCAGAAAAAGGTGCTTTTAATAAATTCAATAAGGAAAATATTGGAGAAAACCTTTTAGATGAGACTGGTTTAACTGTCTCAGAGTTAGCAAAAATAGAGGGTTATAAAAATTGCGTAAAATGATAGAAATAAAATTTACACCATAAATATAATTAATTTATAATTCAGGAAAAATTTGCTTTAAATTGAATGGATACTCAAAAAATACAAAAAATCTCTGAAATAGGGGAGAAAATTTAAGATAAATAAAAACTTCATAAAATTTATATTATTAATATTTCCCTTTTTAAAGATTTACCTATAAAAATCTAGCATTATTAAGTTTGACAATTTTTAGTGTTACCATCCAAATTTTAGTTTCATATATAACTTTTTTAGGACTCATACTCTACTTTGGGTAAAGTTTTTAATTTTTAATCGAAAGCTGGCATTATCATTATTCATGAAATACTAATCAACAATAAATAGACGAGTAAGTTTATTTTTAAAATAATTATTTAGAGAAATATTTAATTCAACATTATTAAAAAAATTTTTTTAATATAAAACAAAAAGAAAATTGAGTAAATCTGATTTTGATAAAAATGGAATAGACAGTAATGGTACTCACTGGCTTCAATATGCTGCTTTTGGCCTCTCCGCTTTTGCTATTTTTACAACTTGGGCTTTCTTTTTTGATTACAAATTTCATTACTTCGTAGTAAATATTCTAAAAGTTTTAAACTGTAGCGGCTTCAACTGTAACGGCGTCTAATAGAATTAAATGGCAAATCCTGATCAAAGAACACTCTTAATTGAACAAGCATCAAAAGATATCAATGAAATTTGTAAAAAATTTCAATATGATTCGGGATCCTCTAATGCTGAGGTTAAATCTCTTTTAAAGGAAATAGCAAATTTATGGGAAACAGAAGCAGAAAATAAATTTGGTTTTCGATAAAAAAAATATTGAACTGTAAATTTCCTAAGAAATTATATTGAATATGTTTTATATGTTGCAATTAAAGAATTATTTGTTCCAATCTTTTTTATATTTCTCAATCATCAATCTTACAAAAATTTGATCATATTCACATTTTAATTTATTTTTGAAGCCTTTCACAGTTTAAATTTCATAATTAGCAATTGTCTTTAGTAAATCCAAATCTGCTATTACTATTTGCTTTGACTCTGAAAATCTAAATAATCTTAGTTCTTTTTTTTTAAACTAATTGTCCTCAAAGATGACAAGTAGCACAAACATTTTTTAAGAATATTTTCACAATTTCTTGTATTGGAAACAGAGAAAAATATATCTTTAAATAAATTTGGGGAACAGATTATTAATATTACTAATCTATGTACTTAATTTCACTTTGATAAAACTTCTATATCTTTACTAAAGATTTTCTTTAATCCCATAAAGATAAATCTGAGTCTCCAGAAGATCTTTGCAACCAATGAATTTTCCAGTTATTTCCTTCTTTTTTAAAAATAGAAGTTACAGTTGGTAAATCATCATTCAAAGTCCCTTTATAAGTAAATTTAGCTCCAAGAGTAAAAACACACATTGCCACATCACTGCTAAGGAATTCAAACCTATGTATCTTTGTTATCTCAGCTTTTTCTTGAACTACATCACCAGAATTTATCATTTCTTCAAATTCTTTTGCACTTAAAGGATTACCACTTGGTCTTATAAATAAGAACTCTGGAGTTGCATTATTTACAAAAAATGAGCCCATCTTTTGTGGATTTGCAAGTTCATAAAGCAGTGAAATAATTTGTTCTTTTTCAGTCATAGAAGCTTTATCTATTGTTCAATAAATTCTGAATAACCTTTTAAAAAAAAGAAAGTAAAATTATTACAAAATAACAATTAAATTTACTATTTTTGTACTTTTAAATTAGAGCCGTATTTAATTTTCACTAAATAAGAGGCTAATAAAGAAAGCACCAAAAAAAATAACAAACTTTCCAAAGTAGATTGCGGCATGATCATAAATCTAGTAGGAGAAAATTACTATATATCTATCTAAACTAACTTTCTAAAAAAAATCAAACTGGGGATTTTTTATTTGCTAAGTATTTCTCTGATCTCCTCAATGCTCTTACAGCTCCTTTATAGTCTCCTTTACGGTATTTTTCATCGCTTTTTTGTTCTAATAATTTAACTATCTTTTTTATTTCTAATTCATTAATTCTCAATTTATGATCATTGATTAAATCAAATTTTGACATATATAGATTAGATAATTCTTCTTTAAACTTTTTAATAATATCTTCATCACAAAATTCAGAGTTTAAGAGGAATCTTACTTCTCTCTTATCTTCTATTGCACCTTTAAAATTTCCTTCCTTAAATTTTCTTTCGCTAGATCTGGTCTGATTAACAATATTATCAATAAGTAGTTTTTCTGAATTGAGCATTATGATACTTGTAAATTAGCTAAGAATAAATCTACCAAATATTTTTACTAATATATTTAATAGTAAACATCATTGAAAAACAATTACAAGTTCTTTCTATAGAAATAAGTAATTTAATTTTTATGATTTTTTATTTTTCCTATTTTTATGCATCAATGAATATCTAATATATAGCGAAAGAGATTATAGAAAATTCATTTTTCTTAAAATAAAAATTATTTATAGATATAAATATTAGGAGACATAATAAAAACAAAACGAAAGGAGGGTCAAATTATAACTTGAGCTTAAAATTTAAACTCAAAATTAGAATTTCTTTTGTTAGGAAAAATTTCCCAAAATAATTAAGACTAGAAAAAACATAAAATTATACAAAATAAGTTATTACCAAATCATAATTATTTAAAATTCTATTTTTCTCAGCAGACCCAAGGAGTTTTCCCTTTATTAATTTTTATTATGGATAATTTTTTCATAAGAATATAGAATCAATTTAAATTCATATCGATAAAATTTAAATAAAATGGCATTTATGGTTTATTTCAAGCAATTAAAAAATCATATTAAGAATCAAAGCTGAAGTTGATGTCACAAAAATCTAGATCATCGAGAGATAAAAAAATAAAGAATTTTTTTGATTTTTCCCAATTAGCAGATTTTTCTTTAATAGATTCTCTTAAATCAGATCCTCAGTCAACAGTAGATGGTAATGATCACAAACCTAGGCCAATTTATTCAGGTCATTATGTTCCTGTAACTCCAACACCAATTCCAGAACCAAAATATATCGCTCATAGCAAAGAATTATTTGAAGAATTGGGATTAAGTTCTGATCTTACAAAAGATAAAAAATTCTGCAGTTTTTTTTCAGGGGATATCAAAGTTGCAGAGTATCCTATGAAACCCTTTGGCTGGGCAACGGGATATGCATTATCTATCTATGGCACTGAATATAAACAACAATGTCCTTTTGGGACAGGTGATGGATATGGAGATGGTCGAGCAATTTCTGTATTCGAAGGTTTATTTAATGGAAAAAAAATGGAAATGCAACTTAAGGGAGGAGGTCCTACTCCATATTGTCGTGGCGCAGATAGATAATG
>MDTE01128025.1_pt1 | contig 11466 bp, 11 predicted proteins | sample 811231 | NCBI WGS metagenome assembly MDTE01 (sample SAMN05326651, study PRJNA326480) | marine metagenome | isolation source: seawater | place: Indian Ocean: Red Sea | collected 2010
CTGACTCGATCATCATCATAAACAGATTTTTCATACATTGAAATCATTTGATTAACAAACATATCACTTAAAGGTACTTTTTCAGGATCTTTCATTAAATTTGATAATTCATAGGCGGATTGCCACCTCTTAGTAAGTGATCCAGATTTAATATTATTTAACAAATGCTGCGGATCTTGTTCTTCGTATGTCAATATTTCAAAGAGGAAGAAAAAAAGAATACCAAAAATGGTTATCATTAAAGGAATTAAAAAAAATGAATAAAATAAAGCATAAACCTTACTTGAATTAGACATCTCCTCGGTAATATTAGGTTCTTTTTCCATTTTTTCAATTAAATTTAATTATCACAATCTGCACGTTTTGCACGTTATAATTTAGTGACAATATTAAAATTATACAATAAATAAAACTTTTTAAATTCAATGGAAGTGAAGATACAGCAATTCAATTTATTTCTTTTCAACTTTCTTTTTTTTCATTAAGTGATTCAATGTTCTTTCTATTTTTCTTACCTGTCTTGATAAAGACATTATTTTATTCATAGAAATCATAAAAAAAATAAATAAAAGGAAAACTATTATATTTAAATTAATCATTCTTTCTTTTCATTTTATCTGCTTTTTCTTTTAAATCATAACCCAAAAGAACTGGAAAAAAAAATAGGACCAACATCGCTAGCACTAGAACAACCGCAATCCAATCAAGATTTCTCATCAACCATTCTATTGTAAGCCAGTCAAACTGCATATCTAAACTTTATTTTTTCTAAACCAATCATTAAAATCATTTCTAAAATTTTCCATTAATATAATACTTGACTTTACAATATTTTCCGCATCGTAATTTCTATCTTTTTTATGCTTCTTTAAAACAATTTTTTGTATTTTAATGAATTTTTTTAACTTATCATACTCCAATCGGTTCTTTTCAAATATAGAAAGGCTACAATCCAAACAATACTCCTCTTTCTCAACTCTATCTTGTTCAATAAATTCATTAGATAAGTATTTATAAATTTTTTTATTTGAGGTAGAAGATATTTTTGAACTTAAATACAATCTTGGATGTTGAGGATTTTTTTTCTTCATTAGATATAGTACAGAGCAATAATATAATAAGCCAATGTCAAAATTGTGCAAATTATCATCGCATATAATCCTCTAATTTTTTTATTTTCAGATTTCATTAATTTCGTACCTCAATTTATGTTTTATTTTAATTACAAAAAGAATAGTTACAATAGCTAAAAATTGGTGTAGAATGGCAAAAACAACTGCAGCTTTTGTAACTAGAGTTAAAATACCAATAATACATTGAAATAAAATTAAAACAACTAGATATTGATTTTCTAACTTTATTCTTTCAGTTACCTTGTTTACTTTAATAATAAAAAAAGAAATTAAACCCACTAATATAAAAGCTAAAGATCTATGCATGAATTGAACACCATAATCATTATCTAAAAAAAATAGAAAATATTTTTCTAAACCAAGAAAAGCGGACTTAAAACCTCCATTATAAAAAGGGAATACATTAACAATATTTACAGTTTTTATACCTGCATTAAATGCTCCATATACTACCTGAATAAATAGCAAGACTAGTATGAGCGTTAATAATTTTTCATAGAATGCATTATCTTTGATTCCTTTAATATTTTTTGTAAATAAAATCGATAATTTGAGCTTATATATATAAGAAAGAATTAAAAAAGCCATTGTTAAATGAATAGCAAGCCTGTAGTGACTAACATGGGGGATATCCACTAAGCCACTTTTAACCATATACCAACCTAAAAACCCCTGAAATCCACCCATAATGAAAACAATAATTAATTTTTTAATCAACTGATTGCTTAAAGATTTTTTATACAAAAAGTATCCAAATGGTATTATAAACAAAAACCCTATTAATCTACCTAACATCCTATGAATATACTCCCAGTAATAAATATATTTATACTGACTTAATGTTATATTATAATTTATAATTTTATATTCAGGATATGCTTTATATTGACTAAATGAAAATTCCCAATCTTCATTACCAATAGGAGGGATAATACCAGTTAATGGCTTCCATGTAACCATTGATAAACCAGAATCAGTTAATCGTGTCATTCCACCAATAAATATCATTAGAAACAAGACACCTATACTAATATTCAACCATAAAATTATTTTTTTGTCAATATTCATAATTAAAAAAATGAATCAATTAGTATTAAAACTAATAAACTCGGTAAATAGATTATTGAAAAAATAAAAATATTTTTAACAGCTTTACTTGAGTGATCAAAAATTATCATAGATGAATACACTAAAAATATCAAACCAAGAACAACAGCACCAAATACATAAATAAAAGAAGTTAAATTTAATATATATATTCCGATTGATGAATAAATCAATGCCATTGTAAAAAAAATAATCTGAAAATTAACCGTATTAGAATTTTTTGCAATTACTGGAAGCATTTTAAACCCACCTCTCTCATAATCTTTTTTATAAATTATTGCTAAAGATAAAAAATGTGGAATCTGCCAACAAAATAAAATTCCAAAAAGTAGCATTCCTTCTAAATTTATTTGATTTGTTGCTGCAACCCATCCTCCAAGCGGTGGCAGTGCACCAGGAATGGCTCCGATAATTGTATTAAATGATGAAAATCGTTTTAGAGGAGTATAAATAACTATATAAATAAAAATAGTGAGAAATGAAATCAATGATGTTAAAGAATTAATTTGAAGCAATATAAATGGACCTAAAAAAGAAAGTAAAATGCCAAGTATAAGAGCAATATTTAAATCAATTTCTTTAGTAGGCAATGGTCTATATTTAGTTCTTTCCATTTTTTTATCATATTCAACTTCAAAATATTGGTTTAAAATACATGCTCCGCTAGAACTAATAAAAGTACCTATAATTAAATATAAAAAAATAATCCAGCTTTCAAACTCAATCATCATCAAGTTTTCATATCTTAAACCTAAATAGTATCCTAAATAGGAAGTAATAACAACCAAAACTGTAATATTCATCTTAATTAATTGTAAATAGGGTTTCATAAATGTAAATCTTTAATTTTTTTAAAGTAATCTAATGATTCAGGATTAACTATAGAATCTTTGTTATTTATTTTCAAACCATTAATAATATTTTTAACTGCTATTTCTACTTTTTTACCATTAATAGTATATGGAATATCTTTAACAGAAATAATTATAGATGGCACGTGTTTTGGAGAACAATATTTTTTAATTCTTAACTTTATTTTTTCAATTAATTCATTATTTAATTTTAAATTATCTTCTAGCACAACAAATAAAACTATAGCCTCATCATTATCTTTCAATTTTCCAACTACCAAAGAATCTTGGATTAATTTAAAATTGCTTAAAGCTTGATATATCTCTGATGTTCCGATTCTTATTCCTCCTGGGTTTAAGGTAGTATCAGATCTTCCATAAATTTTAACTCCATATTCTTTGCTAATTTTTATAAAATCTCCATGTTTCCATTTGTTTGGAAATTCATGAAAATAAGCATTATTGTACCTTTTGTTATCATTATCATTCCAAAAATAAATTGGCATTGAGGGAAAAGCTTTATCGCAAACTAATTCTCCTTTTATATCAAACTGATGTTCTCCATTAGAATTGTAACTTTTCACACTCATACCTAAACCCAAACATTGCAATTCACCTTTAATAACTGGAAGATTTGGATTTGCTAATGCAAAACAAGAAATAATATCAGTACCTCCTGATATTGAAGATAATTGAACATTTTTTTTCCAAAACTTATAAACAAATTCAAATGAACTATCATTTAATGGGGAGCCAGTTGACAATATTAATCTCAAATTTTTAAAGGAAAATCTGTTTGGCTTAATATCACTTTCTTGAAGATAAGATATATATTTTGCACTAGTACCAAAAATACTAATATTTGAATGATTCATTTTTTTTAATAAACTATTTTTATTAGGAAAAAATGGGCTTCCATCATAAAGAAAAACAGTTGAACCAAAAGATAATGAACTTATAAGCCAATTCCACATCATCCAACCACATGTTGTATAATAAAAGATATTATCATCAGGCCTTAAATCAATATGATACTTGAATTCTTTCAAGTGCTGAATCAATGTTCCTCCAGCAGAGTGAACAATACTTTTTGGTTTTCCTGTAGTGCCTGAAGAATACATTATAAATAGAGGATGGTCAAAAGGTAATTGATTAAATGTAATTTTTTTTGAATCATTATCAATGATTTTATCCCATGTATGAAATTTTTTATTAATACTAAAATCATTTAAGTAATTGATTACAATAACATTTTCTATTGAATCAATAGATTTTGAAATCTTAGATAGTTTACTCAATATATCAAAACTTTTACCTTTAAAGTAATAGCCATTTGTAGAAATGAGTAATTTTGGTTTTACTTGCTTGAATCTATCTAAAATCGCTTCAGTACCAAAATCAGGTGAACACGAAGACCAAATTGCTCCAATACTTGAGGCTGCCAACATTGCTGCAACTGTTTCTATTTTATTAGGCATTAGAGCACAAACCCTATCACCTTCCTGTAAACCTAAACTTTTGAATGAAAATGCAACTTTACTTACCAAACCATACAAATTTTTATAAGAAATTTCTTCTGTATGTCCATTTTCGCTCAGAAACTTAAGTGCTATACTTTTACTATCTTTAAATCTTAATAAATTTTCCGCATAATTTAATCTTGATTCATGAAACCACTTTGCTCCTGGCATTTTACTCTCATCATCAACAACATATTTAAACTTTTTTGAAGAAATAATATCTAAATCATACCATAAAAAACCCCAAAATAGACCAATATTATGAACTGACCAGTTATATAAATCAGAAAATGTTTTTAAATTTAAATTATATTTATTGCTAATTTTTTTCTGAAGATTGGACATGTAAGATTTTTGTATTTTATTTTTACTCGGAGTCCAAAGAATATCATTCATTTAAATATTTCCATTTTAAAATATATTGCCATGCTGTTTCAATTTCATCTTTATTTATATATTCTGAGAGATCTTTTACTAGATCATTAAAATTTAAAGGAATATTTACATTGATGTATTTAGGTATTTTTTCTACAGCTGCTAATTTAGCTAATTGATTTCCTGTCAATGAAGTATTTAAAAATTTATATGGAATGGAATCAAATCCAACACCAACACCCTTAGGCTTAGATAGCTTAAATAGTGATTCTTTTACTTTTGTATACCATCCACCACCACTTCTTCCAACCTGATCAATTTTAAATGCATCAATACTACCATCATCTTTAAATAAATCTTCATTTATATGGAAAAAAACAACCTCTCCCAAAATCAAATTACCACTACCAGGTTTATTACCAAGTTTAATTATATCAATTAATTTACATTCCATAATGAAAGGTGATTCTAGAACTCCTGGAGTTGATATGATATTAGAGTTACATTTACCTAAACCAGACTTATCAAATTCATCGATATTTTTTTCATATTCACTCGAAGCTAAACTAGCCTGATAAACTATTTCCGAGGTAACGATTGAAACAGTAAACTCTTTAGTAGATTCTATATTTACCAATGTATCCTTTGGTAATCCTGTCCTTCCACTTAATGCAGGAGAAAAACCAACAACAGGAGGATTTGCACCAAATGCATTAAAATATGAAAAAGGTGCAAGATTAAAGTTATTTGAAGAGTCTTTTGAACCAACTAATGCTATAGGTCTTGGTGCAATACCAGAAATTAATAAATGATAATTCTCTCTCAAACTATTTGATTTTGGATCTACTTTTTTATGATTCATACTTTTTTAAGATTTTAATAAACATTTTTATTTCATTTATTGTTCCAATAGATATTCTGACACAATTATCTAATCCAAATCCTTTTAAAGATCTTAGAATTATTCCATTTTCCAACATAAAGTTAGTAAAGTAACTTGCTTTTTTGAAGTTATCAAAAATCAAAGTTATAAAATTAGCTGAAGTATCAATATAACTAAGTCCAAGCAAATCAAATTGTTTTATCAACATATCAATACCAATAATATTAAATTTTATTGTTTTTCTTAAATGCTCGGAATCATTTAAAGCCTCAAGTGCAGCTAGTTGAGCAGGAGTAGAAGGTTCAAAAGGCAACTTGACTTTCATTAGATTTGAGATTAAATCTCGATGAGCTAGACCATAACCAACTCTCAGCCCTGCAAGTCCATAACCCTTTGAAAAAGTCCTAAGTGTTATTACATTATCAAATCTATATGTCATTGAGTCAGGATAATCTTTCAAATGACTTGCAAATTCAAAATAAGCTTCATCTAATATAACCAATGTTCGTTCTGGAACATTCTTCATAAATTTTTCAAAATTAAGCTTATTGAAATATGTTCCAGTCGGATTATCAGGATTAGCAAGATATATAATTTTTGTATTTTCATTTATTTTATCAGAAATTGCATGAAGATTATACTTATAATTTTTTGACTTAACCCAATTTATTTTCTTTCCTGAAGCATTTGCAAGCACTCTAAAACCAATAAATGAATTTTCTGAACTAATCATTTCGTCACTTTCATTAAGAAAAGTTCTAATTATGGCAGACATTATACCTTCACTACCATTTCCTAAAATTACATTATCAATATTAACTTTATAAATTTTAGATATTTTTTTCCTAAGTAAGAATCCAGATGAATCCGGATATCTATGTAGATTTTTAAAACAAGTATTTAATACTTTGATTGCTTTTTTAGAAGGGCCATACGGATTTTCATTTGATGAAAGCTTTATTACTCTACCTAAATTAGAATTTATTTTAACATCTTCAATACGTTTACCTGGCACGTAAGGTGATAAATTCTTTATATATTTAGGTACTAATGTCATTATATTGCATATAAATTTATTACTTATTATAGAAAGATTAAATATTTATTTCCTGAAATAAACCTAACGGTTAGTATAAATTACTTTATTTAGTAGATAGTTCTGCAGCAAGAATAGTATTATGCATTAACATTGATATTGTCATCGGTCCAATTCCACCAGGTACAGGAGAAATATAGCTTGCTTTTTCTACCACACTTGGAAAATCAACATCACCAACAATATGATACCCTTTATCTGAAGAATCATTTATTCTATTAATTCCAACATCTAAAATAATACATCCATTTTTTACCATATCATTTTTAATTAAACTAGGCTTACCTACAGCAGAAATAATAATGTCTGCTAATTTTGTATAACTAGATAAATTAGTAGTATGAGAATGACATAAAGTAACAGTTGCATTACCAAACTTAAATGGTTGTGATAAAAGCGAGGTTATTGGCTTTCCTACAATGTTGCTTCTTCCAATAACCACAATATACTTAGATTTTATATCAATTTTATAATGCTCTAAAATTTTAACACAACCTAAAGGAGTGCAAGGTATAAACCTTGGATTTCCTTGAAATAAAAGACCTGAATTTTCTGGATGGAATCCATCTACATCCTTCATTGGATTTATTTTTGATAGAAAATCATTTGAATCTAAATGCTTGGGGAGAGGTAATTGCAATAGTATACCATGAACATTTTTATTATTATTCAATTCCTCAATTAATTTTAAAAGATTTTTTTTTGAAACTCTTTCATCTAACTTTTTGATTTCCGATAAACAGTTTAAATTTTTAAACATCTTAGCTTTTGAATTGACATAAATCCTTGAAGCAGGATTATTTCCAATCAAGATAACTACTAACTTAGGAACTATACCTTTATTTTTTAATTCTAAAATTCTTTTTTTCATTAAAGAATAATGCTTTTCAGCAACCGGCTTTCCCAATAAAAGATTAGAACTCATAACTAACTTAGTTTTTCATCTATAAATTCAAGTAATGCATTAGATTTTGATTCAATTTTTGATAAAACCTCTTTTTTTTGGGTTTTGTACAAAAACAACTCATCTGTTATGTTCATACATGCCAATACAGCAATTTTGAGCTGTTCAGTCTCAGGATTTAAACCATTTTCTATCAATTCATTTGTTTTTTCATTTATGTAAGACTCAACTTGTTCAAAATAAGATTGCTTTGCAGATGAACGTATGAAATAATCTTGACCAAGAATATTTACTTTTGCAACTTTCAATTTATTCTTCATTTAATTCTCCTAATTTATCTTTGCTTTGCTTTAAAAGATGATTTTAGAATATTTAAAATTTTATTAAAAAATATATCGACTTCTTTATCAGTCAAAGTTTTAGAATTAGATTTAAATTTCAATGAATAAGCTAAACTTTTAGAATCTTTTGGAATCTCATTTCCTTCGTAAAGATCAAATAACTCAACATCATTTAAATATTCTCCACCATTTTGAAAAATAGAATTCATAATTTCTTCATTAGTATATTTTTTATTAATTAAAATTGAAATATCTCTTTCGATCGATGGGAAGGAATATATTTTATTATAAACTATTTTATTATTAAAGTATTTAAATAGATGATGTAAATCAATTGAACAAACAAAAATATCACTTGATATACCAAAACTTTTAAGATTATTCTTATCTACATACTTTAAATACCCAATAATTTTTTTGCCTATAACAACATCTAATTTTTTATCGTTTAATTTAAAATTAACGTTTAAAATATTTAGCATATTAAATAAAGATTTTAATTCACCTTTAATTGAGAATAAATCTTGATACAAAGGATTATTCCAGTGATTAATTTTATCACCAACCCATACTAACATTACTTTCTTGATTTGAGAGGTCTTACTAGAAGACTCACGACATAGAAATGATATATTACCAATTTCAAATAATTTTATAAATTTTTTTCCTCTACGTTGATTAAATGAGACCGCCCTCATTAAACCAGGAAATAAAGAATTTCTTACATATTCCATTTCAACACTAAGTGGATTAATTAATTTTACAGGCTTTAGGTCACTATTTAAATCACAATCTTTTTTTGAATATAAACTATTAGAATAATGTTCATTAAAACCATTTGATGATAAAAAATTTCTAATTTTATCATCTAGTAATTCCTGATCATTAATAAATGAATTAGATGGCACATAAAAATTATTATTTGAAGGAATATTATTGTAACCATACACTCTTGCAACTTCTTCAAAAAGATCTACTTCAAACTCTATGTCATTCCTGTATGAAGGAATTGTACAATTAAATGAATTAATTTCTTTTGAACAATTTATATTTAATAAACTGAAAATATCTTTTATCTTTTTACTGTTAAGTGATGTACCTAAAAAATTATTACACTTCATAACATCAAAAGCAATCAATCTCGTATTCTTAGTACTACAAACATCTATATAATCAGAAGCAATATCTGCTTTAGTTGTATCTACCAATAAATTTGAAAATTTATTCATTGAATCTACGGTATTATTTAAATCTATACCTCTCTCAAATCTTTTTGATGCTTCTTTAGAATAATCATATTTTTTTGAAGTTTTTCTTATTCTAATTTCATCAAAAACCGCACTTTCTATTAATATATTTTTTGTAGAAGAATCAACATTACTATTAATTCCACCTATAACACCAGCCAAGGCTACTGGTTTTTCATCATCTGCAATTACAATATCTTCTTCAGATAGTTTTAATTTAATATTATCAAGAGTAATAAATTCTTCATTTTTTTTAGCAAGCCTAATATTAATTTTTCCTTTTAATTTATCAAGATCAAAAACATGAAGTGGTTGACCAGTATCAAACATTATAAAATTTGATAAATCTACAATATTATTAATTGATTTCTGATTAATTAAACTTAACTTATTTTTTAACCAATCAGTACTTTCATTAACACTAATATTTTTAATAATTCTACAGGAATATCTTGAGCATAAATCTTTTTTATGAATTTTTACATCAATTAGATCAGATGTTTTAAAATTAGATAATTTTAATTTATATTTTTTAATATTAATTTTCTTTTTTTCAATTATTGCAAGTTCTCTTGCAATACCTAAATGGCTAAAACAATCACCTCTATTTGGAGTAATATCAAAATCAAAAATACTGTCTTCTTTAAGATTCAACGCATCGATAAAATCGTCTCCAGCATTCAAATTACTATCTAAAACCATAATACCATTATTATCATCATTAATTCCTAATTCTTTTCCTGAACAAATCATACCATTTGAATAAATATCTCTTATCTTAACTTTTTTAATTTTCAATTCTCCAACTTTTGAGCCAACTTTAGCAACTGGAACAGTTAAACCATCTTTGACATTTGGTGCACCACAAATTATTTCTTCGATTTTATTTCCCAAGTCAACTTCACACAATTTTAATTTATCAGCATTTGGGTGCTTGTTACATTTTATAACCTTACCAACAGTAACATTAGAAAAATTGTATTTAAATTGAGAAACAGTACATTCTAGACCAAGTTGTGTAAAAAAATCAACTAACTCAGTATCCGTTTTATTAGAAATGATATAATCGTTCAACCAATTTCGAGAAATTTTCATTTAAACTGTCCTAAAAAATTAATATTCCCTTCATAAAGTAAACGTATATCATCTATACCATACTTAAGCATAGCAATTCTTTCAATACCTAATCCAAATGCATACCCGTTCCACTTTTTAATATCATAATTTACTGATTTAAATACTTTAGGATTAACCATACCACATCCTAGTATTTCTAACCAGCCAGTTCCTTTGGTAATTCTATAATCAGACTCACTATTTAATCCCCAATATACATCCATTTCAGCACTTGGTTCAGTGAATGGAAAATAACTAGGTCTAAATCTTATCTTTGTTTTTGGACCAAAAAATTTTTTAGCAAAATACTCTAACGTACCTTTAAGATCAGAGAAAGTAACATTTTTATCAACATATAGACCCTCTATTTGATGAAAAAGACAATAACTCCTTACACTTATATCCTCATTCCTATATACTCTACCTGGACTCAATACTCGAATTGGAGGATTATTATTTTCCATAAAATGAACCTGACTACTTGACGTATGAGTTCTAAGTAAGATATCTTTTTCTACGTAAAATGTATCTTGCATATCTCTTGCTGGATGGTGTTTTGGAATATTTAAAGCTTCAAAATTATAATAATCAGTATCAATTTCTGAACCATAGACATTTGAAAAACCGATTTTACTAAAAATATCTTTTATTTCATTAATAATTAAAGTTAAAGGGTGAATACTTCCATTGTTTAACCTCAAACCTGGTAAGGAATAATCTAGTTTAGTAGCTTGATTTTGAGAAGCATTATTTTCTGAAAACAAAATATTTAACTTTTTGGAGATATCTAATTTTAGCTCATTAATTATTTTTCCTGCTTTAGGCTTTTCCTTGTTATCAATTAATGATAATGTTGAGTATAAATTAGATACTAATCCTTTTCTTCCTAAATA
>MDTE01065576.1_pt1 | contig 11465 bp, 11 predicted proteins | sample 811231 | NCBI WGS metagenome assembly MDTE01 (sample SAMN05326651, study PRJNA326480) | marine metagenome | isolation source: seawater | place: Indian Ocean: Red Sea | collected 2010
CTGTAATTTCTATGGTTTTATTAGTTCCTGCTATGATAGCTTTTTTTATTGATCGCTATTCAAGAAAAAAACAAATTTCATTACTCACTTCTAGATCAGTTGTTTTTAAGCCAAAAAAATATTTTAAGGTCGATATGATTATGCTCGCTTTTTGTTCTTTATTGGCATTAATTATCATATTGATGATTGGTATGGCTCAATACGGAGCAATAGTTAAATTTTGGCCTTATAATTTAAATTTAACACTATCAAATTATAATTTTGAAGTAGCCGGGCTTGGATGGGATTCATTTTATAATTCAGTTCGTCTCGCTTTCTATACAGCAGTATTTGGAACCATAATCATTTTTATCGGATCATACTTAATTGAAAAATTAAGAATAAATGAAGGAACACGAAATCTCGTTCAGTTTTTTGCACTTATGCCGATGGCTGTGCCTGGGTTAGTTTTGGGTTTAGCTTATATATTTTTCTTTAATGCGAAAGACAATCCATTAAATTTTATATATGCAACTATGATTATTTTGGTTGTTAACACAATTGTTCATTTTTATACCGTATCTCATTTAACAGCTGTTACAGCTTTGAAACAAATGGATAAAGAGTTTGAATCTGTTTCATTATCATTGAAGATTCCTACTTATAAAATGTTTTGGAGAGTAACCTTACCTGTGTGTTTACCTCCAATTTTTGATATTTCAATTTATTTATTTGTAAACGCTATGACAACTGTGTCAGGAGTAATTTTTCTTTATTCTTATGACACTACCTTAGCGTCAGTTTCCGCTATTCACTTAGATGAACAGGGGGAAGTAGCTAAGGCTGCTGCAATGGCAATGCTAATAGTTTATGTTTCTATTGCAGTTAGATTAACACATACAATCATTACTAAAAAAGTACTGCGAAAAACGCAAGCCTGGCGATATAATATAGTTGATAGTAAGTTAGATTAAATAACTAAATCTTTCAAACCATGGAAATCAAATCTTATGATTACGTTCAGCCAAAAGAAGTCAAGGGTAAGATTTTTTTAACCTGCTTTCCTGGAAGAAATGGTGAACAAATTTCATTTGAGGAAAGTATTTTTTTGAATGATTTATATAATTTTTCTTACCAAAATTGCAGCATAATAGTTACTTTAGTTGAAGATAGTGAATTTGAAAAATTATGTGATAAAAAATTTTTTGTAAGTAACATTTATTCAAATAATTTAAAATGGATACATCTGCCAATTACAGATTTAAAACCTCCTGGGCATAAATTTATTGATAAATGGCAAATGACAAAATCACTATTAAAAAATGACTTGATAGATGGAAAAAATGTAGTTTTGCATTGTATGGGAGGAAAAGGACGCTCTGGAACAATAGCTGCTATTCTTCTAATGGAGTTTGGTGAAAATAACAAAAAAGCAATAGAGATTGTTAGAAAAAATAGAAAAGGTGCAATAGAGACAAAGGAACAAGAAGACTATATATTATCTTATAGCAAAAAAATTAATAATTAGATTTTAATTCCAGCTCCAAATATATTTTCTAAAATAAATAATATAATTATAGCTACAAAAGCAGCTATAACTGGCAACACAACCCATCCTAAAGAAATTCGACCTGCGATCGACCATTGAACTTCTTTTCCACCTTTTAATAATCCAATACCTATAACTGCCCCTATAACAGCTTGAGAGCTAGAGACTGGCACAAGAGGAATCGATGGTAAATTCAAGGATTGGAGAAAAGCACTTATTCCTTGTGAAGCAAATAAAAACAAGACAATTGAATGAGAAATTACAACTATAAACGCAGCAACAGGAGACATTTTCAATAAGTCATTCCCAACAGTATACATAACTTTTTTAGAGTATGTAAATACCCCAACTGCGATTGCTAACCCTCCTAAAAGGAATAATTGTTCTTTTGAAGAAAATATAAATAATTCCATTATTTTAATGTCAGAAAAGGGTGCAATAGGTACAAATACTCCCATTACATTTGCAATATTATTTGCACCCAAACTATAGGCTCCAAATGCTCCAGCTAACAATAATGCTGCTCTGGTATATGCATCAACGCGCAGAATATGTAGTTTACTATTATTTAATAATTTTTTTGTTAAAGCATAAAAGAATATCGCAATAAACCCAGCGATAATCGGACATAATATCCATGTACTTAGAATAGTAATTAATACTTTTACATTAGTTGAGGATCCAGTGTACAAATTCCACCCAACTATTGCACCAACAATAGCTTGTGTAGTAGATACTGGTAATCCAAATTTGGTCATTATATATACTGATAAACCAGCTGCAATGCACGCAGCAAAAGCTCCAGGTAAAGCATTAATTGTACCAAGTTTGCTTAACGTTTCAGTTGTGCCCGACCCACTGATGATCGCACCCAAAATGACAAATAGACTGCAAATAATAGCAGCCGTTTTAAATCGCACCATTCGTGTACCCACTGCAGTGCCAAAAACATTAGCAGCATCATTTGCGCCCAGAGACCAACCCAGAAACAGTCCACCTGTTAGAAAAATAATTGTTAATAAGTCCATTATATTATTTATATTGATCTTTTGATTGAATAAATTTGTAATTCATCCGCAATGTCTTCTGCTTGATCTGCTATCTGATCTATTTTTTCAACAAAGTATCTAAGATGCATTTTTTGATCAAGAGTTAGTTCAGATTTGAATATCTTTCGTTGCAGATCAGAAGTTTGCTTATCTGATTCCTTTTCATAAAAAGTAACTTTGTGAGCATTGTCACGCACTGTTTTAATATCGCGGAAAAACGATCTAACAGATATGCAAAGAGATTCAGCACTATCAATTACAACATCCGTTAAATTAATTAAATCATTATGAAAATCTTTTGGAAAAGCGGGTTTTTGAATTGAAAATCTGTAACAATTTCCTTGTATCAGGCCAATAATTTCATCGAGATGTTCTAATAGCCTCAATACATCACTTCTGGCATCAGGAATTAAGGTATCTTCATATAAAGCGGTTTCCACCTCTTTTTTAATCTTATCAGCCTTGCTTTCCATTGAGCTTACCTGCTCTACCATTTTATCAAAATTATTCCCTGAACCATTTGATAAATAATCACGAATTGCTTTTTTAAAAATTAAACCTACTTCAGATACTGTATTAACAAATTCATCAATTTGCCTTTCTAACTCTTTAGATTGACTGAAAAGTGATTTTGATTTTAATCCAAACATTATAATATAAGCCTATATAATAAATCTTTTAAAATCTGTAATAAAAATGTAATAAACTCTATATATTTTATTAATTTTTAGGAAAATCCATAATTTAAAAAGGTAATCATGCAAAAAGATTGGTGCAAAAAAATATCAAAAGTGCATGGCACTGGCTTATTTGCGAAAAATGATATTGTGAAGAAAAAAAAGATTATCGAATACATAGGAGCTAAGGTATCAAGAAAAGAAGGGGATCGCAGGGCAGATAAACAAATAGCAAAAGCTAATAAAGATAAAAAAAATGGAATGGTGTATGTCTTTGAGCTGAATTCACGTTTTGATATAGATGGCAATTATAAATATAACAATGCTCGTTACATCAATCATTCATGCGACCCAAACTGTGAAGTGGAAATCATTAATAATAAAATATGGATAGTATCAATTAAAAATATCAAAAAAGGGGAAGAGCTTTCTTATAATTATGGTTATGCATATGATACAGACTACACGGAACATAAATGCAGATGTAAAAGTAAAAATTGCGTCGGCTTCATCTTAGCAAAAGAGCATTGGAGAAAAATTAAAAAAAACTAAAGTTTTTCTTGCAACGTAAGAAGTTTTTTTGCTTTTTCAAGATTTTCTACAAAATATTTTAAGTACCTCTCCGGTAGTTCAAAGTTTAAATTTAAATTTTGAGGAAACTGGATTTCACCAAATATTTTTTCAAACGGAATGTCACCCCAACCAAGCGGGAGATGAAGGTCTCCTTGGCCATATGACGTATTTTCTGCTTTAATATATGTCCACATTCTTTCAATTAATCCAAATGAGTCATGCATATGTATGTGTTCTGAAAAAGGAGCAATTGCATTGATTTCATCAAAAAAATGAACATTCCGAAAAGTACAATTAATATAGCCGTGGGATATATCCAAGCAGCATTTAATATTAGGGTGATTAATCTCCCCAAGTGTTTTTGCAATTTCACTTGGAAGTGGGGCGTAATTTTCTAATTCGAATGGAAAAAGATTTTCGATTGCCAAAACAACCCCGTGATCTTTTGCATATTGTCCAAGTTCCGCGTAACACTCCTGTTGTTTTTTTAAAAGGGATTCGTACTTTTTTTTATCTTCGTATACCCTATTGGTTGTCTGACCATAATGAGTAACAAGGTGAGTCGCTTTGATTTCCCCTGAGACTTCTATGTCTCTTTTTAAAACTTCCTTGTGACTTTCAAAATTTTCGCTATCTAATAAGTTGACACTTAATTCTCCATGAACAGTATAACTAAACCCTTTATCATTTAGTGTTTCTTTTAAAATTATTAACTCTGGTTGATTAATTTTTTTTCCGCAAATAACGTCAGTTTCATAAATAGGCACTTCCAAAGAATCGATTCCTACTTCTTTCATTCTTTCAATTTGACTAGCTAAGCTCGCTATGTCCCCGTTAGGACATTTACCTGTAAAGCCAATTTTTTTCATATTAGTTAATCAATAAATTAATTTTTTAAAAATAAAAATAGAAAATTATAATTAAAATCCATTTGGTATCAAAATATAGTGAATACTTAGCACGATTCCAACAGAAACAGATAAACCAAATATCATCTTTAAAAAATCCCTACCTATGATTGGAAAAACATATCTCAATTTATATTCTTTATTCATTGTGGCAATCGCAAGTTCTCTTCCACATAATATTCCAACAAATACCCAAGTAGTTGACATTGGTATGTCATTATATTGTTTAAAATATAATAGAATTATTGCATAAACTAAGTCAATTATAGTAGCTGATCTGGTGTATCTGGTTCCAGTTTTAGAGTACACAATTTTTTGAATTTTCCCCCCTCTTTCCCAGAAAATATAAAAAAGTAGCACGGATAACAAAACGATACATACACACAATAATAACGGAGGAACTTGCCTTGGTAAAAAAACAGCAATATTTGCCACATCATGACTTAACCAGGTGTACCATAGAAAACCTGTTGTTAACCATTGACCAACCACCCATGCTTTACGTTGATTATCTGGGACCTTATCAAATTTTTCATTAATAAATTTACTGATTATTATCCATAAAGTATAAGAAATGAAAGCTGCTAATCCATATCCAACAACTGATTTCATCAAAACTTTTTCTAAAATTACTGTTGAAGCAAAAGCAGATAATACTAAGAAAGTTGTGGATACAGGTATACCAAATCTTGTTAATAAAACTAAAACTAATGGCGCAGCAGCATGATACCATTGAATGGTTTGGTAGGGTATTTTATTTAATCTGCCATAAGAAATATCACCATCATTAATGTACCAACCATAAACTAGTGTAAAAGTTAAAACTATACTTGCAGCAGATGCTAATAGATACCATTTAAATCTTTGATTTGAAGCCATGAAGGTTCCAAGTGTTTGAACAGAGTCATTAGCTATAACTGAATAAGCAGCTAGTCCAAATCCAATTATTGTAAAGAGCATTGTTAAAGTCATAGAATAATTTTTTATTCAAACAGTTAAAATGATGTTGTAAATTATAAGTATCTTTAATATAGAAAATAATTGATTCGTCTATATTCAATAAAAGTTAATACTTAACAATCACTCTCAAAGACTCTATTCAGAACTTTATATTAAAAGGGAAATTATATAGAAATAAAGAAAAATGTATATTTTCAACAATATGTTATTAGAAAAATCTAAACTTCATAATAAAACCTTATTTGTATAGTGTTTGATCAAATGTATAATACTTATCAAAAGAAAGTAAGGTAGTTTGTTTAAATCAGTTTTTACAGTTAGTTTTTATACTTTGATCAGTAGAATCTTAGGTTTCATTAGAGACATATTTATCGCATCATATTTGGGCTCGACATTAGTTGCAGATGCTTTTTTTGTTGCGTTTAGAATTCCAAATTATTTTAGACGTGTTTTTGCAGAAGGTGCATTTAGTGCTGCATTCATACCGGTGTACTCCGGATTAGTTCATCAAAAAGAAAAAAACAAAGATGCATTAAGTTTCATTAATCAAACAATGTCGATATTAATTTTTTCTATATTATTAATTGCAATTATTTTTCATTTTATCATGCCCCAGGTCATTTTAGTTCTTGCTCCTGGTTTTGTGGGAGATGAGGAGACATTCAATTTGGCGGTTCATTTTGGAAGAATTATTTTTCCTTATTTATTGTTTGTCGCTTTAGTTGCTCAATTTTCATCAATAACCAATACTTATAATAAATTCGCCTTTGGTGCCTTTGCCCCTGCGTTATTGAATATAGCTTTTATAGGTAGCTTGATATTTTTGACACCTTTTGTCATAACCCCAGCACATGCTTTGTCTTATGGCGTTCTGTTGGGCGGTGTAGCCCAAGTCGGTATGATGTATTTTGCAATATATAAGATTCAAATAACTCCTACATTGGTTTTACCAAAAATAGACAATAATATTATTAAATTTTTTAAACTTTTTTTTCCAGGAGTGTTAGGCGGAGCAGCAATACAATTAAACATAATTGTAGGTACAATCATAGCTTCCTTTTTGCCTACTGGGTCAATAAGTCATTTGTATTATGCGGACAGGATCACCCAACTCCCATTGGGCATATTTGGTATCGCTTTGGGTATTGCGCTTCTACCAACTCTTTCTAAATTAATTAAAGAGAATGCGGATATCAAAAAAATTGTTTCAATACAAAACAGATCTATAGAATTTGCACTATTGATTTCAATTCCATCCGCTATTGGTCTATATATCCTTGCTGAACCAATTATCAATATTTTGTTTGAGCGCGGCGCATTTGTAAGTGCAGATACTTTTTTTACCAGTAGAGCATTATCTCTTTTTGCTCTTGGACTTCCCGCCTACATATTAATTAAAGTTTTAAATCCAAGTTTTTATTCCAGAGAGGACACAAAGACTCCTTTTTATATTACTCTTTTCTGTGTTTTAATTAACATTATTATTTCTTTAATCTTAATCAGTTCATATAGAGAATTAGGCATTGCCCTAGCTACAGCGATAGCTTCATGGTTTAATGTTCTTCTACTTTACATCATTTTATCCAAAAGGGGGCATATGTTTTTTGATAAAAAAATAAAAATAAATTTTATAAAAATAATTATTTCAAGTTTTATTATGCTTATAGTGGTTTTATTATTAAAAAATTTATTTTTTTTACAAATAACTACGACGAACTACATATTGAGCATTTTATTATTATTAATAACGATATTAACGGCTATTATTATTTTTGGAATTATGATTTTTGTGTTAAAAATTTATACAATAGAAGAAATTCAAAAAAATATGAAAAAATAGACAATGTTTAAAAAAAGAATACTATCCGGAGTTCAGCCAAGCGGTAACTTGCATCTTGGTAATTATTTAGGAGCGATAAAAAATTTTGTAGCTCTTCAGGAAGATTATGAATGCTTGTATTGCATAGTTGATCTTCACGCTATTACAGTATGGCAGGAGCCACAAAAACTTAAAGAACAAACAAGAGAAGTTGCGGCGGCTTTCATAGCATCAGGTTTGAACCCAGACAAAAATATTATTTTTAATCAATCCCAAGTCCATGAGCATACTCAGCTTGCATGGATTTTCAACTGCGTTGCAAGAATGGGCTGGCTTAATAGAATGACTCAATTCAAAGACAAGGCTGGTAAAGACAAAGAAAATGTAAGTGTTGGTTTATTTAGTTACCCAACTCTAATGGCGGCAGATATTTTAATATACAAAGCAACACATGTTCCAGTGGGAGAAGATCAAAAACAACATTTAGAGTTATGTAGAGATATTGCACAAAAATTTAATCATGATTATGATGAGAACGTTTTTCCTTTAATTAAACCCTTAATATTTAAAAAATCTGCAAGAGTTATGAGTTTAAGAGATGCCTCTAAAAAGATGAGTAAATCTGATGTTTCAGACTATTCAAGAATAATGTTAAGTGATACTGCAGAAGAAATAAGTCTTAAAATAAAAAAAGCTAAAACAGACGCTGAAGCATTTCCTGATAACAAAATAAGTGCGGAAAAAAGAAAAGAAGTTTTTAATTTGATGCATATTTATGCGTCAATTAATGAAATTGAAATAGATGATGTCATAAAAGATTTTGCAAATACTGAGCTATCAAATTTTAAAAAAAAATTAACTGACTCACTAATATCAGTTTTAGTACCAATAAATAAAGAAATGAAAAAACTGCTTTCAGATCAAAAATACCTTGATTCAATTTTAGCAAAAGGTTCTGAAAGAGCAAGTGCCATTGCCAGGCCTGTTATTAAAGAAGTATATGAAAAAATAGGCTTTTTAAACAAATAATTAAGACTTTTCACATAATTTCTAATCATATTCATATTTTAGACATACGAAATATTGTAAATTAACTATATAATAATAAGAACCAAATGTTTATACAAACAGAAATTACGCCGAATCCTATGACACTGAAGTTTATACCTGGACGTGTAGTTATGGAAAAAGGAACAGCTTTTTTCCAAAGTAAAGAAAAAGCTTTAAATTCACCTTTTGCAAAACGTCTGTTTAAAGTTGAGGGAGTCGAAGGTGTATTTTTTGGTGCTGATTTTATAACTATAACTAAAAATCAAAAGTATGAGTGGGATTTAATCAAACCTATGATACTTGGAGCCATTACAAACCATTATTCTTCCAATGATAGTGTTATAGATGATAAGGAAAATAAAAAAAATAATGATTCAGAAGATCAAAACAATTTAGATTCAGAAATAGTAAAACAAATTAGAGAATTGATTGAGACAAGAGTAAGACCAGCAGTAGCAATGGATGGTGGAGACATTGTTTTCGAAAATTATGAAAATGGTATAGTTTATTTACATATGCAAGGATCATGTGCTGGATGTCCAAGCTCTATGGCAACTTTGAAAAATGGAATTGAGAATATGCTTAAGCATTATGTGCCTGAAGTGACAGAGGTCAGACCAATTGGATAGAATTGTTTTAATAAATAGATTTACCAAGATATTTTTTTTTGGTTTTTTGTTATTTTCTTCAACTTACTTTCTTTTTATTGGAACAGAAAAATATAATACAATAAAAATTTCTAAAATAGATATATTAGAAAACGCTCAAGATATTAGTATTCAAAATACAGATACAAACATAAATAAACTATATGATATTTCGAAATTAAAATCTAATTTCAAAAATTTTTCTTGGGTAAAAAAAAATGAAGAAAAAATAAGTATAAATAATAATCAAGTGGCGCTATTATTAAATCAGATGGATCAAAAAAATTACAGTTTAGAAAAAGTTATGTTTAGCAAAGAGATTCCTGGTTTTTTTGTGAACAAACTTCCTGAAGATATTTCATATATTAGAGACACAGACCAAAAGAAAAAAATATTTATATCAATAGTTTTGCCATTAATTGTTGAGGCAAATAGAGATCTTAAATTAAAAAGGAGTAGATTAAATAAATTATATGATAAATTAGGTCGTGATCAAACACTTACTTTAAAAGAGCATAGGTGGTTAATTAATTTAGCTTTAGAAAACTCCATAAAAATTTCACAAATTAATAAAATTAAAATTGCTGAAAATTTATTAAAAAATGTCGATACAATTCCAAATTCAATTGCCATCGCACAAGCAGCTAAAGAAAGTGGCTGGGGAACTTCAAGATTTGCAATAGAAGGTAACGCACTATTTGGTCAATGGACATTCAATAATGCCAATGGATTGATTCCCAAAGAAAGACAACTGGGTGAAGATCATTATGTTAGATCATTTTCTAGTCTTAAAGATAGCGTGAAGTCATATATGAAAAATATTAATACACATAAAGCTTATAAATCTTTCAGAGAAAAAAGATTTAACTATAGGCAAAATAATAAATCACTTGATCCTCTCGTATTAGTCCATGAGTTATCGTCATATGCTGAACTAAACAATTATACAGAAATACTCCAATTAATAATTGAAAAAAACGAGCTATATATTTTTGATAATATAAAATTAATAATTAATGACTCTCTAGTCTAGATAATTGGGCATAATAAACTGATGCCCGTACCATCTCCAGTTATTTTGATTATCTTTCGCAGTACAATTCATCCTTACTCGTCCTTCCTGAACTTTTCTTTGTAATCTTATTTCTATTCTTTCTTCAAAGTTATAAATTTCAGTCTCTATATTACCCCTTCCATCAAATATAAAACAATTTAATGATTGAGATAATGATTTATCTAAGAGAGAAAAACCAATGAAAGGAGGGTTTTCAGAAAATTCTGGGTCAATTGGAGTTAAATCATAAATTCCCAAACCTTTTGCATTCCCACTGAATTTAATTCTATCAATGCTTCCATATTTTTCATTTATTGAAAAACGAGGAAGATAATTTAAATTTGATGTTTCATTTATAACCCCAGAGTGTTGTCCAAAAGCAGCTTTAAACTTATAATCTTCAATAATTTTTATTACTTGGGAATTTGCTTCACCAAAAGGATATGCAAATAGTTTTGGCATTTCTCCTAATTCACTAAGATATCTTTTATTGGAGTATTCTATTTCTTCTTTTATTTCATTTATACTCATTGTGTGTAAATGGGGATGAGTTCTAGTATGTGCTCCAATGTCTACCCCCTGTTTTTTTAAATCTCTAATTTCATCCCAAGTCAAATAATTTTTATATTTTGCATCAATAGAGTCTGTAGATATAAACAATGTAACAGGAAAATTATATTCTTTAAGTAATGGCCAAGCTTTTTTTATTATTGAATTATGACCATCATCTATACTAATCGCAATAGTATTTTCTGGTAATTGTGTTTGTGTAATAATTGAATCAATAATGTACTCAAGTTTAACCACATTGTATTTAGGTTTATTTAATTCTTCCAGCTGTTCCTTAAATTGCTCCATAGAGATATTTGTAGATGGGTTATTTGGTTCTCCAAATCTATGATACATAAAAACCACTGCTGAATTAGTGACATTTTGAGCAATTGATATTGTTGAAATTAAGTTTAACAACAAGATAATAAAAATAAATTTTTTACTTTTTTGAAAATATCTTTTATTATTGTTTAACATGTTATTATTAATTGATACCGTTTCTGATTGTCCAAAAATAATTTTAAAATAAGATAATATTACTAATTCTTTAAAAATTCTACATAATAATCAAGGTCAAATAAGTGAAAAAATTATTCAAAAAATTATAAGATTATTTTCAACCAAATATAGATTAAAAAATATTAGTAA
>MDTE01105490.1_pt1 | contig 11465 bp, 10 predicted proteins | sample 811231 | NCBI WGS metagenome assembly MDTE01 (sample SAMN05326651, study PRJNA326480) | marine metagenome | isolation source: seawater | place: Indian Ocean: Red Sea | collected 2010
TAAAAATAAAAATAAAAATAAATGGATAAATGATATTCAATCTTAATTTTCTACTTGTTGAATTTTAAGAATATTACCTTGAGCTTTAGCCTTAATTATCTCATCCATATGATTGCGAATAGTAATATTATCTTTATCTATATTCAAAGATTCTCTAACATAACTAATCGCTTCGTCAAATTGTCCTAACTTATAATAAATCCAACCTATAGTATCAAGATATGGAGCAGAATTTGGTGACAGACGAATAGCTTTTTTTGCTAATTCTAATGCAAATTCAATATCTTCATCTCTTTCAACTAAGCTATAAGCATAATTATTATAAGCTTGAGCATCAGTACTATCCGAAGCAATTAATTCCATATAGATAGTATCAGATTTTTCCCAATTTTTCAATGTATCATAGATTAAAGCTAGATTATGTTTCGCATTACGAGATTCTGGAAAAATTGATAAAGCTTGTTCCAAAAACAGTTCAGCATTTTCATAATCCTTAATTTGATAATAGGCAGTTCCTAATAAATATTGGACTGTATAATCATTATTAAATTTTTCTGATTGTGGACTTAAAACTGAAATTACATCATCCGGTTTTTCACTGCTCATTGCCATTATAGCATTATTAATAAACCCGCTAGGATTATCTGGAAAGTTTTCTATAATCTTTTGATTATAGAAAATTGCTTGTTCATTATTATTTACGTCTAATAAAAGAGCGACTAACCGATTTAGAACATTAATATTCATACTATCAATCTTTAATGTATTAAACAGGACATCTAAAGCTAAATCAGTATCACCTAATTCTTCCAATAACGCACTTTTCTGCATTAATATTTCTATCGAAGGACCCTTTATTTTTTCAATATCTTTTATTATCAATAGAGCTTTTTTATAATTTTCATTAAATAAACATAAATCTCGCAGGGTTTCAAGATAGTTTATGTTTTCAGGGTCATCATCCAAAAGTAAATCACAAACTTCTTCAGCTTTTTCAAACCTATTCGCCGATAGTGAGATTTGAAGTGCTTGCTGAAGACCATTAATGGCTAATGAATTGATTTTGTATGCAGAAATATAGTAATCTATTGCTAAATCCCATTTTTTTTGAACTCTAGCTATATCAGCTAAAGTAAACAAATAATCAATATTATCCGGATAGCGATTTAATAAATTTTTAAAATGCAATTCTGCAGCTACAATATCATTCTGAACAATATAAATCTGACCCAACATTTCCAATGCTTCTATCTCATTTGGATCTAATTCCAATGCAACCAATAAATGATTTTCTGCCCGTTTATTTTTTCCTAGTCGTCTATATGCATCAGCAATTGAAATATGAATAGTTGGTGCATTAGGATCAAGATCTAAAGCATCTTGGAATTCCAATACCGCGAGAGAGTAGTTGCCTTGATTCATCAAAAATTCTCCCTGCATAAAATAATGAAGAGCTAGTTCTTCATTATTTTCTGATGCCGCATAACCAATATGAATTACGCAGAATAAAAAATAAAAATAAATTTTATATCTTATCAGTTTCATTATTATCATTTTGATAAATGAATACACTATTCCCACCCTGTTTTTTTACTTTATACATAGCTTGATCTGCAAATTCAATTAAATCCTTAATTTGTTCAGAATGTCTAGGATATTCTGACATACCACCTGATATTGTCATATTTACTTTTTCACCATCCATATTAAATGGGAACTTTGCAATACTTTCTACAATTCTTTGGGCAACAATCATAGCCATCTCCGCAGATGTATTAACAAGAATTATTGCAAATTCTTCACCTCCATATCTAGCAACAGCATCAATAGCACGTACATTATCTGTCATGATTTTTGCAACTGTTTTTATAACATAATCACCATATTGATGACCTAGAGTATCATTAATACGTTTAAATTTATCTAGATCAAAAATTAAAATTGCCATTTGATGTTGGAATCTCTTTGCACGCAAAAGATCCTCATTAACTCTGTTCTTAAAAGCTTGATGATTTAATAAACCTGAAAGACCATCATGAGTAGCATCCTTATGTATCTTTTCGTATTCAGTGGCCCAATACAGAATTATACCAAGTTGTTTACCTATCAATTTGAGGTATTGAATATCTGATTTTCTAAATGAATCAATAGATAAACTCTCTAACAATATCGACCCTTTAGGTATATTATCAAAAATAATCGGTACACCAATAACGGAATTAAATTCTGATGGTTGTTCATTAGTATGGAATCTTGAAATATTTGAATATGAGCTTTTCCAATCTTTTTCAAATAATATTTCTCCCGTAGATATAGGAAGGCCATGTAATGTGCCATGTATTGGAAATTCTGAATCGATCTGGTTTTCATCTTTATTCCCATCAATAAGCTTAATTGTAGCATTAATTCCTAAATCATTTTTTAATGAAATAGTCATTCGATCATATTTAAAATAACTTCGAATTAGATAATTAAAATGACTGAGAATCTGAGACAAATCTGATTGAATATTAAGATCTGATAATAAATCCAAAAGACGCGATTTACTTTCATTATCATTAATAAATTTCTCTAACGATTCAAGATTCTCTAATCCATATGTCATAAAATTCGCAAAAACATCAAAAGATAAAATATCTTTTTCATTTAAATCACTAAAGTGATCAAATCTAATCAGAATAAAACCTATATCAGAATTATGAAAATTAATCTTGGATCCATAAACACATTCACTCCCTCTATAAGAATCCTTATTAAATATATTATCCCATGCTTCTGGATAATCTTTTTGATGAATAGATCTAGACTTTTCTAATAAAAGATCTACAATCTCATTTGGTGGCTTAATACTCTTTAAAAAAATCTTATTAGAAGTGGTTTGTAAATTAAATAACTGAGTATCCGGATCTAGTATATATATAGCAACTTTTGCTTTCTGATTTATGGACATAATTGATGAACTAATTAATCCATTTAATTGATTGTATAATTTATTTGGTGAGATGTTTATTTTTTCCACGATATTGAGATCTTTCGGTATTAATTCTGATTCATCATTATTTAACAATTTACTATTTAAAAAAATAATAAAAAATATTCCAATAAAAATAATAAACTTAAAACCTTGCTTTAATAGTAATGCAGAATCAGGAAGTAAGATGAAAATAAAAACTATAATACAAAATAAAATAATTACCTTGGTAAAAGTTGCTAGTTTTTTATTTGAAGACATAATATAAATATCGCTTTCAACAAACTTACCAAGTTTGGATGGTGATTAAAACTTTTTTAACAATTAAAACAAAATATTAATCTTTAACAAAATGAATTTTATTTGATAACTCCTTTTTTGGATCAGGAGATGATTTTACGCTTGTTGAATCATAATCCATCTCTGTTTTTTCAGTTAAATTAAGATTATTTTTAATTAAACTTTGATCTTGTAAGATTGGTTTAGCATCCTTTGAACTATAATTATTTTTATATGAAGAGTCTGATGAAAGAGTATTAATCAATTGTGAACTAATAAAAATAAATATAATAACAAGACCAGTCATAAGAGATGCATGAATTGGTGTAAATCCAAATAAAGTTTGTTTTGGAAGAAGATCATTTAAATTCTCTTTCTCTTTAAGCTTTAATAATAATTCATCATTAAAGTTATCTGATGCATTTACTTTCTTTAAAGAATTCAACATTTTCAAAGTTTGCCTTATTTCATCAACTTTCAATAATGCTTCTGGATGAGATTCCATATAGGATTCAAATTCTTTTCGTTTTTTTAATGTGAGATTATTCTCAATATATTCTGAGATTAAATCTTCAAATTGATATCGATTCATTAAATATAATCACTCCTATTTACCTAAGTTCTTTTAAATCTGCCTGAAGTTGCAATCTTGCACGATTTATTCTTGATTTTATCGTACCTATTGGAACATCTACAATACTACTTATTTCATCATAAGAAAGTTCCTGAATATCTCTTAAAATAATAACAGTTTTAAAATGTTCTGGCAGAGCATGGATTGCGTTTTGTATTTGTTTTTCGACATATTCACTTTGTACTTCTGCTCCAGTATCTGGTTGTATAGCAGGTAATTCATATTCTTTCTCTTCTCTGCTCATATTACTTAATAAAGTTGTTTTTCTTCTTTTTTGCTTCCTGAGTTCTGTATTTGCAAGATTTCGAGCAATTGTATAAAGCCAGGTAGAAAATTTTGCAATTTCTTTATAATAATGTTTTTTTTCGTATAACTTCAACATAGTGTCTTGTACAACATCTTCTGCTTTTTCAAAATCACCTAAAAATTGAAAAACAAAATTAATAAGACGATCTCTATAACGATTAACCAATTCAATATAGGCTGTTTCATTGCCTGATTGAAATTGCGCAATTAATTGCTCATCTGAATAAATAAAATCTGATTTTTTATTACCCGATGACATATAATATAAATTGGATGAGCTCTGTTTCATCATTGCTGAATGTTGTTTTTTGTCTGTGTTCAATGGTACCTAAATATTCTAAGGCTTTTTCCAGCTCTTTTTCATTAAAATTATGAGAAAATTTTAAAATTCTCTTTTTTATTGATGGTGGTAAGGGTATATAACTACTAGGATTAGAATAAGTTCCATTTCCATATTTGACAAATAATAGCTCCATAAACATCGATGTTAAAGGATAAATTAATGCTATCATAGTTTCATTTGATGAGATAATTGATTTTCCAAGTAAAATACTATTTTTTAAATCTCTTGATCCCAATGCCATTAAAAATTCCCATCGTTGCCTTTCTCTTTTCCAACCTGAGAATTTCTCTATATCAGATTTTTCGATTACATCTTTACCATCAGCCCAAATACATACTTTTTCAATCTCATTATTTAAATGTCCCAATGAGTCACCTGCTAATTCAATAAGATTATCTAATACTATAGTTTCAGCCTTTTTTGATTTTGATTTTAATAAAAATTTTGCCCATTTTATCATTTCAGTTTTGAAGGGCGTTTGAACATCAATAGAATTCGTTATCTTTTGTAATTGTGTTAAAAACTTTGACTTAATAATCCACTCATCATGTATTAATATTAGAATATGGTTATTATCTGGAGATTTACAATAATTTAAAAGATCGTCAATTATTCGACCTTTTAACTTCTGTGGATCCCGAAGTATAAATAATTTTTTTGTCGAAAAAAGGTCATTTACTGTTAATTGATCAATAATATCTTTTCCTTGCATATCATCAGGTAGCATTAAAGTTTTATTTTCAGGTATTTCTTGAAAAAACATTTTTGATACTCTTTTGATAAAAAATGATTGAAGAAAATGATCATCACCCTTTAAAAAATATACAGGAAGAATATCCCCAGATTTAATAGTATTTAATGCATCTTTAATATTCATCTTTAGTATATAAACTCACAAAGTAAACTGTTAAAAATGAAAATATAAAGCTGGATAATCTTTCAGTGACTAAAGATTTTAGCTCTGGTATATTGGCCCATATAACAGTTGTTAAAAAACCAACAATTAGCCCTCCAAGAACCCCTCTTTTTGTAATTTTATCCCACCATAATGTTAAAACTAGAGCAGGACCAAATGCCGCACCTAATCCACTCCAAGCATAACTAACAACACCGAAAATAGTTTTTCCTGTATATTGTGAAAAGATTGCAATACCATAGGCAATTAAACCCATAATTATTGTAAAAATTCTACTATTAGTAACTGAATTGATTTTTTTCTTATTCTGTTTAAAACTTATCCCTAAATCTTTAGTTACTGCTGAAGTTGAGACCAATAATTGTGAGTCTGCTGTTGACATCATTGCTGCTACAGCACCAGAAATAAAAAGGCCAGCTAAAATAGGATGTAGTAATTCACTTGCTAATAAAGGCATAGCTTGCTCTGGGTCCACTAATTGAAAAAACTCAGGTCCAAAATATATTAAAGAGACAGCTCCAACAAAAAAAGCGCCTATGATACCTGGGAAAGCCCAAGCTAAGGCAATATTTCTAGCGATTTTTATATCTTTAGGATTTTTTATTGCCATATAACGAATTAATAAATGTGGTTGCCCTAAATATCCTAATCCCCAACTTAGTCCACCTAACATTGTAGCAAAACCTGCAATTCCATTATTACCCATAAAAAAAGAATTATTATGATTATGAAATATTGATTCAGCTGCAATAAATCCTTCTGAAATTGAAGAGCTATCTTCTGATAATTCAATTAATCCTGCGATTGGTAAAATTACCAATGTACCAAACATTAGGATACCTTGCAAAAAATCTGTCCAGGCCACAGCATAAAGGCCACCCATTAAAGTATATATAATAATAATAATTCCACCAATTGTTATACCGCTTATAGGATTTAAATTAAATAATGTATACAAAATTTTCCCTGATGCATGAAATTGTGCTGAAACATAAAAAAGGAAAAAAAAGGCTATTATGATTGATGAAAACAGTCTAATAAAATTACTTTGATCATTAAATCGTTTGTGCAAATAATCAGGGATTGTTAATGCATTATATTTTTCAGTTTCAATTCGTAACTTTTCGGCGATTAAATACCATGATGAAATGATACCAACTATGATTCCAATTACTGCCCAAACTTCTCCTAGTCCAATAGTAATAACAGCTCCTGGTAATGCTAATAACAACCAGGCCGATTCGCCTGATGCTCTTTCAGATAAAGCGATGATCCATGGACCAAGTTTTCGACCAGCTAATAAATAATCTTCTTGCGATTTATTAAATTTATAAGTCCATACTCCTACACCTAAAAGAAACATCAAATAAATAACAAAAATTAAACCTATTATATCCATCTCAAATCAATATTGTTAATAAACCAATAAAAAAACAGTAATAACTAAAATAATAAAATTTTCCCTTCTCTAACCAGCTAAGAAGCCATTTTAATGCAATAATACCAATAACAAAGGAACTAATAAATCCAGATATTGCAACTGAAAATGTTAATTGGGATCCTTCATCTACATTAAGAGCCGTTAATAATCCAGCACCACTAATCACAGGAATTGCAAGTAGAAATGATAATCTAGCTGCTTTTTTTGGTGAAAGTCCTAAGAATAATGCCATACAAATTGTGATACCACTTCTTGATATACCTGGAATTATTGCTAAGGCTTGTACAAATCCAATCATTATTGACTTTTGCCAATTAAGATTTTTATTATTGTATTTAAATTTTGATGAACTAATTAATATAATTCCAGTAAAAAGCAAAGCAAAACCAACAGCCTTAACATTCTCAAATAGATAATGAAATATATCTTTAAATCCAAAACCAATAATAATAGCAGGAATGGTTCCAATTACTATATATAAAATAAAAGTTTGTGTTTCTTTCATATGTAATGAAAAAAATATTGATTTTAAATCATCATAGAACACAAATATTACGCTTGCTAAAGTTCCCAGATGAACTAAGACCTCAAAATAATTCCCTGGTTGATTTATACCCAAAACTTTTTGAAAAAGTACTAAATGTCCAGAACTACTCACCGGCAAAAACTCAGTTAAACCCTGTATAATACCAAGTATAATTGATTCAATTATTGTCATACAAAAAATTATTTATAATTAATTTAATTGACATATTTTAAATACGCGAATAACTATTGTACACCTATAATTCCAATCATTCGACCAGAATTTTTACCATCTCTACGATATGAGTAATATTTCTCTGGATTACAGAAAGTACATTCTGATATAACTTTTATTTTCTCAGTATTAAAATTAAGATCGTTTAATTGAGAGATTGCTATCGATTGTAAATTAACCTTAAATCTATTTTCATCTATTTTATTAATGAATTGTTTATCAAACTTTTGTATTATATCATTTCTTACCTCAAAACAACATTGTTGTATAGATGGACCTATTATTAATTCGAAATCATCTAAGTTTAACCCATTATTATTTAAAAGGCGATTTGATTGAAATATAATACCATCGACTAATCCACGCCACCCAACATGAATTATACCGAATTTCTTTTCAATTTGGTGACAAAAATATATTGGCATACAATCCGCAACCTGTATACTACAAACTATATCTGGATTAAATGTAAAAACTCCATCTACACCATTAACTTTTCCAGCTTCATTTTTTAATATAACATTTTTTGAATGAACCTGTATTGGCACTAATAATGACTTTTTAATAAATCCAGTTTGATTTAAGAAATTATTTCTTGCTTCTAAACTCCTTGATGGAAAAGAATTATAAGAAAAAAAAGCTTTAACCTGATTATTTGAAAGATATGATGAGAGATCGAGCCAATCAGGCTGCATTATTCAGAGTGTTTTTTAAAATTAAAACCATCATACATACCTAATTTTATCAATTTATTATTTTGATATTTTAATATTTGGACCATCCCATTTTCATTAAGATTTTTACCAGAAAATTGAATATAAGTATGCTGGCCATCATAGCCAATTTGATTACGAAGATTTTGAATAAATGATCTACGATTTATAATAGAATTTCCAATAACATATTGTAAAAAATTACCATGATCTTGGGCTAATGCATAAAAATTTACATAATTATCAAAATCTGAATTTGATGATGGCTTACTTACATCAGAAACTATATGCATTCCTTGAACATGCGGACCAATTAATTTTTGATTTAATTGTTCCATATTTAACCAATTTTCATTGCCAAATAATATTGTTTTAAAATTATATAATGGCAATTGTGTCCCAACATAAGTTAATTCATCTTCAGCTATTGGTATATAAAATCCATCAATAGTTTCTAATACTACTTGATTCGAATCCTTTTTTGTCATTTTTTCTTCTTCTTCTTTTATTTCTAAAAAATCATCTACATCTACATCAAATAGTGCATCTAAACTATCTATAGCCATATTCATTGAACTTTCATATGGATTCTTATCTGGCACTAGTGACCATGCAGTTTTTCGAATTGATTTAAATTGTCTTTTTATATTCTCTGGTTTTTCATGATAGAATTCAGTAACTACTGGATCAATACCAAGCTGAAAAAGTTCATCAATAAATTGATCAGTCATATATTTAAATTTTCCATATGTTGGTGAAAGAACTGCAATATTTTTTAAATTCATTTCTTTAACCATTATCTGAGCAGTCCTACGGGCAATAATATTATGAGAAGGAGATAGGAAAAATAGATTATTTGAAATAGCGGCTAAATCAGAAGACCCAGACTTCGGAGCTAAAATTGCTACGGATCCTGCTAATTCAGCGATAGCTAATACTTCATCATCTAATAATGGACCTAATACACAAATAACACTTTGATCTGAAGTTATAGATTTAATGGCTTTCAGTGCATTAATACTTTCACCTCCTGTATCGAAAATTAAAAACCTAATTGAGTTCATAGTATTTGGTTGATCAAATAAATCAGCTAAACCTAATAAATAAGATAACCCCTTTTCCCTTTTAACCCCAGATAGAGGTAATGCTACAGCAATAGTATTTTGATTAAATAATTGGTTATTTTGATAATTTTTTAGAGTTTGATAAATATGTTGAAATGATAATGGTATTAAATTTGGATCTACCAATTCGATTGATGAAACAAGACCATAGTTATCACCATTTTTCCAAGAAATATAACCTCGAACTATATTTAATATTGATTGATTGATTTCATTTTGTTCTCTAAACATAATACCTTCAATCTTATCTTCTTTAAGGCCTAATGCTAAACAGGTTAATAATCTATTTTCTAGATCAATCATAAAAGATGAATCTTGTATTGAAGGACGAATTGATAAATATGTTTCGAATGCTTGAGTATACTTTCTTTTAGATAAAGCAATATCTCCAATTAAATAATTTGCATATATATCGTAAGGTGATTGAAAATAATTGGTTAAAATAGATTTTCCAGTATGAAATGCGTCATCTAATTTCCCTTGATTATATTGCGATTTACCAAGCATCAATTGGGCAGCAGGGTCTCGGTATTGACGATTTTCTGATAAAATAGATGAGAACCTTTCTTCTGCAAGTCTAAACCGACCCTGCTTATAAGATTCAACTGCCATATCAAATCTATCATAATAAGATAATGAATCAAATTCACCAGCATAAATATTTGCAAATAAATAACAGATAGTAAATATTAAGGCAGAATTCATATTTTTATCATAATCATTATATCAAATTTATTTACTATTTCAGAAAGTTAGAATGATAGGTTGAAAATATTTTTATGTATCTATTTATTGATTAATGTAGGTTAAAATATCATAATTAAATTGATAGTATTTTTTAGAATTATTTATGGAAAAATAAATCCATTGCTCACTTATACCATGACGACTTGATGTGTAATTAATTTCATCCGGATTCCCTATTGAAATCCTTACTTGCCTTCCAGTCATTCCTAATTCAACTTTTTTATCTAATATTTTAATTATTAGATCTTTACCCCATGCTTTAGGCAAAGGTTCAGATAAATAATAATGATCTTGAGATCCAACACGCCCCTCATTTCCATTATATCTTACATGAGCAATATCACCAAATTTTGATTTAATTTTTAGCCAAATTGGATAATCATTGCTCCTATTTTGAAAAGGATATATATCGATAACCTTCACAGGATCAAATCGAGGAAAGCTATACTCTGATTCAGTAAAGAACCCTTTCTCATCCCATGTATCATTTAACCAAATAGTTTTCCCAATTAAAGACTGAGCATCTGCAAGAGTCTCTTGGAATAATATATAACTAGGTATAGATGTAGATAATTCAGATTTCTTATCAAACTTCATTTTAAAACGTTTACCCTTATTATTTTCTATTATTAAATAATCATGTTCCCAAGTCTCATAGAGCCCAATAATAGAATATGTTTTATTTAATAATCTCCAATAAGGATAAAAACGTTTATTATTTATATTTGACCAGACTCTATTAAAATTTCTAGATTTTTTATGATCATCACTGAGTGGAACAAAGGAAAATTTTTTTCCTGTTATATCAATAGGCGATATTATGATTTCTGATTCTTTTATTGAAAAACAACCAAGTAATAGCATTATAATTATTGGAAAGTAATTCTTCATATTTTTAAAAGAATTAACTGAACTTGAATAAAAAGATTTATTCATAATAAACGAATTAAGGTTTTATTAAAAAATACCACCAATGGATATCATTCTACAGTAATAGAGTAAATGAAACATATGTATTTTGTTACCTTTTTATCAATTTATCTTTTTTATTTTAGATGATTTGTAAAATAATACAGATAACAATGGATAGAGTTTTTTCATTTAATCACCATATGGTACGGTGTTTCCCTCTGAATCTGTTTTGATTAACCAGACATCATAATTTCCATTTCCGTAAGAAGATGTCCCCCCTGTAATGATATAACCACCATCTTCTGTTTGTTGAACAGAA
>MDTE01026130.1_pt1 | contig 11464 bp, 12 predicted proteins | sample 811231 | NCBI WGS metagenome assembly MDTE01 (sample SAMN05326651, study PRJNA326480) | marine metagenome | isolation source: seawater | place: Indian Ocean: Red Sea | collected 2010
AGAGGTTGAATTAGCTGGTCTAGACTATGAAATAATGGAGGCGGCAAAAGATGATGAAAAATCAGTCGCTTCTGCCAGTAGGTAAAGGAGGACAAATATATGGCAACAGTAACTAATTGGATTGACCACCTAAGCGCTGAAGAGGTGCAAGGTGCAATTTATCCAGGAGTTGGTTCGGAAGGAATCCTTGTTCTTATAGGATTTGTTCTCTGGATAGGTTGGCATGTTTTAGCTGCAAGACAAGAGAGTGAAAAACTTGAAAAACTTGCTAGAAAAAGACATGGACCTAACGACTGGAAAAGTAATGTTACCGATGGGTAATTAATAATTTAAATTGAGGGCGCATTATTTGATTAGTGCGCCCTTTTTTTTAAACTTACGATGACAGAAGAAAATCCTAATAACTTTCAGAATAAAACCCCTAGTAAAATGTCGAGGATTGCTTGGCCAAAAGCAAAATATGGCGCAATTATCGCTATAATAATTATAATTTTTGTTAATTTTATTTATTATAAAGATTTCTTTTTATCTTTTTTTAAATAATTTTATGATAATATAAATAATGTCTAAAAACTTATCCGTAATTGCTAAATCCAAAAAAATAAAATATTTTCTCATTAGTTTTGTGGATCTATTTGGTGTACTTAGGTCTAAACTGGTTCCTGCTCATGCAATTGGTGATATGCAAAAAAATGGAGCTGGATTTGCTGGATTTGCAACATGGCTGGATATGACTCCAGCAGATACTGATATGTTTGCAATTCCTGACCCCGATAGTCTAATACAATTACCTTGGAATAAAGAGGTTGGTTGGTTGGCTTCAGATCTATATATGAATGGAAAACCTGTAAAAGCATCTCCCAGGGTAATGCTCAAAAATCAAATAAAGGATCTTTCAAAAAAAAATTTGTCAATGAAATCAGGTGTGGAGGGTGAGTTTTTTTTAATTTCTCCTGATGGAAAAGAAATTGCTGACCCAAGAGATATACAATCTAAACCTTGTTACGATCAATCAGCATTGATGAGAAGATATGATTTAATAAAGGAAATTTGCGATGCTATGATTGATTTGGGATGGGGACCTTATCAAAATGATCATGAGGACGCTAACGGACAGTTTGAAATGAATTGGGATTATTCAGATTGTTTAATTACAGCTGATAGACATACTTTTTTTAAATTCATGGTGAAAACTTTAGCCGAAAAACATGGATTAAGAGCTACTTTCATGCCAAAGCCATTTGAAAATTTAACTGGAAATGGATGCCATGCTCATATTTCTTTGTGGAGTGGTAAATTAAATAAATTTCTAGATAGTGGAGATAGATATGGTCTTAGCAGACAAGCATATAATTTTTTGGGAGGTATAATGCAAAATGCTCAATCTCTTTCTGCATTTTTTAATCCTACTATAAATAGCTATAGAAGAATTAACGCTCCCCCAACAAAGTCTGGAGCTTCTTGGTCTCCTTCTAGCATTTCTTATTCTGGTAATAATAGGACCCATATGATTAGAATTCCTGATCAAGGAAGATTTGAACTAAGATTGATGGACGGATCTTCAAATCCATACTTACTTCAAGCTTCTGTGCTAGCCGCTGGTTTGCTTGGTTTAAATAATAAATCTGATCCAGGTGAACCTATAAATTGTAATATGTATACTGATTATGAAAATTATCCCAATTTAAGTAAATTACCAGATGATTTAGAAGAATCTTTGGAAATTTTGAATGAAAATAAAAATATTCGAGAGTCGTTTGGTTCAGATGTAATTGATAGTTATATAAAGTTAAAGAGACAGGAAATAAAAGATTTTTTCAAAGATGAGTCTTTTGATAAAGATAAGCCTATTACAAAATGGGAAAAAAATAATACTTTGGACTGTTAATAAATAATGAGTGATTCTGAAGTATTTGGTTGGAAAGTTTCAAATTTTATTAATAATAAAAACTTTGATTTTCAAAGAGACAGGATTCTAAGTGTATGTGGCAAGGATAATGTTAATGATGCATTTGATCTTATATCAAAATGGGAAAATTATAACGCAACACCACTTTTAAAATTAAATAAACTGACAAAAAAGCTAAGTTTAAATAATATTTTTTATAAAGATGAGTCTAGAAGATTTCATTTAAAATCATTTAAAGCTTTAGGTGGTGCCTATGCAGTGGAAAAAATTACCAAAGGAAATAGGTCTATTACTGTTGCAACTGCTACAGCAGGAAATCATGGACGATCGGTTTCTTGGGGAGCGCAGAGACTTGGGTTAAAATGTAAAATATTTATCAGTGAGTTTGTAAGTGAGGCACGAGCTGAAGTAATGAGAAACCTTGGTGCTGATGTTATAAGAGTAAAAGGTAATTACGAATCATCTCTAAAAGAATGTATAAAGCAATCACAAATAAATGGTTGGGAAATAATACAAGACGTTGCCTGGCAAGGTTATGAGGAAGTTCCAAAACTAACTATGGCAGGATATTCAGTTATGATAAAAGAAATTTCAAATCAAACAGATCAATATATTACACATGTATTTTTACAAGCTGGCGTTGGAGGAATGGCATCTGGAGCAGTTGCAGGTATTGCTAAATATTTTAAAAGAATTCCAAAAATTATTATTATTGAACCAGAAACTGCTGATTGTGTTTTACAAAGTATAGAAAAAGGAGAAATGAAAAAAATAGATATCAAAAAAGAGAGTATTTTGGGTGGAATGTCTTGTGGAGAAGTTTCATTGGTGCCCTGGAGAATATTAAAGTATGCAGTAAATAATTGCATAAGTATATCAGATGAAAACATAGCTAAAACTGTCGCTATGCTAAAAAAAAAATATCTAAGTGATGAAACGATTATTGGAGGAGAATGTGCAACTCCTGGAATAATTAGTTTAATAGCTGCTTGTGAGGACGAAAATATAAAAAATGATTTAGAATTAAATGAAAAATCTAATGTTCTTTTAATGGGTTGTGAGGGAGATGCTGATAAAGATCTATATGAGAAATTATTAAATGAGGGTACTAAAAAATTAGTTTAGATTTATGCGAAAATTAAAAAATGAGGATATCTATAAAATATTTAAACCAGAATTAACTCCAAAAAGAATGTTGGAAATGGGTGTTTTTGGTGGATCATATTTTGGAAATAATATCAAAGAATATCCAAAAAATTGGTTTACAAATGCTAAATTAAGCAAAAATTTTGATGTGAATATAAATAGATTTAAAGTAAGAGCAGGACTTTCCAGAGAGCATTGGGTAGAAAAAGGATGGATATTTAAAGAGGATCCATTGGGTTGGTTTCAATGGTACTGTAGATATACAGTGGGAAGACGTTTGCCTAAAGTTGATATAACACAAATAAAGAGATGGAAAAACTTTAGAAGACATGTGACCGCAATAGAAAAAAACTGTGAAAAGGGAAATTTAGAATGCAGAAAAAGACAAAGACAAGCTATATTGCAATGGGCCTACAATCCTTACAGATAAATTTTTAACATTCTCCAATGAAATGATGAGTGATTATTCTTTTTCCAGAATCTAATTTATGTTCAAATAAATATAATGCTTGCCAAGTACCTAATATAAGTTCGTGATTTTTTAAACTTATAGAAATTTGATTATTTGTTAAAGCAGACTTAATATGGGCCGGCATATCATCCTTTCCCTCTGTATTATGCTTGTACAAGTTTATATCCATTGGAGCTAACTTGTTAAAAAAATTAACTAAATCTTCTTGAACGTCAGGATCAGTGTTTTCCTGTACTAAAAGAGAGGCACTTGTATGCAATATACTTAAATTAATAATACCATTTGAAAAATTATTTTTTTTAACCCATTTTTTTGTTTCGTTTGTAAAGTTATATAACCTTTGACCTTTGGTAATAATTTCTAAATCAAAAAATTTTTGGATCATTTAAATTTTGTTTTAAAATCTAATCCATACTCTGATCTTGGACCTTTTCTAAGTCCAAAAGGACCAGGAATAAATATTGAAAGTGGTTTAGTCCCAGGCTTTAAATCAACCCTATGAAAATTATTAGCTGATCTAAAACCAATATATCCGGGTGGTCTCCAAAATTTTCCTTTTTTGGTTGTTTCCCAATATCCGCCTCTTACAATTATTGTTATATAGGGACATAAATGATTATGCACTCCATCTCCATGATCATCATCTAACATTTCATGAATTAATATATTGAACGGAAACCATTTAGGACGATTTCTAAATAAAACATAGTATCTGTTCATCCAAGGTTTTGCATCTTCAAATTTAGGATGTGATGGCCCTCTGTCTAAAACAATTTTTTTTCTACCAATTTTATCTAGAAAATTTAAAATCATTTAATTTATTTTCACTATTGAATTATTTGTTATTACATACAAATTTCTATTCAAAATGTATGGCCTTGAAATTTTATTTCCATCAATTTTAATTAAGTCAATTGATTTTCCATCAAGAATATTAGCAATTATTAATTTTCCGTTATTTAAAGAAATATAAATTTTATTTTTTGCTACAATAAAACCTGTTGGCTCTATTTCTTTTTTCTTATTTTTAAATCTATCAAATATATTTGTTATTCTAATAATATTTCCAGTAAGTGCGTCAGCAATAATAAAAAAACCTTCCTTTGAAACTGAAAATACTAATTTTTCTATTATTGTGGGTCTAAGATTTGAATTAATATTATTTCTCCATATTAATTGACCATTATTTGCATTAATTGCAAAAAATTCATTTTTATTATTTGAAAAGTATATGGAGTTACTTTCCAAAACCAAGTCAGAACTTTTTAAAGAAAATGCATTTTCATAAATTGTATTACTTTGTGTAGGGACCTGCCAAATAAGATTCCCTGTATTAACATCTACAGAGCTTATGTCTCCTAAAGTATTATTAAATACAACTTTGTCTTTATAAATTAATAAAGAAAGTTTTTGTTGAGATTTTATAAATGATTTTTCTGTTTTAAAATTCCAAAGTTCTTTTCCGGTATTTAACGAATAACATCGTAAAATATTTTCAAAGTCAATTGCAAAAATTTTATCTTTATAAATCTTAACTTGAGAATTAAAAGGTGCAGAGTTTGTAAATTTCCAAAGTAAATTTCCATTTTCTAAATTCAAAGCATAATAATTAGCTAGATTATCAGTAACGACAAGTTTATTATTTTTTGATGCAAAATATAATATTGGTCCCATTTTTTTTTCATTTTTATTATAAAAATTTTTTTTCCATAACAATTTTGAATTATCATCAAAATTTAATATATCTCCCTTTTTATTAAAAAAAATAATAGATTGTTTTTTTGTCAATAATAAGTCTGGTTGTAAAAATTTAAAGTTTTCAATTTTTGAAAATTTATATTTTGACTTTTTCTTAAAAGTCCCATCAAAATTTAAATGACCATTATTGTTTGTAAGATTTTCTATAAAACTAAGGATTTTATATCCACCTTTGAGTTTAATTTTTAAATTTTTGTTAAATTCTTTTTCTAAAATCTCAGTTTTTTCATTTTGTTCTATAATTACAGGATTTTTTTGTTTTGAAATTTTTTCAGTTTTTGTCCAAAGTCCACTTTTTGTATCTAGTGAACAATTATGAAGTAAAAACAATAAAATTAAAAAAAATATTTTATTCACTAAAGTCTCTTTGAATTCTTTTTTGAGCCTCAATTTTTATATTTGAATTTACATTATCTAAAATTACAATTTGTTCAAAAAATTCTTTAGATTTTTTTAATTCTTTTTTTGAGTAAAAATATTCTCCTAATAAATATAAAGCATGACCTTTCCAAATACTCTCTGAATTAATTACTGGTTTTAGTATATCTAGTAAATCTGATTCTGTTGCAAAGTTTGAATTAAATAACCCTTTTTTGTAAATAACTAAATTTTTTATTTCTAAATCAATATTTGTTTCATAAATAATAATATCAAAAAATTTATTAATTTCATCTTTTGACTCAATAAGTTTGTTATCTATTAAAAAATATAATGCTAACGGAGAATATGTTTTATTTTTAGTATTTATAATTTCCTTCATTGTTAAAGTGACTTTTGATTTTTCACCATTTTCAAACTCAATAATAGAAGAATTAAATTTTTCTGCGATAGATTTTTTTTGCTCTACTTTATATGTTTGGTAAAAGAAAAAAATAAATAAAAGTAATAGTAAGCTTATTATTAATGAAAAAATTTTTTTTTTATTATTAATTATAATATTTTTAATTTTTTCTTTACGTGTTTCTGTATTAATTATCTCTATATCTTGGTCCATTAAATCATATTCCTAAGTACATATTGTAAAATGCCACCATTTTTATAATATTCCAACTCATTTTTGGTGTCTATTCTGCATAACATTTTAATTTTTTTTATCTCACCTGTTTGATATTTAAACTCAACTTCAACTTGATCTCCAGGATTAATTCCTTTTTTAATATCAATTATTGAAATGAGTTCAGAACCATTTAAATTAAGGTTTTTTCTATTAATTTTATCTATAAATTGTAGTGGAAGCACTCCCATGCCAATTAAATTTGATCTATGTATTCTCTCAAAACTTTCTGCAAAAACTGCCTTTATTCCTAAAAGTTTTGTTCCTTTTGCTGCCCAGTCTCTAGATGATCCTGTTCCATATTCTTTGCCTCCTATAACAACTAGATCTGTTCCTCTTTTTTTGTACTCAACCACGGCATCGTAAACTGGCATCACTTCCCCTTCGGGATGTAATTTTGTAAAGCCTCCTTCTGTACCTGGTGCCATTTCATTTCTAATTCTTATATTAGCAAATGTACCTCGCATCATTACCTCGTGGTTTCCTCTTCTTGATCCATAAGAGTTATAATCTTTTGGTAAAATTTGATGTTGCATAAAGTAGTTCCCTGTAGGACTTTCTTTTTGAATTGATCCTGCTGGTGAAATATGATCTGTTGTTACGCTGTCCCCAAGTATTAATAAAGGGCGTGCATCTTTTATCTCTCTAAACCCCTCAGGCTCATCTGAAAGATTATCAAAGAATGGAGGTTTTTTTACATATGTTGATGCATCCTCCCAATTATAAATGCTACTTTGGGTAGTTTTTATTTTTTGCCATTGCTCAGGTCCCTTTGAGATATTCGAATATCTTTTAACAAACATCTCAGCGTTTAACGATTTTCTTAAAGTATCTTCTATTTCTTTATTTGTTGGCCAAATATCTTTCAAAAATATGTCGTTATCATCCTTATCTTTTCCCAAAGGATCTTTATATAAATCTTTTTGCATTGTTCCTGCAATTGCATAAGCAACTACTAGTGGAGGTGATGCTAAATAATTAGCTTTAACTAATGGTGAAATTCTTCCCTCAAAATTTCTATTACCAGACAATACTGAAACTGCATAAATATTTTTATCTTTAATTGCATTAGAAATGTTATCAGGCAAAGGTCCAGAGTTGCCTATACATGTTGTGCATCCATAACCAACTAAATTGAATCCTAATTGATCTAAATAAATATTTAGGCCAGCTTTAGCCAAATAATCTGTGACAACTTGAGAGCCTGGAGCTAAAGAAGTTTTGACCCATGGTTTTGTCATTAATCCTTTTTCTATAGCTTTTTTTGCTAGCAAACCTGCTCCTATTAAAACACTTGGGTTAGAGGTATTTGTACAAGAAGTAATTGCTGCTATTACTATGCTCCCATCTTGTATTTCAAAATTTTCATTTTTAACTTTTGCAATAGAGGGTTTTTTATTTTTATTAATTTCTTTATAAATTTTATTAAAATCAGTTGCGGCATTTGTTAAAAGAACTTTGTCTTGGGGTCTTTTGGGGCCTGAGATGGTAGGGACAACTTTTGACATATCCAATGATAATGTATCTGTAAAAGTAATGTTGTCACTCGACCATAATCCTTGTTCTTTTGCATAGACTTCGACTAAATTTACAGTTTTTTTATCTCTTCCAGAAAATTCTAAATATTTAATTGTTTCTTCGTCAATTGGAAAAAAACCACATGTCGCCCCATATTCTGGTGCCATATTAGCAATTGTTGCTCTATCAGCTAATGTTAAATTTTTTAAACCTTCGCCATAAAATTCAACAAATTTACCAACAACTCCTTTGTCTCTTAACATTTTTACTACTGTTAAAACTAAATCTGTAGCTGTTGTTCCTTCTGGAAGTTTATTTGTTAATTGAAATCCAACAACTTCTGGGATTAACATGGAAATAGGTTGACCCAACATTCCAGCTTCAGCTTCTATACCTCCTACTCCCCAGCCCAATACTGATAATCCGTTAACCATAGTTGTATGACTATCAGTTCCAACAAGAGTATCTGGAAAAATATAATTTTCCTCTTTAAATTTTTCAGACCAAACAACTTTTGATAAATACTCTAAATTAACTTGATGACAAATTCCTGTACCCGGGGGAACAATTCTGAAATTATTAAAAGCTTGTTGGCCCCATTTTAAAAAAGAATATCTTTCTGCATTTCTATTAAATTCTATATCAACATTTTCTTTTAATGAGTTTTCACTGGCAAATTTATCTACTTGAACAGAGTGATCAATTACAAGATCAACTGATGAGAGTGGATTTATTGTATTTGGGTCTTTATTTTTTTTCTTTACCGCCTCTCTCATAGCAGCTAAGTCTGCGACAGCCGGAATACCTGTGTAATCTTGAAGAAGAACTCTTGCAGGTCTATAAGCAATTTCGGTATTAGATTTTTTAACTTTTAACCAATCCTTCATGGCCTCTATTTGGGTTTTTGTAACAGTTGAACCATCCTCGTATCTAAGTAGATTTTCTAATAATACTTTTAATGACTTTGGCAGTTTGCTGATACCTTTAAGGCCATTTTTTTCTGCTTCTACTAATGAAAAATACTTATAAATATTTCCACTTATAGTTATTGATTTTAAAGAATTGTATGTATTTTTATCTCCAGGTTTCATAGTTTTAATAATAAAAGGTTGCTACACATCCTAACAGAAGAATTGACATAGCATAATTAAATAGCTTTATAAATTTTTCATTTGTCGCAAATTTCCTTAGAAATTTACCAACTAATGTCCAAAAACTAATACTTATTGCAGCGCATACAAATGAAATACCTATGACCCAAAGTGAATAATTTATAAAGTTATTTCCAGCCTCAACATATGTTGAAACAATTATAATTCCTACTATCACTCCTTTTGGATTAAGAAATTGAAAAAAGAAAGTTTCTATAAATTTTACTGGATTTTCTTTTTTATTTTCGTTTAAATTTTTTGTAAAAGCTAGTTTATATGCAAGATAAATCAAAAAAATTGAACCAAATATTGTCAATAATTTCTGTATTAATGGATAAAACTTAAACACATTTATTAGTCCAAAATTTAAAACAATAACCATTGTTGTAAAACCAAAAATAACTCCTAGCATATGTGGAAATGTTTTTTTTACTCCAAAATTAAATCCTGAATATGATGCAACAATATTATTTGGGCCTGGAGAGCAACTTGTGCCAAGCATAAATAATGATAATGACAAAATTTCTGGATGCATTTATTTATGCTATAGTTAAACCATTATCTGTTTTTTGCGATGGATGTAGCAATGTTACCCTTCCCTCATTGTCGATGGCTCCAAGAACTAAAAACTGAGAGATAACACCGGCAATATTTTTTTCAGGAAAATTACAAACTCCAATAACTTGCTTTCCTTTTAAGTTATCCTCATTATAATAATGAGTAATTTGTGCAGATGATTGTTTTACACCAATTTTTTCACCAAAATCAACCTCGATGACCAAGGAAGGTTTTCTCGCTTTTTCATTTTTTTTTACTGAGATTACAGTTCCAATTCTTATATCAATCTTATCAAAAAGATCATACGTTATTTGTTCTTTCATAAATTTAATATATAATCGATTATAACTATGAGTACAGAAAATAATATTTTATATGAAAACTCAATTAAAATTTTGAGTGATTTAATCTCTTTTAAAACTATTTCAGGTCAAGATAATACTAAATTAATAGATTATTGTGATGAAATTTTAAAAAAAATAGGCGCTACTTCTTTTAGAACTTTTGATGAAGAAAAAAAAAGAGTAAATCTCTTCGCAACACTTAAAGCAAAAAAAATTAATGGCAAAACCCCTATAATTTTATCAGGACACACTGATGTAGTGCCAGTATCAAAAGGTTGGTCAACAGATCCGTTTAGAGCAACAATTAAAGATGATAAACTTTATGGAAGAGGTGCGTGTGATATGAAAGGATTTATTGCTTGTGTTTTGGCTTTTGCACCAACTTTTTCAAAATCTAATTTAGATAGAGACATTCATTTTTCTTTTACTTTTGACGAAGAGACTGCGTGTATTGGAGCACCTATTTTGATTAAGGAACTAAAAAAAAGAGGTATCAATAAAGGAATTTGTATAGTTGGGGAACCAACAAATATGAAAATAATAGATGCTCACAAAGGTTGTTTTGAATATACAACTTATTTTGAAGGTTTGGCTGGTCACAGTTCTCAACCTCACAAAGGGGTGAGCGCAGTAGAGTATGCCGCAAGATATGTTAATAAACTTATAGAGTTAAGAGAAAAATTAAAAAGTAGGGCTCCGGATAATTCTATTTTTGATCCACCCTACTCAACTTTGCAAATTGGTGGAATATTTGGAGGTATAGCTCATAATGTTATTGCTGATAAATGTCATGTAAATTGGGAAACAAGACCAGTAGTTAAAGAAGATGGAAAATATTTAAACTCTGAATTAGACAAATATGTAAATGAAATTTTATTACCCGAAATGCAAAAAGTTTATCCTAAATCTTCAATTAATAAAAAAATAATTGGAGAAATAATAGGATTCGATAGAGTAAAGAATTCTGAAGCTTGTGAATTTGTATCAAGCATTACTGGAGATAATTCTAGAGAAGTTGTATCATTTGGAACCGAAGCAGGCTTGTTTCAAGAAATAGGTATAAGCACTGCTGTTTGTGGCCCTGGATCAATAGAACAGGCGCATAAAATAGATGAATTTATAAAGCTCGAAGAGATTAATAAATGTTTAAATTTTCTTGATGGCGTCAAAGATAACTCCTCTCTAAATTAAATATTTGTTAAGAATATAATTTTAATTTATAATTTAAAATGTCAAAAAAATATCCGAGAAATATGATTGGTTATGGTTCGAAAGAACCTAAAGTAGTTTGGCCAAATAATGCAAGGTTAGCACTTCAAATAGTTTTAAATTATGAGGAGGGTGCTGAAAACAATATACTTCATGGAGATAAATATTCTGAGACTTTCTTATCAGAAATAATTGGAGCAAAAGCCTTTAAAGAAAGACATATAAGTATGGAATCAATGTATGAATATGGTTCAAGAAGAGGTTTTTGGCGACTAAACAAGATTTTTCAAGAAAAAAACATTCCAGTTACAATATTTGGTGTTGCTATGGCATTAGAAAGAAATC
>MDTE01001697.1_pt1 | contig 11463 bp, 11 predicted proteins | sample 811231 | NCBI WGS metagenome assembly MDTE01 (sample SAMN05326651, study PRJNA326480) | marine metagenome | isolation source: seawater | place: Indian Ocean: Red Sea | collected 2010
CGACCCGGCTATGGGGGGATAGCACGTAACTATGGTTCAAGCTCAAATTTTGTATGTCCCGCTACTAACACTCGCCTTGTTGTTAGGTGGATGCTTTGGTAAGGAAATACCGGTCGAAGTAGTGTTTACCGGTGACAATTGTCGCGGGTTACCAATAGGAGTTCGGGAAATTGAGCTAGAAGCCCTAAAGCGTCTGGCGAAACAACATACCTACGCAATAGATCTAGCTACCCCTCATAGGTATTTCGCGATAGCCCGAGGCTACAAAGCGACACCGCAACACGATCTATCGTTAGCCCATACCAAAATCAATGGGAACACACTTGAGCTATGGGTAGAGTTCGTAGACCCAGAACAAGGCGTGATGCTCCCATTAGAGCCGACATATCCATGCCTGGTAGTAGCGATCGAGAATCAGCTACTCTCAAATTCCACAGTAAAGCAGGTAATAGTTTTTGATAAGCTACGTCGCGAGATTAGCAACCAACCCATGAGGGACCTACAAACAACCCGATCGATACTGCCCCGTAAGGTCACTCCAATCCCCAAATAGAACCTTGAAGCAGTAGACCATCATCGACCCGCCAACTTAGCTCAAAAGCTCGAGTGCCCAACGTGCTTTTTGCGAAATCCCTTCTTTGTAGGTTTCTAAATCAAATTCTTGGTCGCCCATCGCTCCGACCAGATATCGTTTGTAGACCCCCTGGACAATGGCGGCCAGACGCCAGTGTGAAAAAGCTCGATAATAATTAATTCTCTCTAAAGACCGTCCAGTTTTGTCTGCATATATATCAAGCAACTCTGGCCTATCGGGAAAACCACCACTACCTGTGGGAGACGCATCAGCCCCTTCTTCGCCAGGCTGTGGCCAGTTATTCATCCAATATCCCACGTCCGCAAGAGGATCCCCCAAGGTGCAAAGCTCCCAGTCAAGGAGTGCCACCATACGGCCCGATCGGATCATCATATTGCCAGGTCGATAATCCCCATGAACAATAGACGCCCCAATCTGCTGAGGTAGATCTTCTTTCAGCAGCCTTAAACTTTCATCCATCTCTGGGATTTCATGGGTTTTTGTCGCCTCCCATTGTTTCGTCCATCGTTTTAATTGACGCTCTAAATATGCTTCTTTGCGCGCCAAGTCACCTAGTCCAATATCGCTCGGATCTACACCATGCAAATCGGATAAGACTTCCGCCACATGAACTCCAAAAGAATGTCGTTCGCCAAGAGGCATGTCATCAACAGTCTCAGCCTTATGGGGCACCAGACCTTCAACATAATCCATCACGTAGAAAGGTGAGCCGTTAACGCCCTCATCCTCACACAGTCCTCGAGTTTCCGGAACAGGGACCGCCGACTTAGAAACGGCAGTAATTATCCGAAACTCGCGCGCCATATCGTGTGCGCTTTCCAGGACATGGCCCAGCGGTGGACGTCGTAAAACAAAGGATTTGCCGGACTTATCCTGAAATTTATAGGTTAGATTTGAATGACCTCCAGCAATCAGCTCGAACTTTAGAGGAGGATTCAGGTCATCAATTTGTTGGGCTACCCAATCGGTGACACTCTCAAGATTAATACCTTCTACCATAGCTTCACTCAAGTGTTTGTGTTTGCTTCTGTATTCTCCTCAATCAAACTGCTTGTGAAGCTTCAGGTCAATACACAAATTAGAAAAGATAGCTATAAAGCCGAATTGGCTCGAACGTCATGTTCCTTAAGAAGGTTGTCACAAAAAATCAATTCCGCATTAATGACTTTTCCGCTCAGGAGATGCGGTAACCAAAGTTTGTCGTCGTCCCACATCTTCTCATAAGGTATCTCTGCCCGATGGCACCAAAACGGATTCGCTTCATCGGTTTTTCTGGGAATGCCAGTAAAAAGGCCCACAACAAACGCATACCCGAGCATATCAAACCCATTCTCGATGTCGTGAAATCTCAAAATGCCTCGCAAACTGAGGTTCGACACAGTTATACCAACCTCTTCCCATATCTCGCGAATGGCACATTCACCGATAGTTTCTCCATGTTCAAGACGGCCACCAGGAGCATTAATCAATCCAGCACCATGCCCCCGCAACTTTTCTATCAGTAAAATGCGATCGCCATCTGCCACATACACCAGTGTACCAATCTCTTTGGGACTCCAGTCGTCCGGCAAAAGTCTATATTTTTTCAACGGCTTAACTCGCGTCTATTCCAAAGTCGAGGCCTTGAAGGCCGTTCCTGGATGGAAAGTAGTCGCTCAAACGGTACTAATTGTTACTGCCTGAATAACGATCCGCCAACGCTTTCCTGATCTGTTCAGGGTACCGAGAATCCTCAGAGTCCAATTCCTCCACGATTTCGGCTAGGTGTTGATTATCCTCCAATCCATTCCATTTTTTTCGATAATCACCAGTCTGATAGCCATGCTCCTGCCGAAAAAGATTGAGTACATTCTTACCAATATAAATTCTATACAGCTCATCCGTACTCATTGGAAGTGCATTCAAAAGGTCGCAGAACGCGTCAACGTTAAACTTCGGATCCTCCAGACTACAACGCGCTAAAGTTTCCACAGCCTCGCGAAAATCAGGTCCTTTTTTGCCAATCTGCGAAACCATTTGCTCTACCAAATCCTGGCCGACCAGCGTGTCACGTATAAGATCCGAGAGCCCAAAATGCCATATATCAACCACTTCGAGTTTGACCTGCTCCATATCAATATCCTGTTTCTTCCACCATTTCCAACCGAAGTGATCGAGAAGTTCTGCACATTCAACCCATATTGCCCGGTAATACCGGTGCCCTTGAGTTTCCCACTCTGCATGCACTTTTCGATTGTGTTCTGCTTGCATCTTGGCCATCACTGCTAGCTGGTTAGTAAATATCGAATTCTTTGTATTCATCGTATCTCGCGCCTCCAATCACTGTTATTGTGCGTGAATGCGTGCACATGCGACAGCAATGGTGATGCATCCGGTGGTTCGTGACGAACTTCTACGAAACGATCACGTTAGCCGCTTGCAAGCTAACTGCTCATTAATTTCTTCGAAGCCGTTTCAGTCATTCGAAGATCTTGGTTCTGCAGCTGATGAAATGGTAATCCTGATTTCAAGCTGGGGCTGTCCGCGCATCGACACTAAGGTCTTAGATAATCTACCCCGATTGCGGCTTATTGCGCATCTTGCAGGCAGTGTTAAGGGTTTTATTGATGAATCAGCCTGGCGCCGAGGAATAAAAATAACAAACGCCGTTTCTGCAAATGCCGTTCCAGTGGCGGAATATACTTTGGCCGCTATTCTTTTTGCCAATAAGCGAGTATTTCAATTGAATCAAGCTTACTTGGACAAACGGGAAAACCGTGCTCCTTGGACGAGAGAGGCACCCAATGTCGGAAACTATCAAAAAACTGTTGGTATCGTTGGTGCCTCCAGCGTCGGTCGATTGGTAATCGAATACCTTCAAAAGCACGACGTCAAAACACTTGTTTACGACCCCTATATCACTCCTTTAGAAGCCCGAAGATTTGGTGCCGCAAAAGCAGGTCTCGCAGAACTATTAGCGAATTCGGATGTGGTTAGTCTTCACGCACCATTACTCCCGGAAACCCGCAATCTTATAGGAGCTCGCGAGCTTGCTCTCATGAAAGATCACTCTACTTTTATAAACACAGCGCGCGGTAGACTTGTTGACCATGTCGCATTAATCAACGAATTAAAAACCGGCCGCCTCTTTGCGATTCTTGATACTACGGAACCTGAAATACCACCATCAAACTCTCCCCTTTATTCACTCCCAAATGTTTTTCTGACACCTCATATTGCTGGGTCTCTAGGAACTGAGACACAACGCCTGAGTGATTGTATCGTCGACGAAATCGAACGATTTACACGAGGTATGCCACTAAATAACGCCGTAAAACGTGAACAACTGGCCCGTTTGGCTTAAATCGTCAAAAAAATACCAAAAACACACTAACAATCTTTGAAATAGGACCGTTAAATCAAAGACAATTGTGGCAATTGGATAATCCTTCAAACGTATACAGAGGCGAAATACATGGATCTTTCGTTCGGACCGGAATACGAAGAATTCAGGCAAGAAGTACGTGATTTCATCGACAAAAATAGAACAAATGCCCCACGGGGCGAACCAATGAAATCAGAAAAAGTTAAAGACTGGCAGAAGCTTCTTATTGAAAAAGGGTACACCGCACGCACCATCCCGCAGGAATATGGCGGACATGGAGGCGAGCCAGACATCATTAAGGCTCGTATCATTGGTGAAGAATTCGCTAACGGCAAGGTCCCCGGCGGACTGGGTGGGCAGGGCATATCGATGCTGGTACCTACATTGTTGGAATTGGGAACAGAAGAGCAAAAAAAACGTTTTATTCCCCCGACCCTCGCTGGAGATATGGTTTGGTGTCAGGGTTACTCAGAGCCAAATGCAGGAAGTGACCTTGCATCCTTGCGTACTTCGGCACAACTCGACGGCGACGAATGGGTGGTCAACGGTAACAAAATCTGGACTTCTACCGCCCACATCGCCGATTGGATTTTTTGCTTGGTACGAACGGAGCCTGAGGCGCCCAAACACCAAGGCATCAGCTTTCTTCTTTTCTCAATGGATACCCCCGGGATAGAGGTACGACCACTTGTCGATATGACGATGGCTGCCAACTTTAATGAGACTTTTTTCACAGATGTCCGCGTCCCAAAAGATCAAATTGTGGGAAACCGAGGGGAAGGTTGGTCAGTAGCAAACGCAATACTTGGACATGAACGAGATTCGTTAGGCGACCCGAATGCCACTCTCAGCCGACTCAATCGATTGAAAGAGATCATGAGAGAAGAAACGATGGAAGGCACACGAATTGTCGAAAACCCTATCTATCGCGATCGCCTTATGCGTATCGAGGCCCGTGTAATGTCCCTCCGATTTAACGACCTAAGGGTCCTTTCTTCTAGGATCAACAATACGGACGCGCGATTAGCCCGGATGATTAGCAAACTTCAAGGAACAGAGCTTAGACACGAGCTTGAAGGCCTTGCGATAGACGTTATGGGCGAAATTGGACTGATGTATGGAAAAAGTGAATACCTTCGAGACAACGGATCTTGGCAGCAACAATACATGTACTTCCTCGGTTTGATTATTGGTGGTGGAACGTCCCAGATTCAGAAAAACATAATAAGTGAACGCGGACTGGGAATGCCCAAAGAACCCAAGGTCGAAAAAAAGGCGGAGGCATAACAATGGAATTTGGACTTTCTCAAGAACAAATCGCGCTACAAGATAGTGTCAATCGTTTCCTCGACGAGAAAATACCCTTAGAGAGAGTACGCAAATATGCCGAAAACGATGAGGACGATGGATTGGATATTTGGTCCGGTCTCACGGATCTCGGAATTCCCGCCCTTTTGATTCCGGAAGAATATGGTGGCGTAGGTCTTGGCTCATTGGAGGCGGCGATCGTGGCAGAAAGCCTCGGTAGACGCACTACTCCGGGCCCATTCCTCTCAACAGCAATTCTTGCAACAAAAGCGTTAATTCTCGCAGGAAGTGAAAAACAAAAAGAACTCTATCTACCCAAAATCGCGGACGGAAGTTTGATAGTCGCAGCAGCTATTTCTGAAACCACAGGTTCGCGAAGAAACGTGGGGATTAGCTGTAAAAATAATGAGCTCACTGGCAGATCTTTGTTTGCTATGGACATTGAGAACGCACAACACATTCTCGTGGTGGACCGAGATAATCGATTATATTTTGTAGAGCGTGATGCGAACGGGGTAGATGTTGTGCTCCTTCCCCAAGTTGACCGTACTCGTTCACTTGCCGAAATAACCTATACGAAAGCGTCAGGCGAACCGTTAGCCGGCAGTGAAAATTCAAATATTGTTTCACAAGTTGTAGACCTAGGAAGGGTAATCATCGCTGCTGATTCATTAGGAGCGTCACAAGAAATGCTCGACCAGGCTGTGGCCTACGCAATGCAACGAGAGCAATTTAATCGTGTCATCGCGTCCTTTCAGGCCGTCAAACATCTATGTGCGGAGATGGCAGCAGAAGTAGAACCCAGCAGATCTTTAGTTTGGTACGCGGCACACGCACTCGAAGACCTACCTGAAGAAGCGCACCTAATGGCATGCCACACCAAGGCCCATCTTGCAGAAGTCGGACAATTCGTTGGAAAAACTTCCACCATGGTTCATGGCGGAATGGGGTTTACCGATTTGCTTGGCCTTCACTATTGGTTCAAGCGCCTGGGCTATAACCGCCAGATATTGGGGTCCCCCGAATCTATTCGAGAGGAAGCTGCAACAGCACAAGGCTTGTAGGAAAACGCCTATCTATACGGCACGAATCTTTCACTCACACAGGCTGAAGACTTACCCAAATCGTTTGAACGAGATGCCTACTTCGGTTACGTATATTTGTGCTTGAAATCTGTCCATATAGTCCCATTATGTAAATCAACGCTCGAATACGTGAATAACTGTGCACAAACTTCCTCTACTACCATTAAAAAATTTAGTTGTGTTTCCAGAAATCATCTCACCCATCGCCGTAGGTCGCCTGAAATCACTGGCCGCGGTTAAGGCTGGGGTGGATGCCGATAGACAGATCCTGACCGTTCTACAAAAAGATCCAAAAATTGATTCACCCGATCTGGGGGATCTATATTCCGTCGGTACTTTATCGACTATCTCCAGAGTCGAGCAAAGAAATCAGGGAGCCCAGGTAATTGTTCAAGGTAAACAACGTGTACGCCTGATCGAAATTGAAGAAGCCGAAGATTATTCGCAAATAGTCTATGAACCCCTCGAAACACTTACCCTTGACGAATCTGAGGTTGATCCTCGCGTTGAGGCACTGCATCGTGAAAATCTCGAACTTGCAAAAGAAATAGCGAACGCAATTAATCCGGAAAAAGGCGATCAAATATTCCAACAGTTCGTCGGGCAAATTAACGACCCCATAATCCAAATGTATCGAATCGCTTCTGGTACTCCCAATATGACGATTGAAGAACGTCAGGCAATTTTGGACATAGACGATACTGAAACGCTGATGAACCAAATCCATGAAACTCTGACGCACGAACAATCGGTAACGGAAATACAAAAAGAGATTCAAGTCCAAGCGCGAGAGGGAGTTGATCAACAACAACGCGAACATCTCCTTCGCCAACAAAAGCGCGCCATAGAACAAGCTCTTGGAGAAGAAGACGGCGACGAAGAAATTTCAGAACTTAAGGCTGATCTCAAGAACGCCCATTTGCCTGAAAATGCGCAAAAAGAAGTAGATCGGGAACTCAAGCGGTTACAGCGCATGTCACCCAACGCTGCAGACTACCAAGTCTCAAGAGGCTATCTAGAACTCGTTGCTGAGCTTCCGTGGAATATCATCACAGAAGATAACCTCGAGCTGAGTCATGCTCAAAAAGTACTCGACGAAGATCACTTCGGACTCGACGAAGTTAAAGAACGAATCCTCGAATCCTTGGCAGTATTGAAACTAAACCCAGATTCTCAAGCACCCATATTGTGCTTCGTAGGTCCCCCAGGAGTTGGGAAAACATCACTGGGACAATCAATAGCCCGAGCGATGGGCCGAAACTTTGAGCGTATGAGTCTCGGTGGCCTGCACGATGAGGCGGAATTGCGAGGCCACCGCAGAACCTACATTGGAGCGATGCCGGGAAGAATTATCCAGGCAGTAAGACGTTCAGGAGTGCGAAACCCAGTTTTAATGCTCGATGAACTCGATAAGTTAGGTAGCGACTTTCGGGGCGATCCGTCCGCCGCTCTGATGGAGATTCTCGATCCAGCTCAGAATAAAGAATTCCGCGATAATTTTCTAAATCTTCCATTCGACTTATCAAAAATAATGTTTATTACAACGGCAAATAGCCTAGATACGATTTCTAGACCTCTACTCGATCGAATGGAAATTCTCGAATTATCCGGATATACAGAATTGGAAAAATTAGAAATCGCCAAAAGGTATTTGATCCCAAGGCAGCAGGAAAATGCAGGCCTAAAAGAATCGCAACTCACCTTTACTGATGAATCCTTGAAAGCCGCAATGCATTGGTTCACGCGGGAGGCCGGCGTTCGCGAATTAGAGAGAGTCGTTGGGCGAGTCGCCCGCAAAAGAGCGAAAGAAAGTCTATTGGATAAACCAGACGATCAACCAATCTCAGAGGAAAAACTCCTTGAGCTATTGGGACCTGAACGATTCAAAAAAGATAGAGCTCGTTCAACCCTCACCAACGGAGTTGCAACCGGTCTCGCCTGGACCGAAGCGGGGGGTGACGTCTTGTACGTTGAAGCTTCTCTGACCCAAAAAGATGAGAAAGTAACTATCACCGGTCACATAGGTCAGGTGATGCAAGAATCTGCCAAAGCAGCTCGATCTTATATTTGGGCCGCGGCCGAGGAATTAAACATCGATAGAGAGCGCATTGAGGAAACCGGCATACATATACACGTGCCTGCTGGGGCTGTTCCTAAAGACGGTCCATCTGCCGGCATCACTATGGCAACCGCTTTAGCATCTGCATACAGTGAAAAAACAGTCCGCGAGGATCTGGCGATGACCGGTGAGCTGACACTTTCAGGTTTGGTGTTACCCGTCGGGGGGATTCGAGAGAAAGTGTTAGCGGCGCATCGACAAGGTATACGGCACATTATTATCCCGAAAGAAAATGAATCCGAACTGCAAAAATTACCCGAAGTGGTGCGAGATGAGATAGAGGTAACGCTTGTTGAAAACCTAACTGATGTTGTGAAAGTCGCTATCCCAGATCTGGCTTAGGACGTTTTCAACGTGCGACGAGTAAATTGGTTCACACCTTGGTTTCCAGAGTTGAGCTATCGCTTGTTATAAATCTCTTTCTCGATCACATCTGCGACCGGACCTAATACATAGTGCCTAAGAACTTCTATGCTACGACCCAAACCCACCAATTCACGGACCCGTGATGAACTTACCTCTATTAAGGAGGGCGGACAGGGAACGTAAAACGTAGGTACTGTCTTCTCGTGTTCTATTTCCATCATAAGGTGATTAGCGTGGGACATGCTGGATTCGTACGCATGATCCATATCGTTTCGAATACCACGGACTATTGCTGTCGCCTCAATATCATTCGCGAAATCAACTGCTGCCCCAGTAAAAAACTCAACACTTACCCGATTAGCGTGTTCTGAAAGACTCTCACGGGCCATTCTGATTTTCTGGTCGCGCGAAAAAAGTTCCGTCGATTCATCTTTATCAGGATTAATTCCGATACCAACCACCACTTTGTCGAATACCGCCAGACTCATGTCGACAACGTGTTTATGGCCCTTCGTAAAAGGACTCATACTGCCTGTGAGCAGTGCAATAGTGTGCGCCATTTTGACTTTTATTCCGTACTTACCGAAAACTCGCGCACCGTACCAGATTTAAGCGCCTGATGTTTAGATACGCTGGTAAAGCAAGCTATTACCGTGTTTGCCCGTTATTTCAATCACACCTGCCGCCCTCAAACAATAAGCAGCTTGCTGACCAACTGTTCGTCGAGAAGACATCACTTGGGCGAGATCTGCTGTAGTGAATTCTTCAGGAAGAGCCTCTTTAAACAAATCAAAAAGATCCGACATCGAATTAAAAGACATCGTTTCCAAGATCTTATCCAGACACCTGGAAGCTACAATCCAGCCTTTCCTCCTCCGACCTTTTTTGCCATCGAACACAAGTCTTTGCTCGTCCTCAATCATCACAAGATCGAGTTGAAGATTGGGATGATTGAGCACTGTCGGGATATAAACGAGTTCCGAAAAAACATCGTAAGGTGAGCCATGCTTTGGCGAGCGACGTGACACTTCGCCAGTTTCAGTCACCCGAATCAAACGTCTATTGACAGCTATCGGATACACTAAGGTCATTTGATGATTATCTAGTAGTCGCTGCATCTTTCTCTTCATCGCACCGAAGCTTCCCGTTTGAATTTCGATAATTCGATGATCTGACAAAACAATATCGACTACAAAACCTTCTAACGGAACCTCAAAGCGCGCCGCAACGCCGCTTTTCAGAGTGTCCTTAGTCGCGTAATGCTTTTTCAATTCATGATGTAAAGATCCTTCATTTAGGGTCCCAATTACCAACTAACTGTCCTCTCCATTCAAACGACACTAAAAAATGTACTTTTCCAAATTGTATCTACATTTCGACAACCAAACCTTGTAATGAAGGCTTTGTTCCACATGTCACGCAAGGCATACTCACAATCTACTAAATACGCTGGGAGACACACATGAGCAATGCCGATGGAAGCTGGAACGTCGAAATAAATACGCCAATGGGGACCCAAAAGCCGACCCTGAACCTAACTACCGACGGGACTAGCCTTACAGGTTCAATGGCCGGTGATCAGGGCACATTAGAGTTAGAAGAAGGCAAGGTTGACGGTGATGTTCTAACCTGGAAAGCAAGTCTCACCCAACCAATGGCAATAACTCTCGAATTTTCTTGTTCCGTTAATGGGGATGAAATCGAGGGGACGGTCAAGCTGGGAGCATTCGGTGAAGCGACACTCAAAGGAACTCGTGCCTGATCCATGTCTTGGGAAAACGAAATTAAGGAACTCCGTAGTCGCGAAAAACTCGCCCAACAAATGGGGGGCAAAGAAAAAGTCGCCCGGCAGCATGAATTCAACAAGTTAACCATACGAGAACGGATTGACGCTGTAAGTGACCCAGGATCGTTCCACGAGATTGGATCGCTAGCTGGCGTAGCCGAATACGACGACGATGGGAAACTCAACGGTTTTACCCCTTCGAATTTTGTCTTGGGAACCGCCGAAATTGACGGCCGCCCCATTATTCTCTCCGGAGATGATTTCACAGTACGAGGAGGCTCTGCTGATGCCTCGATCGGAACAAAACGATCACGTGCCGAAGGACTAGCTTTGGAATTGCGTCTCCCACACCTGAGACTCGTCGATGGAATGGGCGGTGGTGGATCTGTCAAAACCATAGAAATGGCAGGTCGAACCTATATTCCCGAGCTACGTGGTTGGGAAACAGTCGTACAACATTTAGCTGTTTCGCCTTCTGTTTCTCTTGCACTTGGATCCGTTGCCGGAATTGGAGCCGCTCGCGTCGCTACTTCCCATTACTCAATGATCGTTCGGGATAGCGCTCAAATGATGATAGCCGGCCCGGCGTTAGTCGATTGGGCGAGTCTCGGCGATGTATCTAAAGAAGAATTGGGTCACGCGCGAATACACACTCGAAACGGAGCCATTGATGATGAAGTGCAATCAGAAACGGAAGCCTTCGAAAGAGCCCGTCGTTTCCTTTCTTATCTACCGAGTTCCAGTGACGATTTACCACCAACTGTTGAAACACAAGATGATCCGCAGCGCAAAGAAGATAGCCTCATAAGTATTGTCCCAAAAGATCCTCGAAAAGTTTAC
>MDTE01049922.1_pt1 | contig 11463 bp, 9 predicted proteins | sample 811231 | NCBI WGS metagenome assembly MDTE01 (sample SAMN05326651, study PRJNA326480) | marine metagenome | isolation source: seawater | place: Indian Ocean: Red Sea | collected 2010
CATAAAAATTAGATGCCATATCATTATCCATTCTTATAAGCCTCATGTTTTTTATTTTAAAACCAGCCTTTTCAATCATTTCAATTATAGGTCCAGAATAACCTGAGCTAAAGGCATCAGGCTTGATTATAGTAAAGGTTTTATTTCCACTCATTTATTATTTTTTTTGCAAACTTAAAATAATGTTTTGGAATTCAAAAAATAGTTGAATTTTCTTAATTGTATTAATTTTTTTCTTTTCAATAAAATTAATGAGTTTTGCATGCTAATTATTTAATAAATGAAACAAATTAAGACCTTACTTTCAAGCAAACACGATATTGTTATAACCACTCATGTTAATCCTGATGGAGATGCTATTGGATCATCTTTAGCTCTATATAATTTTCTTTTAAAGATGAATCATTCCGTTAATGTAATAGTTCCCAATGGCTATCCTGATTTTTTGTCTTGGATGAAATACAATGATCGGGTAATTAATTATTCTGAAAATAAAGAAAAAGTTAATCAGCTAATTGATGAATCAACTATTATTTTTTGTCTTGATTTTAATAATTTAAATAGAATTCATGGTCTTGGACTTGTAATTGAAAATGCAAATTCATCCAAAATATTAATAGATCACCATTTAGATCCATCAGATTTTTATGATTATAAAATTCATGATACTAACGCATCTGCAACAGCTGAGTTAGTATATAATCTTATCCAATTTATAAATCCAGAATTTATTGATAGTCATATTGCTGAATGTATCTATACAGGAATTTTGACTGATACTGGATCATTTAAATTTCCATCTACTTCTTCAAGAGTTCATAGGGTTGTTGCAAATCTAATTGACAAAGGAGCAGAGATTAACAATATTCATAATATCATATATGATAATAACTCTTTGGATAAACTAAAACTTATTGGTTTCTCACTTTCTCAGAAATTAGAAATTATTTCTAATGACAATGTCGCATATATTGTTCTTTCTAGAAAGGATTTAGCTGATTATAATTATAAAAAAGGTGATACAGAAGGGTTAGTAAATTATGCATTATCTATTTCTAAGGTGAATATGGCAACATTGATAATTGAAACTAAAGAAAAAATAAAATTTTCATTTAGATCAGTAGGTGAATTTTCTGTAAATCAATTTGCTAGAGATTATTTTAATGGAGGAGGTCATAAAAATGCAGCTGGTGGAAGTTTAGAAGATAAACTTTCAGTAGCTTTGGATAAATTTTTAGATTCTGTGTCTAAATGCTCTAATGAATTAAATTATTAATAATGAATAAACTCATAATCTTTTCTTTTCTTTTTATAGCCGTGATTATTTCATGTGTAGATAAAGAAAAAACTCAGGAATATAATTCTAGTACAAAATATCTAAAAAATGGACATGGTAGAAAAATTAAAGATGGAGACTTTGTAATATTAAATCTAAAATACTTTGATTATGATGGTAACCTAATGTTTGATGGTCCTGTTGTTCAAAGACGGGATTCATTATGGGAAAACATTCCTTTTCTCAAAGTTATTTCTGGGCTTAATGAAGGCGATAGTGTGTTCTTTCAAATATCTGTGGATGATTTTTTTGGACATATTCCAAATGCCCCAGCCTATCCTGACTCAATTCGTAATGAATTATTTTCTTTCTATTGCGGTGTCAACAATATTATGATAATGGAAGAGTTTGAAACTTTTCAAAGAGAACAAGCTATAAAACAACAAATTGAAATGGAAAAGAACCAAATACAACAATTATCTGTTGATTCAGAATTGATTGATAATTATTTAAAAGATAATGGCATAGATGCTGTTAAGACATCTAGCGGTTTGAGATATGTTATTACGGATAAAGGCACTGGTGAAAATGCTTCATCCGGAGATAGAGTTACAGTACATTATACTGGCATGTTACTAGATGGTACGACTTTTGATTCTTCCGTTGAAAGAGGTGATCCATTCTCTTTTGATCTAGGACAAGGTAGAGTTATTCAAGGTTGGGATGAAGGTATAACTTATTTTAACAAAGGATCTAAAGGAACAATTTATATACCAAGTTCTCTTGGTTATGGACCTAATGGTGCTGGAGGTGTAATCCCACCAAACGCAGTTTTAATATTTGATATTGAGTTACTTGATTACTAGTTTCATGATTAGAATTCTTTTTCTCTTTTTTAGCTCTTTTTTCTTTTTTTCTTGCTCTGAAGATGTTACCAGTATATCTAGAACAAAACAAGAACAATTAGATCTTGATCTAAAAAGAATTGAAGGATATCTAGAAGAAAATAATTTAACTGGTTTTTCTTCTTTGGAGAATGGTTTGCACTACAAAATTCTTGATGTAGGAAATTCAAAATATCCTGTTAATGGAGATACAATTAGTGTTGACTATGTTGGTCAATTATTAAATGGAGTGGAATTTGATAGAAATAATACTGGCCAACCATTTGAATTTATTCTAGGAGATGGTCAAGTTATTGAGGGATGGGAATTAGGGATTCCTCTAATTGATGAAAGTGGTGCTGGAATATTAATTTTACCTTCAGGTTTAGCGTACGGAAAAAATACATCAGGCTCTATACCTGAAAACTCTGTACTTGTTTTCAGAATTAAATTAATTGAAATTAGATAAATGCATAAATATCTATTAATTATATTCATGATTATTATTGCTTCGTGTAGTATAGATGAAGAATATGCTGATGTCTATGACCCAGAACAGGAAAGAATAGATTCTTTAAATCAAAGAAAGACAGATATAGATTTAATTTATTCTTATTTAGATAGGCAAAATATAAATGCTGTTGACACAACTAAAGATGGTGTGTTTTATACTATTATAGACACAGGTGATCAAGAGGTTTTTCCAGAAATTAACGATTTAGTAAGTATTAATATTGCTGGTTATTATACTAACGACTCAATTTTTTTTACAAATGATTCAATAGATCTTGTAATTTTTGATACGAATCAAAAATCATTAGCTGAGAGCATAGGATATTTTGATGAATCTAAATATTATGCTCCAATTGTATATACATATAATGGAATGGGCAGTTTCTTTCCAGTGGTTTCTGATCATGGTTATCTTTCTCAACTATCTTATTTTAAAAGTGCTTTAGGGCATTCATTAAGTAAAATTAGTGAGAGAGGAAAAATTAAAATTTTAATGCCCTCTGGAAACGCTTATGGAAAATCAGGAAACACATCTTCTTCTCCTGAGATTCCAGAAGATGCTATTTTAATTTTTGATATTCATTTGATTAAAATAAGGAAATGAGAGAACTGTGTTTTGTTACAGGTAATCAAAACAAAATAAATGAAGTTCAACTGTTACTAAAAAATTTTACTTTATTGTCACCAAGTGATCTGAATCATTTTGATGAAATTATAGAAACAGAAACTACAATAAGAGGTAATGCATATCTTAAAGCAAGTTTTATTAATAATAAATTTGGTGTTAATTGTTTCTCAGACGATTCAGGTCTATTTATAAAATCACTTGATGGATTACCTGGAGTTAAATCAGCAAGATTTGCTGGGGAGTCTTCAGACGCAAATCAGAATATTGATCTTGTACTAAGAAAACTAGAAAAACATGACGATAGAACAGCGACTTTTGAAACAAGTATTTGTTTGATTTTAAATGGAGAAACAAAATACTTTAATGGAATGGTTTCTGGAAAAATTACCTATGAAAGGATTGGAGAAAAAGGTTTTGGTTATGATCCTATATTTCTCCCTGATGGATATAATAAAACATTTGCTGAATTTTCTATTGATGAAAAAAACCTAATTTCACATAGATCAATTGCTGTAAAAAAACTGATTAATTATTTAAATAATTTAAATTAACTCTTATGATTTTTGGTATTTCAGGATCAAGTGGATCAGGCAAATCATTTGTCGTAAAATATTTAGTTGAAAATTTACCTAAAGATTTGGTTTCTGTAGTATACCAAGATAATTATTATAAAAAAAGAGATGATCAAGAAAAAGACACTAACGGAAAATACAATTTTGACTTACCAACTTCTTTTATAAATGAAGATTTAATTGCTGACATTAAAGCTTTGAGAAAAGGAATTTCAATTTCAAGAGATGAATATAACTTTAATAATCCTAATATTATACCAAAGAAAATTGAAGTCCACCCAAAACCAATAATAATTCTTGAGGGACTTTTTTTATTTAACCTACCTATTTTAACAAAAATTTTAGACAGAAAAATATTTATACACTGTGAAACAGATTTAATGATAGAAAGAAGAATAAAGAGAGATATTACAATTAGAGGTTATGACAAGTCTGACGTTTTATATAAATATGAAAATCATGTAATGCCAGCTTATAATAAGTATATTCTACCCTATAAGAATGATGTTGATTTGGTTATAGATAATAATAAAAATGATTTATCTGGTGCAATTTATGCCCTTAATTATATAAAAAAAGAATATGGCAAAAAAAATAATAAATAATTAGCTACTTAGTTAATTTCCATTTAATTCAATACTTTTGTCAACTAATTTTTGAACATAAATAATGAAAAATAAAGGCTTAATATATTTCCTTACGATAATAGTTTCTTTGCTTTCAATTTATTATCTACAGTTCACGTTTGTATCACAAAGGATACAGGATGAGGCAACAGAAGTTTCTAGAGATTCCAATGGAAATATTGACTTCAAAAAAAAACAAAAATATTTGGATTCTATTTGGAATAAGCCAGTATACAATTTAATAACAGATTTTACTTATAAGGAGATTAAAGAATCAGAACTAAACTTGGGATTAGACCTTCAGGGTGGAATGCATGTTACTCTTGAAGTTTCTCCGGTTGATATTCTTAAAGGATTATCATCAAATAGTCAAGATCCTGATTTTCTTACCGCTATTGAAAAAGCTAAAAATAATATCAAAGGCACACAATTAAACTTTATTTCGGAATTCTATGATGAATTTAGATCTATAGCTCCTCAAAAGAAATTATCAACAATATTTGCTACTGTTTCAAATAGGGGAAGGATTGGGTTTGATACGTCTGATAGTGATATAATTGATATTATTAATCAAGAAGTGGAAAGTGCTATAGATAGATCTTTTAATATATTAAGAACAAGGATTGATAGATTTGGAACATCTCAACCTAATATACAGAGACTTCAGGGTTCAGGAAGAATTCAGATTGAGCTACCGGGAGTAGATAATCCTGAAAGAGTTAGAAAATTATTACAAGGTGTTGCAAAATTAGAATTTTGGGAGGTTGCAGAAGCAAATGAAACTGAAGTTTTTCAGACACTTCAAATTATAGATCAATTTGCAGTCACTCAAAATATAATTAATAGTGGTGATGAATCAGATTTAGATGCAGACCAATCTTTAAATCAAAATGATGATTTAGAATCGTTATTATCTGGTGATTTAGAAATTTCAGAAGATGATGAAGATATTAGTATTGATTCAGCTAAATCTGAAATATCAAATTCAACCTCACCATTGTTAGGAAACTTAAGATCGGAGTTTGGAGGGTTATTTTATAATCTAGAAGATACCCTATCCATAAATTCTATATTATCTAATGATAAGGTTAAACAACTAATTCCTAATTCTATAAAATTTTTGTGGTCAGTCAAGCCAACTAAAAACACTTCGGACCCTAATGATCAGGTCCTTGAATTATTTGTAATTAAGACTTCTCGAGGAGGCAAAGCACCTCTAACAGGTGAAGTTATTACTGATGCAAGACAGGATTTAGATCAGAGTGCCAGGCCATCAATTTCAATGCAAATGAATTCTAATGGTGCTAAGAACTGGAGGAGGTTAACATCTCTTAATGTTGGTAGAAGAATTGCTATTGTACTTGATAACTTTGTTTATTCTGCTCCATTTGTTCAAAATGAAATTCCTAATGGAAACTCCCAAATCACTGGTGATTTTACTATAGAAGAAGCTCAAGATCTTGCAAATATTCTAAAGGCAGGAACTCTTCCAGCTCCAACAACTATTGTGGAAGATGTAGTAATAGGACCTACTTTGGGTAAAGTTGCTCAGTCTCAGGGCTTCCAGTCAATTATGACGGGACTCGTAATAGTTTTGTTGTTTATGATATTTTATTATTCTGGTGGAGGTTTGGTAGCTAATCTCGCTTTATTCTTCAATATTTTCTTCATTTTAGGAATATTAGCTCAACTTTCAGCTTCTTTAACTCTTCCAGGTATAGCAGGTATAGTCTTGACTATTGGTATGTCAATTGATGCTAATGTCCTAATTTTTGAAAGAATTAAAGAAGAACTAAGAAATGGCGCAAAATTAAAGCAAGCAATATCTAATGGTTATGATAAAGCTTTTACTTCAATTATTGATGCAAACTTCACCACTTTCTTAGTTGGGTTAATTTTATACAATTTAGGTCAAGGACCAGTTAAAGGGTTTGCGGTTACGCTAATAATTGGAATTATTTGCTCTTTCTTTTCTGCGGTTTTTATTACAAGAGTAGTTGTTGAAAGATTTAGTAGAAAAGGAGATAAAAGCCTTTTAAGGTTTTCCTTTCCTTTTTCAAGAAATTTTCTTACTTCTTTAAAAATCAACTTTCTTGGTAGAAGAAAAATAGCATACTATTTTTCGATAGTTTTTATTGGATTAGGTTTAGTCTCTTTAATTATTAAGGGTTTAACACTCGGTGTTGATTTTAAAGGTGGTAGATCATATGTTGTTACTTTTCCATCTTCACAAAATCCAACTGAGATTGAGACAGGACTTCAGGAAGCTTTTAATAATCAGGGAGTTGAAGTAAAAACTTTTGGAGCAGAAAATATTCTTAAAGTAACAACATCATATTTAATAGATGACGATACGGATGATGCAGATGTTAATGTAAAGGATAAATTAATATCGGGTTTGATTGCAATAACTGATCTTGAGTTTTCAGAAGATGACTCTATGGTAGATGAAAATAATTTTACTATATCTAGTTCTTCAAAAGTTGGAGCAACTATTGCAGATGACATTCAGAACTCATCTATCTATTCTGGAGTATTAGCTTTAATTGCAATATTTGTTTATATCCTTATTCGTTTTAGAAAATGGCAGTTTTCAATTGGAGCAGTTATTGCATTATTTCATGACACTTTATTTGTTTTATCTGCTTTCGCTATAGCTAATTTGTTTGGTGTATCTTATGAAGTTGACCAGGTATTTATTGCAGCATTATTAACTATAATAGGCTATTCTATAAATGACACTGTGGTTGTTTTTGATAGGATTAGAGAAAATTTAGGAGTAAAAGCAGGTAGTGAAATTATTCCTGTTGTAAATGAATCTATAAATAAAACTATAAGTAGAACATTAATAACATCTCTCACAACTTTTATAGTTGTATTAGTATTATTTCTTTATGGAGGACCGTCATTAAGTGGTTTCTCTTTTGCTTTGCTTATCGGAATAATTGTGGGAACTTATTCTTCTATTTTTGTCGCAACTCCAGTTTTTGTTGACCTACATAATAAATAGTATTTTTGAAAGATTTTTTAAGAAAAATCATCTAATAAAATAAGAAACCCATATGAACAAAATTATATTATCTTTTTTGTTTTTATTATTTATAAACATTGATGGCTTTTCTCAAAACGATAAAAGAAAAATTTTTGCCAAAAAAGTAGATGAAGAGATTGTATTAGACGGAGAAATGAATGAGCAATTTTGGAAAGATGCCCAGTTATCTAGTGGTTTTGTTCAGTATCGTCCCCGTGACTCAGTATCAGCTGAGTTAGACACTGAGTTTAGAGTAGCATATAGCGATAAATTTTTATACATAATAGCGAAAATGGAAGATATTCCATCAAAAAAATTTATTGTAGGAGATTTAAAGAGAGATTTCCATGGAGGATCGATAGATTATATAGCTTTTCTTTTTGATACTTTTCAGGATGAAACAAACGGATATAATTTTGGTATATCTCCATTTGGTATCCAAAGAGAAGCTTTACTTTCTGATGGTGGAGAGGGAAGTTATAGTATGGGGGGAGGGAGTAGAGGAGGAATGAGTTGGTTTAATATTAACTGGAACACAAAATGGTTTTCAGGAGCTAAAATTTATGAAGAAGGCTATTGGATAGCAGAGTTTAAAATACCATTTAACTCGGTAAGATATAAAGAGGGATCCAAAGTTTGGAATTTTAATTCATATAGAGGAAATAGTAAAATAAATGAGGGTTCTATATGGACAGTAGTTCCTCTTGGCTATTCTCCAGCTAATTTATCTATGACTGGTGAGCTTGAGTTTGAATATCCTCTAAAAAAATCTTCTCAAAACCTAGTTGTGATACCATACGTTTCAGGTTCTGGCATTCGTAACAAAATAAGTGAGCCTGATAGGGATAGTAATTTTGATGCTGGAGTAGACATGAAAATGTCACTGAGTTCTTCCATCAACTTAGACCTAACATTTAATCCTGATTTCTCTCAGGTTGAGGTTGATGAGCAACGTACTAACCTAACTAGGTTTGAACTTTTTTTACCTGAGAAACGAGAGTTTTTTAATGATAATGCTGATCTTTTTTCAAATCTTGGATCTAGAGAATCCAGACCAATGTTCACTAGAAGAATAGGAATAGCTAAAGACACTACAACTAGTCAATACGTACAGAATCCCATAATTTATGGAGCTAAGCTTTCTGGAAAAATAACGGATGATTTAAGGGTTGGAGCTCTGAATATGCAGACAGCTAGACTAAATTCTAGCGGTATACCATCATACAACTATGGTATGGCAGTCCTAGAAAAAAATATTTTGAAGAATTCAAAAATATCATCATTCTTTATTAATAAGCAATCATTATTTAATAATAAGTCAAATGATTACGTTCACGAATTAGATAAATTTAATAGAGTTTTTGGGATTGAATCTAAACTTCAATCAAATAATACTAGATTCAAATCAGAGTTATACTATCATCATTCCTTTGAAAATATTAATCAGTCACAATCAAATGCATATGGTGCGAACGCATCGTACGAAAAAAGAAACTTTGAATCAAACGTATACTTCTATGGTGTTGGTAAGAATTATAACCCAGAAGTAGGTTTCGTTCCACGTAGGGATTATGTTTTTTTAAGTCCATCATTTAAGTATAAGTTCTTACCAGAAAATAGTTCGATAAACTCGCATGGCCCAGGAATAGATTATGAATTTTATAGAAATAAAGTGAATGGATTAACAGACTATGATATTGATCTAGATTATAATTTTTCTTTCAGGTCTGATGCAAGTTTAACTCTGAAAAGTAATATATTATATACAAAATTACTTTACGATTTTGATCCATCTAGATCCGATGGTATTTCTCTTCCAGCATTATCAGAATATAATTATACGAACTATACATTTTATTTTAGGGCATCACAGCGAAAACAATTTTCATTTAGATTTAACGGGAAAGTTGGAGATTTTTTCAATGGTAAAATTAATAATATAGGAGGTACATTGACTTATAAAGTTCCACCTTATCTTAATATAGAAATAGGAAGTCAATATAATAATCTTAAATTTCCTGAGCCATTCTCATCAGCAGAGTTTTTCTCTTTGAACTCTAAGATTAATGTTAGTTTCTCTAAGGATTTATTTTTAAGTACATATCTTCAATATAATAATCAGCTTGATAATATTAATATAAATGCTAGATTTCAATGGAGATTTCAGCCTTTATCAGATATGTTCTTAGTATATACTGACAATTATTTTGCTGAAAATCCGATGTTTATGAAATTAAAAAATAGATCCTTCGCATTTAAAATAAATTATTGGATTAATATTTGATCCCAGATTTAGATAGTTGCTTTATTGCTATTAATAATCCAATAAATGATAGTATTGCAGCAAGTAGAAAAGGTGCTCCTGGAAAATAAATACTAGATTGATCACTTGTATAATATGAAAAGAGATTTGTCATTAGTAAAGGACCTATAATTGCAGTTAAGCTAACCAAACTAGTGATTCCTCCTTGAAACTCTCCCTGTTCATCATCAGATATATTATTTGTCATTATTCCTTGTAGAGCTGGCCCAGTTATTCCCCCTAGAGAAAAAGGTATAACAATTGCAAAGATCATCCAGCTTTTATTTGCAAATGCAAATAATGTTAATCCAATGATATAGAATATCATTCCAAAATATACGCTTTTAATATTTCCAATTTTTGGTATTATAATTCTTATAAGGCCACCTTGAACTATTGCTGCCATTAATCCCACAAAACCAAGAGAATATCCTACCCATTTTTCGTTCCAATTAAACTGTTCTATAGTGAAGAATGTCCATGTGCTCTGAGTGGCGTGTTGAGAAATATTAAATAAAACAATACATATTAAAAGTCCAGAAATTATAGGATATTTTTTTAGTGATAATAATGTGCCAACTGGATTTGCTCTTTTTATATCAAATTTTCTTCTATTTTTTAATGGTAATGATTCAGGAAGAATTAGATACCCATATATTACATTAATCAAAGTAAAAATTGCTGCTGCAATAAATGGAATTTTTGTTCCGTATTGGCCTAAAAATCCACCAATTACGGGTCCAAGTATAAAACCTAAACCAAAAGCAGCTCCTATTAATCCAAAATTTTGAGCTTTTTCCTCAGGAGCACTTATATCAGCTATATACGCAGATGCAGTAGTCAAACTTGCCCCCATAATACCTTGAAATATTCTTCCTATAAATAGCCATGTTATTGTTGGAGCTATTGCCATTACCATATAGTTTATTCCGAAGCCAAGTAATGACAATAGAATTATAGATCTTCTTCCGTATTGATCGCTTAATCCCCCTAAAATCGGGGCAAAAAGAAATTGAAGGGTAGCATATGAAAACATTAACCAACCACTGTATTTAGCAGCTTCACTAATTGAACCATCAATCAAATCAGTTATTAAAGCTGGAATTACTGGTATAATTATTCCAAGACCTGTTATGTCAATGAATATCGTTATAAAAATAAATAAAAGACTGAGATCTTTTTTTTTCATTAGAAGAAGTCAATTTAATCTTTAATTTCTTGAAATAAATATTTTTCTTAATTTACCTTTAAATAAAATAGTTAATGAAAATGCCTAAAAAAACCAACAGAAGAAAATTCATTGAAAAATCAATAATATCATTAACTGGAGCTTCTGCGTTTTCATCTTGTATCAAAAGTTCAAAAACCAACAAAAAGAAAAATGTAAATGTAAATTTTAATAAAAATTATAAGTGGAAAATGGTTACAACATGGTCTCCAAATATGCCAGTTTTAGGAGAGGGTTGTAATATGTTTTCGGATTGGGTTTATAAGATGTCTGGTGGCAGATTGGAAATTAAAGTTTATGGCGGAGGTGAGTTAATACCTACTCTTGAATCTTTTGATGCTGTTAGTAATGGTGCTATCGAAATGGGAAGTGGAGCAGCTTATTATTGGGCAGGAAAAATTCC
>MDTE01116030.1_pt1 | contig 11463 bp, 2 predicted proteins | sample 811231 | NCBI WGS metagenome assembly MDTE01 (sample SAMN05326651, study PRJNA326480) | marine metagenome | isolation source: seawater | place: Indian Ocean: Red Sea | collected 2010
CTATGCCGAGCAAGATGAATCTAGCGGTTATGGACTCAAGGTTTATAGAGATGTAGCAGAGAGTGGGCTATATGCGCTAGCCACATTTCATGATGATAATACTTCTAATACTCAACCAACTGTTGCCATTCGCCAGGATGGAACTGGTTATATTTTAAAGCTTAATGATGGCGGAACCGATGTATTCGTTGTTGAAGATGGTGGTAATGTTGGTCTTGGAACTGCAGCCGGTAGTGCGGGTGCGAATCTCGATGTTCGAACACATTCATCTACGACAATCCAGATAGGATCGCATGATGCTCGATCCGGATCGTTATCTTTTAGAAAGCATGTTGGTGAGGTTGGGGCTGCATTAGTATACGATAATGACGAAAATATTGTTCTAGTTAGTTCTGCCAGCAATAAAGAGTTTCTATTTAAAAATCATAACGATACTATATTTGCTAGATTTAGAGAGCCTGTAGATGATAAGGCACAAGTCCTAATATTATCTGGTGCTAGAAACAACTCTGCAGAGACTAATAATCCTGCAAATTATGCTGATGCAAACTTTGTAGTATCAGGCTCAATTAATAGTAGAACTGGAAGCACAAGAGGTACAGCAGTCTTCATGGGAGACGTGCATGTAAGTGGAAATATATCCAGTGATCTAACTAATTTTGGACAGTGGGCCCGGAGAACTGCTGGAAAAACTCATTTATATGCATTAAATCCTTCTACTGATAGTGTTTCTATTGGAAAAGCAACAGCGGCAGGTGCAGCAAGCACTTCAGATATTTGGCTGGCTTCCGATGGCGCAGCAGTATTTAACCAACAAGGCAATGTAGTAGACTTTAGAGTGGAGGGAGATACACTAACTCACCTGCTTTATGTTGACGGCACTGAAGACAGAGTTTCAATTGGAAACAATGATCCGACTGGATTTTTCGAAGTAGACTTAAGTGCTCAAGGTGTTGATCGCCGGCCGGTGTTTTTTGGACAGAGCTACGGTTCTTCTGGATCATACAAACCGGAAGGTGGTACGCTTCATCTTAGATGGCTTAACTCTACTGATGCTTCTCGTGACGCTAGTATGTTTATTGAAAGTGCTCAAGAGCAAGTCGGTAATCACTCTTCATCTATAGTATTCAAGGACTATAGCGTTGGTGTAGGAAGCAGTGCAGGTTTTGTCCACAGTAGAGAGGGAGCTGGTTCTGGTACACCTAAATTTACTATGGTTAATAGCGGAACCGGTGGGGCGCTAACATTTAAGGCTGGATCTAATACCACTCATCCGACCACAATGCTAAGAATGCAGGGAGCAAACTCTGGTATTGCTGGTGTCGTATTTAATGAAGATCAAGCTGATTTAGATTTTACAGTTAAAACTTCTGGTAGACCGGCAGCTTTAGTTATAGATTCTGGAAAAGACAAAGTTTTAATTCTATCCGGAGGGGCGGTCGCATCTCCCAATGAATCAAATTTTGAAGATATATCACTTTTCGTATCTGGAGCAAAGAACACAAGATATTCTGATCAGTTAGGCTTGTCTTTATTTGGTGGAGATGTTGCTGTTTCTGGTGCTCTTTATGGCGATGGAAGATTACAGATTGGTACACCCACCGGTCTTGCAACAGCTACAAGAAAATATCATCCAGGTACAGCTGAAATATACGCTTCTGCTCCTGAGTTAAATCTTACATCTCAAGGTAATAGTAGCAGTGGTAGTCTATATTTCAGAGAGCAGACTAATTTAGGATCTAAGGTTTCATTTAAAATATCTGCTGGTGGTGGATTAGGCTCCGGAGCTGGAAGCAATAACCAAAACGGCGCAATATTATGCTTGACTGGCTCTTATGGGGCTGAAAGAGATATAGTATTTCAGACTACTCCAGATGGCGGTGCAGCAAACGCAGCAAAAGAAATGATAAGGATCGGTGGCTACACTCAAGCTATCGGTTTCTTTGGAGTTTCTGATTTAACTGGATCTAAAATAGACATTATTTGTGATGAAGATACAACCGGTTTAGCACAAAAGCATGGTATGACTCTTGTCCAAAATGAAACTGGTGGTAATAAAAGCGCTCTAGTAATTGATTCCGCCGGCGGCGGAGCAGCTCTTAGTGTCACTGGTAAAAAACCAGCCTATCTAAAACAAGATATATCAAGTGGATATGGCCTAACTGTATACAGAGATATTAGTGAAGCTGGATCTAATCCGCTTGTAACTTTTCAAGATGACAACACTACTAACACTCAAGCAACACTAAGAGTAAGGCAAGACGGTACAGGAAATATTGCAGAGTTTCAAGATGCAGCATCAACAGCTGTTGTAATAGCTGACGGCGGAAATGTTGGAATAGGAAACACAGACCCACACGCTAATTTAGTTGTTGGAGATGGAACTGGAGTAAGATCTATTCATGTTGATGCAGGTGGTGGTTCTTCTGGATCTCTAGGGTTTAGTAAAGACGGTGGTGCTACAGCAGCTAGGATTACGTTGAATTCGAGCGAAAATCTCGTATTAGCAACTACTGGTTCTAGCGGTAATAATAAAGATATTATCTTCCAAGTTAATGATGGCGGTACTGATACTCGAGTCATGACAATTGATGGAAGTGCGTCCTCTGTAGCAATTGGAGTTAATACTAACACTGTTTCAAAACTTAAGGTGCATGTAGCTGACGGTGATAATGTTGACGGTATTGACATTGTTAATGTAGATGCCGGACAAAAGGCACTTGATATTGACTCAGAAGGTGCTGGTGTAGAAATTAATGCTAAGGAAGCGTTAGATATTACCAATGACATTGCCGGTGGTTATGGTGCTATAATAAGAAGAAATCTAGACGCTGGTGATACTTCTAATCCATTAGTATTCATTAGAGATCAAGATGGCGATCAGATAGCTCTTAAAGTTACTCAAGAAAGTACAAACACTTCAGCTTTTGCAATAACTGCTGGTAATGCTGGTGGAGTAAAAACTACAATATCTGGATCTGGTCAGGTTGGTATTGGAAAGGGAACAAACTCTTTTGCCGCCATGGTTCATGTAAAGGGAATCACTCGCGGGCAAGGTATAATCTTAGAAGATGCAAGCTCAACAGATACTGTCGTTAAGATATATGAGAGTCTAGATGATGGAGTGATTGATGTATACCAAAACAATTCAGTCGATTCTAGAATTCATGGAAACGGAACTAGCTTTATTGGTAGTTCTAATACAGCCGCATTTGGTTTAGGTACTTCTACTCCAGTCTCAGAATTCGAAATTTATTCGATAGGCACTGATCAGACAACTGCTATGATATCGGCTGTATCAAATAGTTCTGGATCACTAGCATTTAGAAAGAACTTCATGCCTACTGCCGCGGCAATTGTCTTGGATTCTGATGATCACTTTAATTTAATCAATAGCGGCTCTAACAAAGATATTGTTCTAGAAACAACTGGCACTGGGCAAATAATTGCATCCGGATCGCTCATGGCTCCGAGTGGCCTCTCAGGATCTTTGACCACTCTTACTGATGGAACACCTTACTTAAGGCCGGGGAATAACATAACTATTGAGTCTGGGTCTGCAGACTATATAACTATCACTGCTGCTGATGGTGGAGATACAGGAGCCTCTTACTTAGTGCTTTCGGCCACTTCTTCACTAGACGCTGAAAGAGTATTTACAGTAGATGCTGGTTTGGAGGCCAACGATGCCGGCGCAGGTGGTGCATACACCATTAAGATAGATTATGCTGGAGCAGACAGTTTCATTTTGGCTGCAACGGACGGTACTGGAATAACGGTTGATAGCTCCAATGATAAATTGGCACTTTATGATAATGATGCTGGTGTGGTTAAATATGTTAACGCTAACCAGGTCGGCAACACTTACACTGCTGGTGATGGGTTAGATCTATCTGGATTAGAGTTTGGTGTTGATCTTAAATCTAGCGGTGGGTTGAAAATAGATACTACTGAATTAGCTGTAGAGCCTGCTGATTTTGCTGGAACTGGATTAGAAGATGATGGGTCAGATAACTTAAGAATTAAGAATTCTGTTGTAGCCACTTTGACCGGCTCAATATTCTCTGGCAAGGTGGGAATTCATACTGGGTCTCATAATACATGGGTACCTGATGCGCAGCTTGAAATAAGAAGCGCAACAAGCGAATTAGATGCTGGAATTATGATAACCGCGCCTACGGACGCTTCTGGTTCTTTAATATTCAGACAAGCAGTAGGTGGTGCAACAAAAGCAGCATTAGTTTACGACCCCGATGAATCACTAGTTCTTGTTAACAGCAGCTCAAATGATGACGTCATACTCAAATATAATAATTCAGGCACGCTTAAAGAATTCAAAATAGATGCTAGTGCTAATGATTTAATATTAGATACCGGCCTTGCTGTATATTTCAAAGATACTGATGGCGCATCAATTACATCCAGTAATGCAGCTGGAACAAGAATAGCAATTGATGCACCTGCCACTGACAGTGCAGCAATGGCGTTGTCGGCTGCTGGATTGCTTAATATAAAAGGACAAAACCCGAGCTCGACCACCGCTGGAAACGTAAAGATTGAAGCCGGCGATAACATAAAGTTCAGAACCACTGATAATACAGGCACTTTTAGAGATGGCCATATAGTAATCCAAGGTGGTGCAGCAACAATGGAAGTTGTTGTCAACGAAGGATCAAGAGCTGATATTGATTTTAGAGTAGAAACAGACTCAAGCCAAAAAGCAATTTATGTTGATGCTGATGGTGGTTTAGCTGGAGGTGGTGAAGTACATATTGGTGGATCTGGAGTAGCTGGATGGTCTGGAGACTTTAACGTACACAGCTCTAATAGAAATAGAACGCTATTTGTGGATGGCCAATCTCATAAGGTCGGAATACTATTAAATGATGATACTACCGACAGACCACAGGCTGAATTACAGATAGGGAATGGTGTTCACGCAGGTCCAATATCGACCCTTCTTAATGTAGACAGTTCTTACTCTGGATCTTTTGCACTTTCACAAGATGACACTGGGACCGTTGGAGCTCTAGTACTAGATCCTTCAGGCGGAGGGGTTGCTCCTTTAACACTAGTTCATAGCGGAGCAAATTCAAGTCTAAATCTTAAGACTACTCAAGCAACAAGCTATATAACTCTCGGTAGAGATGGTTCTTCAACAAGCTTAGGCACAGACGTTAATATCTTCTTCTCGGGCTCTACCGATTCTAAAGATGGAAATGGTAGAGGAACATCACTCTTTGGAGGAGATGCAGCAATTAGTGGAAGTCTCTATATTGCTGATAGAATTTATCATGGCGGCGACAAAGATACATATCTAGGGTTTACCAATAATTCAGTAAGAATTCAGGCTGGTGGTAACGGCATATTGAGTCATACCGCTGGAGAAACTCCAGAAAATATTACTATTAATGCAGATGGCGCAAATCTTGCAACGATTATTAAGACACAAAATAAGATGGCCATCATCACGAAGGCATCTACAGATCAAGTATTAATTCTTTCAGGCGGTGGAGCAACATCATTTAACGAAGGTAACACAGATGATGTTAACTTCTATGTATCTGGTAGTGTGGGGTCTAGATCTTCATCTACAAGAGGTACTGCTGTATTCGGCGGTGACCTACATGTTAGTGGTACACTAACTAGTGATAATACATCATTCGGTCAGTGGGCTGATGGTGGAACCTTCCTCTATCCATCCGATAATAGTGGGGCTGAAACTGTTATTATAGGTGCGTCAGGTGTAGATTCGGCTCATACAGTATTAGGCTCTGACGGACAAGTGCAGTTTAACCAACAAAATGAAGCTGTTGACTTAAGAGTAAGAAGCGCTGGCAATTCGCACATGCTAAACCTATCAGGTGGCATCAACGCTATAACAATAGGGCAGCAACAAACAGCTGGACAAGATGTAATATTAACAGTATCGGGCGCTATATTATCTAGAGGGGTAACTGCAGATAGAGGAATATCAGCATTTGGTGGAGACACTTATGTTTCTGGTGCTTTACTGCTCGGTAAACTTAGCTCCACACCATCTCAAGCAAACATTGGATCTAACACTGTTGGTCTATATGGTAAAGACGATGGTGGCACAACCAAACTATTCTACATGGATGATGCTGGAACCGAAATTATGGTTGGATCCGGCGGCGGCGGCGGTGGTGCTGCAGACGCAAATGCATCATTCTTAGTACTTACCGCTACTGGATCACTAAATGCAGAAAGAGTATTTACTGCTGGCTCTGGAATTTCTACAACTGATGGTGGAGCTGGTAATGCTTATACAGTTGCTATAGATTACGCCGGCGCTGATAGCTTTATACTAGCCGCTACAGACGGAACAGGTATAACAGTAGATGGAGCAAACGATAAGTTAGTTCTTTATGATAACGATGCCGCTGCTGTCAAGTATGTTAACGCTAATCAAGTTGGAACAACCTATACAGCAGGTGATGGATTAGATCTATCAGGAACTGAATTTAGCACAGATATTAAGACGGGCGGTGGTTTAGTAATTGATTCTACTGAACTAGCTATAGATAACTCAGTAGCAGCAACAATCTCAGGATCTCAATTCTCTGGAAATGTTGGAGTAACTGGCTCATTTGGAGTAACTGGCGGAGCTCTTTTCAAGAGTAATGTCACTCTTGGAAATGCCACTAGCGATGACCTTACATTTACTGGAAGAGTTGCTTCTCACATACTTCCTTCAGCAGATAGCACCTATAACTTAGGTAGCGACGCTTTAAGATTTGCAAACATTTATACTGGTGACCTTCACCTAAGAAATGAAAAAGGTAACTGGACGATTCAAGAGGAAGCTGATAGGTTGATAGTTATCAATAACTTAACGGGCAAGAAATACAAAATGATGCTCTCTCCACTAGAGGATGAAGAATAATGGCTTTAATTGGATCAGTATCAGGTTCTCATACCAAGCTTGCGGATGGTACCACTTATATAGAAGCTGGTAGCAATATCACTATAGTTTCTGGAAGTGGAGATCATATTCAAATATCTGCCACAGATACTAATACTACATACACTGCCGGCGATGGTTTAGATTTATCTGGAACGACTTTTAGTACTGACCTTAAATCTGGTGGCGGATTAAAGATTAATTCTACAGAATTAGAAATAGATAACTCCATAGTTGCAACTATTAGCGGGTCAACATTTGCTGGTTTAACCGGTTCACTACAACAAGTTGCTGATGGAACTCCATATCTTTTAGCTGGAAGCGGTATAACTCTTGCTACTAGCTCTGACGGACAAATTACTATCACTGGAAATACTGGAGATATTACTGGGGTTACAGCAGGAACTGGTTTAACTGGCGGTGGTGATTCTGGTGGAGTTACTTTAAATATAGATAATTCTGTAGTAGCAACTCTTTCTGGTTCCGATTTCTCTGGTACAATAACAGCCCATGGAGGCCTCTCAGGATCGCTAACTACTTTAGGTGATGGCTCTCCCTACATAGTTGGTGCTGGATCACTTACGGTAGCCAGCTCAAGTGGAGATAGAATCACCTTAACTGCAGCAGATACAACGTATACTGCAGGAGATGGGTTAGATTTATCCGGAACGACTTTTAGCACTGATCTTCATTCTGGTGGTGGACTTAAAATCGATTCTACAGAATTAGCAATTGATGATGCTATAGTAGCCACCCTAACAGGATCACAGTTTTCTGGTAATGTTGGAGTAACGGGATCGATTTCGGCAATGAGCTTATCAGGCTCATTAACTACTTTAGATGATGGAAGACCGCTTTTACTTCCTGGAAATGGTAATATCAGTATTGTTTCTGCCAGCGGAGAGCAAATTGTAATATCTTCAACTAACACAACCTACACGGCTGGCGATGGAATAGGATTATCAGGTACAGAATTTAGTCTTGATCCAACCGTCGGTGGTGGTATTGGTTTAGTAGGTGGTAAAGCTAGTGTTGACCCGACAGTAATTCCATATCTTACCGGTGCCATATATTCCGGAGATGTTGGAGTAACAGGATCACTATCTACTACCGGCGGTGGTGAGATAGGTGGAAGTCTAGACGTTGTTAATTCGCTAAATGTTGGCGGCGGATATGGATCTAGTGGAGTAACTATAACTAGCACTGGTGTTATCAATATGGACAGCTCTCTTAGAGTTGGCGGTAATGCTATCCAAGATTCTAGTGGTGCAAATAATATTGTTTTTAGCTCTGGTAATTCAACTTTCTATGGAGAGATAACTGCATTTAAAGGCATTAAAGTATCTTCTAATGCAATAACTGCATCTGATGGTGGAAAGCCAATAATTTGGGATACTTCTGATAACGTAACTATTGGAAATGATTTAACAGTTGGAAATGATTTAACAGTTACTGGAAATGTTATCAGGGCATCTGATGGTGGACAAACTATTACAATGGATACAGACGATAATGTAACCATTGCCGGCAATATTCGAGTCGGTGGTAATATCATAAAAGCTTCGGATGGTGGTTCAACCATTACAATGGACACATTGGATAACGTGACTATCGGTAATAACCTCACTGTTGGTGGGACTTTAGAAATCGACGGTAATATTATTAAAGCATCTGACGGCGGTAGCACTATCACAATGGATACAAACGATAATGTAACCATTGGAGGGGACGTTCAGGTCGGCGGTAATATAATCAGAGCATCCGATGGTGGCGCCACAATTACGATGGACACGTCCGATAATGTTATTGTTGGAGGTGATCTTACAGTTGCTGGTGATGATATAAAATCATCACAAGGTACCGTCTTTTCGTTTGGAACTACTCACACTAATTACGAAGTAACTCAATTTACTACCGTTGCTGGCGAGCTTCATGTTAGTGGAGCAATCGGAGTTCAGACTGCCGCAGCCAACGCGACTGACAATTACTGGGTAAAGGTTGCGTCATGTCGTTTTCCAAATAACACGCAAGCTAATGCTGGATGCAGAATATATGTTACATTGTGTGGTAGATACGATAGAAGTCGTATCCAGGGAACAAATGCAGCTATATTAACAGTTAACAATGAAAGCGACGGTGGATTATATGGGCCGTTATTTACTGTAGATCTCCTGGGCCAAGAAGGAAATGAACCCTCGGATCCATGGTGGACTTTAGATAATTTTGTTTTAACTTATAATACTAGCAGTCCTTACATTGCTGAAATATGGGTTCAAGCACCTCTGGCGGCTGCGACGGATTATCAAAGAATTTTTGCTACAATGTTAGGCGGTACCCAGCGAATAAATAATAACTACTTTGGTGATTGGTGGCTTGAAACTGGTCAGTCTTGGGCTTCTGATTTTACCTCTCTTGGTGTAGACGTTCTGGCCAGTTATAGATCTGCGACATTACATAATTTGCGAGTCAGCGGAAGCGTAGAGTCTCTTTATTTTGGTGGGTATGAGAAAATCAAAACAATTGCTAATTATACCGATGGGAATGGAGTATATTGGCCAGCACAAGCTGCATCAAATGCAAACGCTAACACCTTATTAGAAGCGGCTAACCAAGCTGGTGATATTTTAGGACCCTCTAGATATACTACATCTCTATATCATTATACTACGCAAGCAACCCCAGCCTCTACTGCTGGAAATGTTAGAAGACACACTGACGGATCTGTGTCAAATAATTTCACAGGCCAACATAACGTAGTACCGGCGGATGGTACTGGAATAGCTGAAAATCTTTTAGATAATGTAGGATTAATAGTAAGGTCAACTGGAGAGTACTGTAGATTTGACGAACCATCTTGGTCATGGGTATCCGGATCTATTGAGGCTATTACTATAGCTGAGGCACTACCTAGAGTAGAACTTACATCTACTGAGAAAGATAAATCTGTTTTCGGAGTTGTTAGTAATAGACCTAATGAGTATCTAGTAAATACAGAAACTCACGAATATGAAGAAGATCAAGACGGAGTCGCTATTGGATATGGAAATATTCAAGGCAACCAAGTTAGAATTAACTCCATTGGAGAAGGTGCTGTATGGGTAGTTAATACCGGTGGAAATATTGAGAATGGTGATTATATTACTACATCTGCTCTTCCAGGTTATGGTATGAAACAAGACGATGATCTGCTACACAACTATACTGTAGCAAAGATTACACAAGATTGTGATTTTGACACTAGCTCAACAAAGTATAAATGTGAGGAAATCACAATAGACGGTCAGACTTATATCCGAGCGTTTGTTGGGTGTACATATCACTGTGGGTAGAAGAATTATAGTTTTCGGTGCTCAGAATTCTGGGACTCGTTGGATATGTAATTTAATATCTAATCATCCGGACTCTGGAAAAAATGTAGATCATGCCTCTATACCTCAGGGAGATGGCGCTCCTGCATTTTTAGATGATCCTAACTCTGTTTGGGATACGTATCTAATTGTGGTTAGAGATGCTAACTGTGTAAGAGCTTCTTTAAAAGCAAAAAATCCTCCAAATTGGAAAAAATATATAGAATCAGGCACCAAAGTATATGACACAGATATAGTGAAAAATTTTCAGTTAGCTATCCAAGATTTAATTGAAAATAAGCTAATACCTCTCAATATAAATTATGTTTTTGTTTCTTATGAAACAATGATGCAGTTTAAAGAAAGCTATTTAACTCAAATACTGACTCAGATAGATCTAGACCCTAAGAAATATCCATGGGATCTTGAAGGAAGGACACCCTTTACAGGTCTAGACCCTTCGAATGGAAAAGACAAGTATTTTGCAGACAGAGAATACTGTGAACAGATACCTATAGATGGAAATAGAAAGTATATTAGAAAAGAATATATAGAAGATACTGATTAACTGATTAACTGATTACTGTTTTAGAAATTAATTTTAAACTCTTAGCTGTTTACTGATTAGATTAGTTTAGATTACTGATACTGATACTGTTAGTAGATATATTAGACTGAGAGCTTTAAATGTTTAACTCACCTTTTGAAAATTTTCAAAATCCACCACCCAGCATCCCAGAAGATGCTGATATTGTATTCGTTGCTGATATGTTCAAAGAGGACTATGTTGGCGGGGCAGAACTTACCTCTGAAGCGTTGATAGATTCATGTCCGCTCAACATTTACAAGTTGCACTCTAAAGATGTGAATATGCAAACTTTAGAACAAGGCCATCTCAAACATTGGATTTTTGGTAACTTCTCTGGGATGGATTCGCAGCTAATTCCAACCATAGTTGCAAATATCAACTATTCTATCTTGGAGTATGATTACAAATACTGCCGCTACAGATCTCCAGAGAAGCATGAAGATATAGAAAGAAAAGAGTGTGATTGTCACACTCAAATGAATGGCAAAGTAATTTCTGCTTTTATGTACGGTGCAAAGTCTTTATGGTGGATGTCTGAAAAACAACAAGCTCATTACCTCAACTTATTTCCATTTTTAGCAGAGAAAGAAAACACTGTTTTA
>MDTE01150965.1_pt1 | contig 11462 bp, 7 predicted proteins | sample 811231 | NCBI WGS metagenome assembly MDTE01 (sample SAMN05326651, study PRJNA326480) | marine metagenome | isolation source: seawater | place: Indian Ocean: Red Sea | collected 2010
GAGAAGGTTGTAGAAATGTTTCTTTTATAGATAATGCTATAACTATCATCCCTTCTCCTGTTACAAGTTTTTTTACTAGCAAGTCAATACTTTCTCAATCGAATCCTATTGTTGAATTTTATAACACATCGACTGAAGGAGATTATCTATGGGATTTTGGAAATGGACATCAATCTATTGATGACAATCCATTGTTTACATTTCAAGATACAGGATTATATATTGTAACTTTAATTACTAAAAATAATTTAGGATGTTCTAGTATCGCACAAGAAGAAATATATATTTATAAGCAATTAGAAGTATATATACCTAATTCATTTACACCTAATAATGATGGATTGAATGATGTTTTTCTTCCTGAAATGACTGGAGTGAAAGAGTTTAGGATGACTATAATAGATAGATGGGGAGGTGTGATTTATATTAGTAATGACTTATCTCAAGGATGGGATGGTAGATCCAATGATGGAAATAGGATAATAGAAGGTACATATGCTTATAATATTATTATTGATGATGTAAATGATAAAAGATTTGTATATAATGGCATGATTAATCTTATGAAATAATTAATTACTTAATTTAGCTAACTTTAAATTAAGTTATGAGAATCTTCATCCTTTTTCTTACAATTTTTTTTAGTTGTTCTCAGAAGCAAAGCAATGAACATCTATCTATTTTTAAATACAATGAATCTTCAGGTATACACACTTTAGATCCTGCATTTTCTAAAGATCAGGCTAGAAATTGGGTATCTGGTCAATTGTTTAACGGACTTGTTCAATTAGATGATAATCTCATCCCAAAACCTTCAATTGCTAAGAAATGGGATATTTCTGATGATGGTTTAGATTACACTTTTTACTTAAGAAAACAGGTTTTTTTCCATGATCATGAATTATTTTTAGATCAAAAAAGAGAGGTTGAAGCGGCTGATTTTTGTTATAGTTTTTCCAGATTATTAGACCATAATGTATCATCACCAGGAAGGTGGGTAATGTTGAATGTTGACACCTTCTATGCAGTTACTGATACTACTCTTATAATTAGTCTTAAAAAACCATTTCCTGCATTTTTAGGATTATTAAGCATGCCTTATTGCTCTGTTGTTCCTAAAGAGGTGGTTGAGAATACAGACTTTAGTAAGCACCCCATTGGAACTGGACCTTTTCACTTTCAATTTTGGGAGAAAGGAGTTAAGTTAGTTTTAAGGAAAAATCCTTTTTATTTTGAGACAAATAATGGAGAAAAACTTCCTCATCTAGACGCAATTTCCGTATCATTTATAAGAGATAAACAAGCTGCATTTTTAGAATTTTTACAAGGAAATTTAGATTTCATATCTGGAATAGATGCTTCTTATAAAGATGAGCTTTTAACTAAAGACGGAGTATTAAAATCTAAATATAAGGACAGAATAAATTTACAAACTGAACCATACCTTAATACTGAATATCTAGGATTTCTTATGAAAAATCCTGATTCTCCACTAGAAAATATACTTATAAGAAAAGCTATAAACTATGGATTTGATAGAGTTAAGATGATTAAATATCTTCGTAATAATATTGGAACACCGGCGCTTCAAGGTTTTATACCCAGAAAAATGCCTGGCTTCAATCCTGACTTAAAAGGTTATTTGTATAATCCTGACCTTTCTCGGGAGTTGCTTTCTCAAGCTGGTTATAAGAATGGAGAAGGCTTAGAGATAATCACTCTAAGCACTACTTCCTCATATTTAGATTTATGTGAATTTATACAAAATCAGCTTTCTTTAGTAGGTATTCAAATATCTATTGATGTTAATCCTCCTGCGACGCATAGAAATATGGTTGCAAATTCTCGATTATCTTTTTTTAGAGGAAGCTGGATTGCTGATTATGCAGATGCTGAGAATTATCTTTCACTTTTTTATAGTAAAAATTCCTCCCCAGAAGGCTCTAATTACACTCATTTTAATAGCTCATTATTTGATTCTATATATATCGCATCTTTTTCAGAGAAAAATGATAGTTTACGCTTTTTAATGTATCAAGATCTTGATAAAATTATTATTGACAATAGTCCAATTGTACCACTTTATTATGATCAGGTTTTGAGATTTGTACATAAAAATGTTAAGAGTCTTAATGCGAACCCTATGAATTCTCTTGTTCTGAAGAATGTAAAGAAGATACCCGCTAATTAAGTCAAAACAGTCTTTATAAACCAGCTACAATTATTATTTTTGCTATAAGTAATACTAAACTATGAAAATATCTTATAACTGGCTTAAGGAGTATCTCAACTTAGATATGACCGCAGAAAAAACTGCTGATTTACTCACTGATATAGGTCTTGAAGTTGAATCCATTGATTTACATGAAGAGGTTAGAGGTGGGCTTAAAGGAGTGGTTATTGGAGAAGTTATACAGAAGAGAAAACATCCTAATGCCGATAGATTAGCTCTTGCAGTTGTCGATATTGGTCTTGAAAATCCATTGAATATAGTATGTGGAGCCCCAAATCTTAGAGAAGGTCAAAAAGTTCCTGTAGCTACGATTGGAACTTGGCTTTATGATGGAGATAATAAGTTTAAAATTAAAAAAGGAAAGATAAGAGGAGAAGTATCTGAAGGTATGATATGTGGAGAAGATGAAATAGGTCTTGGTGAAGATACCGATGGTATAATGGTTTTAGATAAAGATGCAAAATCTGGAATGCCTGCTGCAGAGTTCTTTAAATTACAATCTGATGTAATTTTTGATATAGGATTAACCCCTAATAGGTCTGACGCCATGTCTCATTATGGAGTTGCTAGGGACCTAAAGGCAGTTCTTAATAGAAATGGGGGAAATTTTAAGATATGCGTAAGAAACGTTGATGCTTTTGTAGATCCAATTGAGGTAACTCAAAAAATTTCTGTTAATGTAAGTAATAATCATTTGTGCCCAAGATATTCTGGAATATCTATTTCTGATGTTAAGGTTAAAGAATCACCCGAATGGCTAAAAAAGAAATTATTATCAATAGGTCAAACTCCTATTAACAATATTGTAGATATTACAAATTATATATTACATGATACAGGACAGCCCCTGCATGCCTTTGACATTCAAAAAATTAAAGGAGGAGTTATAAATGTAGATACTGTTAAGTCAAAAACTAAAATCATAACTCTTGATGAAGAGGAAAGAGAATTATCCAGTGAAGATTTGATAATATCTAATGATAAGCATCCAATGTGTATCGCAGGAGTTTTTGGTGGTTTGAATTCTGGAGTTAGTATGGATACTAAGAATGTGTTTATAGAATCAGCACTTTTTGATCCAATTAGTATTCGAAAAACTGCTAAAAGACATAATTTAAATACAGAATCGTCTTTTCGTTTTGAAAGAGGCGTTGATCCCAACATGGTTATCTATGCGCTTAAAAGAGCTGCTTTGTTGATTGTTGAGATTGCAGAAGGTAAAATATCGTCACCTATTATTGATCACTACCCTAAACCGCACTCATATAAAGATGTTGATTTATATTATGAAAAAATGGATAGATTGATAGGTCAATCTATTGATAGGGAAATGGTTAAGAGTATTTTAAATGATTTAGAAATTAAAATAACTGATGAAAGCAATGATTATATAAAATTATCTGTTCCACCTTTTAGAACTGATGTTAATAGGGATGTTGATGTAATTGAAGAGATTCTTAGAATTTACGGTTATAATAACATTGATTTACCCGATACCATTAGAACTCCTTATATCGACAAGGATATAAACGATAATGAACTTCAAAAACATATTGTTTCTAATTTTTTATCTAATAATGGATATAATGAAGTAATTAATAATTCTTTGATTAAAAAAGAATACTTAGAATTAATCAATACTGAATCTAAACATGTAGAGATGTTAAATCCTTTAAGCGCTGATTTGAGTATTATGAGACATAACATGTTATTTGGACTCTTAGAAAATATTAATCATAATCAAAATAGGCAGAATGCAGATTTAAGTTTATATGAATTTGGAAAAACTTACACAAAACAAGAGTCAAAGTATAATGAATACACTCATCTTTTTATCGCTATAACTGGAAAAAAGAATGAAGAGATTTGGAATAAATCAGCTAGAAAAGTTGATTTTTACGATATTAAAGAGATAGTTGAGGCTATAATGAAGAAGCTTAATTTTAATCGTTTAAATTCTAGTGATTCAGATATAGAGTATATAGATCAAGGGATAAGTTGTCGGTTTAAGAAAAAAAGTGTGGTTAATTTCGGATCGGTAAGTAAGAAATTATTAGATAAATTCGATATTAAATCTGACGTATATATTGCTGACTTTAACTGGGATTTAATTTCTAAAAGAAAAATAGAAGCCGTAACTTACTCTCCATATTCTAAGTTTCCTTCTGTTCGTCGTGATTTATCTTTATTATTAGAAAAAGATATAGAATTTACACAAATTAAGAAGATAGCATTACAAATTGGTGGTTCTGAATTAGATTCTGTAAATCTTTTTGATGTATATGAAGGTAAGAATATATCTAGTGATAAAAAATCTTATTCAATTAGCTTAACCTTTTCAGATGCAACAAAAACCTTAACGGATAGATTCGTGGATGGGGTAATTGATAAATTGATAAAAAAATTAAAGAAAGAAATAGAAGTAGAGATAAGATCTTAAGTTAAGTAGAATTCGATTTTCTACAATCATTTCATAAAATTAAATTATTCTGAAACTTGTTTTAACAAATCATCGTTAACATCATTTGAGATTGTAACCGTTAATTTTTTATTCTCCAACATACTTCTTTTAATTGAAAATTTTGCCCCTGGATTTCCAGCCCAACTTCTTCTAGCAATTCCATTATTAACATCCCAGAATAGCATACTTTCTAATTTCTTTTCAGATTCATAACTACCGTCTAAGACTAAGCCAAAACCACCATTTATTACCTCACCCCATCCAACTCCACCACCATTATGTATAGAAACCCAGGTAGCTCCTCTAAAAGAATCACCAATAACATTATGTATAGCCATATCTGCTGTAAATTGAGATCCATCATAAATATTTGCAGTTTCTCTATAAGGAGAATCAGTACCAGATACATCGTGATGATCCCTTCCTAGTATTATTGGACCAGATATAATCTTATCTTTTATAGCATTATTAAAAGCCTTAGCAATTTTTATTCTACCTTCTGCATCTGCATATAGTATTCTGGCTTGAGAGCCAACTACCATATTATTTTTTCCCGCTTCCTGTATCCAATTTATATTATCTCTTATCTGGAGCTCTATTTCTTCTGGACAGTCTTTAGCTATATTTTTTAAAACATCGCATGCAATTTCATCTGTTTTCTGTAAATCTTTTGGGTCATTTGAGCTACATACCCATCTAAAAGGCCCAAAACCATAATCAAAACACATAGGGCCCATAATATCTTGCACATAAGAAGGGTATTTAAAGTCTCCATTTTCATCTAATATATTTGCTTTTGCCCGGCTAGATTCAAGTAAAAAGGCATTTCCATAATCAAAGAAATACATTCCATTTTGACATAACCTATCGATAGCCTCTACATGTCTAACAAGTGATCTCTGAACCTCTTTCTTAAATTTCTCTGGATTTTCTTTTATCATTTCGTTGCTATCTTTGTAGCTAAAACCGACAGGATAATAACCTCCAAGATATGGATTGTGTAAAGAAGTTTGATCGGACCCAATATCTACTGAAACCCCTTCTTTTATAAATTTTTCTAATAAATCTATGATATTTCCCTTATAAGCAATAGATATTGGCTCTTTTCTTATTTTCACCTCAAGAACACGTGAAATCAGAAGATCTAGATTATCGTACACTTCATTGACCCAACCTTGTTCATGTCTTTTTTTAATAACTAAAGGGTTAATTTCCGCAATTACAGAAATACCTTTAGCAATAACACCAGCTTTAGCTTGCGCTCCAGACATTCCTCCTAAACCTGAGCTAACAAAGATTTTCCCATTTAAATCTATTGCGTTCTCATCAATTTTTCTTGCAGCATTTAATAATGTAATTGTGGTTCCATGAACAATTCCTTGTGGTCCGATATACATGAACGATCCAGCTGTCATTTGACCGTATTGAGTTACTCCTAAAGAATTAAATCTTTCTAGATCTTCCGGTTTTGAATAATTTGGAATCATCATTCCATTTGTAATGACTACTCTTGGAGCGTTGGGATGAGATGGAAATAATCCCATCGGATGCCCTGAATACAATACAAGGGTCTGCTCATCACTCATCGTTGCTAAATATTGCATGCATAATAGATATTGTGCCCAATTTTGAAATACAGATCCATTTCCTCCATATGTAATTAGCTCGTGAGGGTGTTGAGCCACTGCATAATCTAAATTATTTGATAACATAAGCTGAATACAAGCAGCTTGTTTAGATTGATGCGGAAAATCATCAATATTTCTTGCTTTAATCTTATAATCAGGCCTGAATCGATACATGTAGATTTTTCCATAATCTTTTAGTTCTTGATGAAATTCTTTGATCAGTTCTTTATGCATTTTAGCTGGAAAATATCTCAGTGCATTTTTAATTGCTAATACCACTTCATCTTTTGATAATAAACATTTTCTTTTAGGGGCATGATTTATTCTCAAGTCATACCTTTTAGGCTTCGGTAGATTGTTTGGTATTCCTTCTAATATCTTTTTTTTAAAATCAGTCATTTTTATCGATCTTTCCATTCTTAGTTACATTATTGTTTTTAAATGGACAATGTTTGCAATTACTATCACAACAGTGACCTCTTTTTAAATGATATTTTTCTGTAAATACAATATAGCCCTCATTCGAATAATAATAATCATCTTTTTCTAATTTTAATAGTCGATTATTAAATTTCATATATGATGTCTTAAAATACAATTAAATTATCAACAAATCTAACACTTTATGACTGTTTAATCTTGAACAAACAATATATATTTTCTTATGTTATTATGAAAAACATAATTATTATATTTTAGCATATTAATGGGAGTTTATAAAATAATAATTTTAATCTATTGCTTGTTCTTTTTTAATTTCATTAAAGCTCAAGAAAATACCACATCTTCTTATATTAACAAATATAAGGGTATAGCTATTAAAGAAATGAATAGATTCCATATACCAGCTAGTATTAAATTAGCTCAAGCTATTTTAGAATCCGGGTCAGGACAAAGTAAGTTGGCAAAGAAAGCAAAGAATCATTTTGGTATAAAATGTCATAGTAATTGGTCTGGAAGAACTTTTTATCAAGATGATGATGAAAAAGATGAATGTTTTAGAAAATATAAAAAGGCTAGAGCATCTTTTAGGGACCATTCATTATTCTTGAAAAGAACTCGATACTCATCCCTTTTCGATTTATCATTAAATGATTATAAAGGTTGGGCTAATGGATTAAAGGAAGCTGGTTACGCTACTAATCCTGAATACGCTAATCTTCTTATTGATATTATCGAGAAATATGATTTAACGGAATATGACAATATAAATCCATATCGACGATTATTATTTGCAAAATCATTTGGCTATCCATATCTTGCCGGTTTAGGTTTAAATTATTTTCAGAAGAGGCATTATATTTATAGTGATGTTCAATTTAGTGTTGCTTATTTTCAAATTAAGACTGGTTATTCAAAAAATATATATAGTAATCTATATATTGGCCTAAACACAGGCGGGTTATTTGCATATAATCTAGAAAGAACTTATCATCTAAGTACAGAAGCTTCATATTGTTTCCAATCCATAAACAAAAGACCTTCTTTAATTATTGTAACTATTGGACTTCAATCCTTACCATTTAAGCGATATTCCGAAATTATTCCCGATGGATATTTTTGGAATGAATTATCTAGTAAATTTTTTGTTAGTAAAGAGCATTTCATGCCCTATATTAATTTTACTATATCTAATCTAGATTAGAAATTTCATAATTATATAGAATATTTCCTTTTCCTACTAAAATATTAATTTCATTATCTTTATCTAAATCAGTAATACAGAAAAGTTTTTCAATTGCAATAGGAGTGCCTAAAACAGTCAATCCTTCATTGATTAAATACACCCCTTCTTTTGTTTGAATGTATAAATAACCTTTTGAGTTATAAATAAGAGATCCAATTGATATAATATCAGATAAAAAGCTTTTTGTGAAGATTTCTTGATATTTCCTGTTAGTAATATATAAATCTTTTGCATTACTAAATATTATTTTTGTTTTAGACATCTCATTTTCAAAGAGTTTCCAATTTAATTTATCTGATATATGTAAGATGCTTTTACTGCTTAGATTAGAAATTGATATTTCACTATTCATTCCATTTTTTAATTTTCCAATCCACAATTTACCTTCCTTTGTTTTGGATATTATATCACCGTTATCACATAATTGCAATTCATAGTCTATAATTTCATCAGAAGAGAAGCTAAGTCTATCTGACCCATTTCTAGCCAATAATCTAATCTTTTTATCAGAATTCACTAGAATATAATCTTTATTATCTTTAGAAAAATGAACAATCTTACTTAATAATGTATCACCGTTCTTCTTGTATTTCCACCCCCTAACCTTATCTCCTTTTTTATTTAAATTATATATATCATTATTTATTCCAGCAATGAAAATTCTATAATTTTTATTTTTATCATAATCGAAAAGTGAATGCGGTAAACTTGTTTCGGCAGGTGTTTTAATCGGATAACCTTTAACATAATCTCCTAATCTATCTATTACATGTATACTATTCTTCGTATTAAAAAGCACCTGCAATTTATTATTCTTATAGTAATCAATTTGCGAAACTTTCCCTAAAATCTTTTCTTTTAGTTTTTTCCTCCATATTAATTTCCCTTCAGAATTAAATAAATATATTGTATTTGACAAATCCTGTATTAGCACATCTTCTTTTTTTGTAAAATGGTTGTAAATTATTTGAGGTTTTGTTTCAAAAATAGTATCGGTTTGGATAGACCAGATTTCTTTTAAATCTTCTTCATAATTTTGGTCTTGATACAAGATCAGGTTATTCATTAAATAACCGTTTCTCATACTAAGTTGAAGTGATAATCCTGTGAATTCTGTTATAGAATCACTATCTATATCTTGCTTCCAAGTGTTATTTATGGTTTTTGCTAACAATTCATTTATTTTTCCCGGATTGATATAAAAGGTAAAATTATTATTCTCATTTACAGACTTAATATAATTTTGAAAATTAGGAGAGTTAAACAACACATCAGAAGTGTTATAGTAATCAATTAGGTACTCAAGATTAGAAGGGGAGTCTGAGAAGAAAAGATAGTCATCAATATTCGTAACAAAATTAGAATTTTTAATATCAAAAATAGACCCAAATAGGTTTCCTGTCAGGTTGTCTTCTTGTAGCTTGTTTATTGTAAAACCTTGATGTTTTTTTATCTGATTTTTATCAAATAAACTTTGTAATTGAGCAATTGCTAGAACTGAACTTTTAACCTTAATATAACCAATCTCTCTAATGTTTGAAGATGAACAGTAAAATAAACCCATTTCAGTATCGATTTGATCTATAAACTCATCATAATCAAAATTATATTTATTATTTATATCTTTTTTGTATTTATTCCATTCCCAGAGCGCATGATTATTTGCTAAGAAATTATTCTTATTCCTAAAAATATCTTTAGGATTATCAAATGTTAAGCCAGTTAACATATGAGTCGTTTTTGGAACATAGTTTTGGATTTCTGATTTTTGATTATTGCTATTAACAAGAATATCTGTATAATTTTTCATCTCTTCACTTGTATAACTGAATCCATTAGCAATTATACTGTGATTGCTGATTATCATTTCTCCCCCTGTCCAATTTAAAAAATTATTAAAGACTGGATTTATTTTTTCCTTTAAGTAAATAGATAGAAGATCTACTATATTATTAAAATTATAGAAAATATTAACAGTAGCATTTCTTCTAGTTGTTTCATAGACTTGTTTAAATTCTAAGGTGTTTAAAATATTTATCTTGTTTTTACTTTGCCTAATAGCATCTTCTAATAACAACCTTTTATTACTTAAGATAAACAAATCATCAGTACTACAATAGAAAAAACTTTTATTTTCAAGAGAATCATTATTGAGAATACAATTAATTTCCCAAAGAGTCGCACCATCATAGTCTGCTAGAATTTTTTTCGAATGATTATTGTCAATATCAAACAAGACTTCATTTATCCATAAATTCAATTCCTCATCAAGTTTCTTTTTTTTACTAGCAACAAATAGCACTCCTGATTCTTCGATACCAGTTCTATGTACCGAAAGTATGACTGATTCTTTATAGAAGATATTAAGATTAGATAATAAAATATCTATTATTTCTAAATGTTCCTCAAAACTTCTTATGATTTTAAAATTTCGAAGTTTTTTCCAAACATCTCTTCTTTTGACCTCTTTGTTAAGTTGATCTATATTATTTATCTCGATAATAATTGAAGCATTAGTTGGAATCGTTGATAAAGGATTGTTTGATAGAGATACTACTTTATTATATTCAACAAAACCTATATAAAGAATAGTAAAAATTAGTAGTAATGGAATGCTTATTTTTAGTATCTTTTTTTTCATGATTTAATTATTTTCCAAAATTAAATAATTTATAAATAAGAAATCTTAAAAATATTTTATCAGTTGAAAACTTTCTCGATGATATTTGGTTATACCGTGTTTTTTAATTGCATCTCGATGTTCTTTTGTTGGATATCCTTTGTTGTTTTTCCAGTTATAAACAGGATATTTTTTATGTAAATCTAGCATAATATTATCTCTATGTACCTTGGCTATTATTGATGCAGCTGCTATAGAATAATATAAATTATCACCTTTTATAATACAATGATGTGGTACTCTGTTATATTTTAAGAATTTATTACCATCAATTAAGAGTAAATCAATGTTTTTACATATTTTATCTATAGCTAAATGCATTGCTTTAATAGAAGCACTTAATATATTTATTTTATCTATCTCCTTACATTCAACAACCCCTATACCGTAATCAATAGCTGAATCTTTAATTACATTTTCTAGTACAAATCTTTTTTTAAAAGATATTTTTTTAGAATCTTTAATATCGCAGTTGTTAAAATCTGAAGGCAGTATTACTGCAGCAGCAACAACCGGACCTGCTAAAGCTCCTCTTCCAGCTTCATCACAGCCAGCTTCCATTTTTCCAGAAAAAGATGCCTTTAACATTATCTATTTATAAGTCCCATTTTAGGTTTTTTTCTAAAAGTCCTAATTGACTCATTTCTAATATCAATATCTCGCTTATACATCCACTTTCCATCAATATATTCAAAACAATCATAAGTACCATTAGGAACATAATACTCATAGAAACCTTCAAGATTCTCTTTTAAAGGAACTAAATAATCAAA
>MDTE01044009.1_pt1 | contig 11461 bp, 10 predicted proteins | sample 811231 | NCBI WGS metagenome assembly MDTE01 (sample SAMN05326651, study PRJNA326480) | marine metagenome | isolation source: seawater | place: Indian Ocean: Red Sea | collected 2010
ACGGTACGAACGCCATCTGCTTCAGTCACTTCGATCACTTGAATCTCTCCTCCCTCAGGTGGCGCTGACAATCCAGCATGCGGCGGCCATCCTGATCCCGCCATCGCCCATTCGGTCACCCATGAGAGTGGTCAGTTCGTCTTTCACCCTCGCGACGACATCAGGCGTCTGCCCGGCAAGCAGCCTCGAAGCCGGACCAATCTCCGACACGAACAGCATCGCCTCATCCACCGTACGACCAACCGTCAGGTCCAGGTCGAGGGGCGCGACCTCGACGTTCGCGAAACCCGCGTCCTGCAGAATTCCCGAGACCCGGCCCTTGCCGGCAAATGCAAACGGCCCCGGGGCGAGCGGGTCCGGTGCCTCATCCGGCCGCGGGACATGTTTGAAGACGGCCGCGGTCGGCTCCGATATCCAGGGATTCTCCTGCGCCGCACGCCAACACACGAAGGTCACACTGCCGTTTGGAGCCAACTGACTCCGGATGTGCGCGAACGCGCGCGTCGGGTCGGCAAAGAACATCACGCCAAACCGGGAAAACACGTGGTCGAATGGCGCATCGAAGACGGCGCTCGACGCATCTGCCTGCCTGAAGCTGACATCGAGGCCACGCGCCGCCGCCCGGTCACGCGCGCGGGCCAGCATGGGCCCCGAGACATCAACCCCGGTCACCTGGGTACCACGCTCGGCCAGCACAAGGGACGTATCGCCACATCCACACCCGACATCGAGGACCCTTGCGCCGTTTGCAGGCGCGAGGATGTCGATGCCGGCTAGACCGAGCGGCCCCAGCATCGCGTCCATCTGGGTCTGATAGTCCGACCACTTGGAACCGGCGTCGCCGTCCCAAAACTCAATCTGATCCTGATTGTCCATTGCTGCCAGTTCTGGCTCCTGGATGAAAGGGTCACAAGCGCGACGCGATCCCGGCGCGCCCACTGTGGAGCGCGATGATGGCCGGCATGTCTGCCCCCGGCGTTTTGCCGATTGTTGTTCGGGAGGCGACCGCTCCTAAGCCTTGTTGGGATTGACCAGGTACTTCTCGCCCGTCGCCTGTCTTGCGTAGGTCTGAATCGCATCCACGGTCAGCATCTCGGCCAGGGAGACCTCCGCCGTGTAGTGACTCGCGAACGTCGTGTGAATCTCGTCGGCGACGCGCTGGCGCAGCGCCTGCGCCGCGTCGTTGCCGATGCGCGCGAGGAACGGTGGCAACAGCCATCCGCCAATCCCCCAGGCCATGCCGTAGGCGCGATTCAGCGTCGTAGGCTCGCGACTCAGGCCACCGTAGATGTAGACCTGCTTATGGGTCGTTGAACCGTAAGGGCCGCCCGCGCCGCCCCCCTTCGCCGAAAGCGCCATCTCCATGCACGTGAGGATGTCGCTTGTGGTTCGGCCGCCCCCGATGGCATCGAACCCCAGCGTCGCGCCTGTCGCCGCGAGCGCGCTCGTCAGATCCTCGAGATAGCTGTCCTTGCTCGAATCGACCACATGGGTCGCGCCAAGTTCGTTCAGCAACTGCACGTGTTCGTCACGGCGCACGATGTTCACGAGGCCCACGTCATCAGCCAGACAGATCTTGACCAGCATCTGGCCGAGGTTGGAGGCGGCCGCCGTGTGGAGCAGCGCGGTGTGGCCTTCGAGACGCATCGTCTCGACCATGCCGAGCGCGGTCAGCGGATTGACGAAGCACGACGCACCGTCACGGGCACTGGTGCCGTCATTCAGCACGAGACACTGATCGGCGCGGGCAACCCGATACTGGGCATACATCGCGCCACCAAGGACTGCGACCGTCTTGCCGACAAGCGCCTGCGCATCGGCGCTGTCGCCCGCGGCCACCACTTCGCCCGCACCCTCGTTGCCAACCTGCAGGGCTTTGCCAACCCGCGGTGCCATCGCAGCACGGAATTTCTCAGGGACGTCCGCGGTGATGACGGGTCGCTCCGCTGTCCCCGACGCGCGTGCCGTGGAGACGTCGGCCATGCCGATGAGGCCGCCCAGGTCCGATGGGTTGATCGGCGTGCCCCCGACCTTGATGAGCACTTCATCGGGTCCGGGATCGCGAACGTCGACCTCATGCAGAGCCAGTTCGAGCTGGCCGGCTTCGGTAATGAGAGATTTGAGCTGCAGTGCCTGGGGCATGGGCCTTTCCTGTGCTGAGAAAACGGCCCGATCGTATCACCAATCCCCTTCGGGTCTGCCTCAGTCGGGCACGTATCGCGGGCGCGTACCGGCGACGGTAACGCGCCACATCCTGCGAACTTCACCTTCCGGACGGTTCATCACGGGGTAGTGTTGGGCTGCGCGGTTGTCCCACATGACGACGTCACCTTCGCGCCAGCGATGGACGTAGCAGAACTCGGGCTGGTGCGCGTGGGTCGTCAGGTAGTCGAGTAGCCCCGCACTCTCGAGCCGTGTCATGTGCGCAAAACGCCGCGTGAACTCGTGATTCACGAACAACGCCTGCCGGCCCGTTTCGGGATGGGTGCGCACGACCGGGTGGACGGCGTCTTCCTTCGGGCGCCCGTGCGAGCTTGCGTCGTGAACGGCTTCGAGTCCGCGAATCATCGCCTTCATCCCGTCGGACAGTGTGTCGAACGCGACGTACTGATTGGCGAACGCCGTTTCGCCGCCCCGTGAGGGCAGCTGCTGCGCGGCCAGGATCGAGATGGCGGGCGGCGCTTCGTCGAACGTCGCATCCGAGTGCCAACGCCCTTTGCGAATGCCGTCCGGCAAATTGATCGGCAAGACCTGCTCATTCTCTTCAATGCCCGGCGCATGCGGATAGAGATACAGGTCACCGAAGCGGCGCGCGAACGCAGTCTGCTCGTCTGACGAGAGCGATTGACCGGGAAAGACCAGCACGAGGTACTCGAGAAACGCGACACGGACTGCCTCGAAGTCGGCGTCACTCAGATTCGCGAGGTCCACCTCGACCTCCGCGCCAATCACCCCAGCAAGCGGCGTCACCCGCACTGAGCCGGACTGTTGCGCATTGATGCTTGCCATGCGAAGCGCTCCTTTGATCGAGCCCATCAACATAGCAGCAACCCGTCAGGTCGTCTCGGGATTTCGCCGGACGCCCGGGATCGTTTAGTCTCTTCGCTGCCCCAACCCCAGGCGGATTCCGCAATGTCAGAAGTCAGAAGACCCCAAGCCTATTTCGACACGCTGTCCCCGGACGCCATCTCGGACAGCCTCGCACCGGTCATCGAGGAACTTGGTCTCGGGGAAAACTGCCGGCAACTGGCAATGGAAGGCTGGACCGTTGTCGAGAACGTGGCCGACGCGGACTTCAACAAGCGCTTCCGCGCAAAGATCATGGAGAGCAAGGGCGGCAACATGTTGCTCGCGAAAGACCCGATCTATGCCGAAGCGATCACCATGCCGAAACTGCTCGCCATGGCTGAGTATTCGGTTGGGCGCGGCTTCCTGATCAGCCAGGTCGCAGCCAGCGTACGCCCGAAAGGGGCACCCAGCATTGGCCTGCACGCCGACAACAACTGGCTGCCTGCACCCTTCCCTGCCCACAACATGCTTCTGACCGGCTGTTGGGCGTGTGACGAATACACCGAGGCGAACGGCTGCACGCTGGTGATTCCCGGGTCCAACAACCTGCGCCGCCATCCGTCCCAACTCGAAATCGACCACAAGGCGGGCGCCATCCCGATCGAGTGCCCGCCCGGCTCGGTCGCCATGTGGGACGGCAACATCTGGCACTCCAACTACCCGCGTGAAACCGAGGGTGAACGGGTCGTCTGCCACATCACCTACACGCGCCTGATGATGCGCCCGGTGGAGGACTACACTGCCCACGCCGACGCGCTAATCGAAGCTCACGGCCCGGTCATGGCGCAACTGATGGGGCGCGAGGACTTCCTGAACAGCCCCACCGGCGCTGATTACACGAAGCTGCTGCAGACCTTCAACAACGCGAAGCGCTGATCCGGGCTGTCAGGGGGCTGACGCCCGCAGCCTGATCAAGTAAGGTTCGCCGTCCAGGGTGTGTAGCTCAGTTGGTTAGAGCACCGTCTTCACATGGCGGGGGTCGCTGGTTCGAATCCAGCCATACCCACCAATCAAATCAATGAGTTGTGGTGGCTGCCAGGTTCCTGCTCCAAGAAGGCAATTACGGGACTCTGCGATCGTTCGACAAGACCTCGTCACTGTCCTCGTCAGACCTCGGTTGCCCGTCCTGCACGACCGGTTCGTTGGCGTAGGCAGAAGGCGCCACCATCAGCCGCTTCTGCCGCTCGCTCGCGGAGGGAAACTCCCCTGGGTCGTAAGGTGTAGGGTGCCAGGTGGAGTTCGCCGGGCTGTATTTGTACAGCAGCGTCCTGCGGTCATGAGGCATGGTCCACTCCACGGTGCCGTGCAGCAGCGCTTCGGTGAAGATCAGTACATCGCCGGCGCGCATCGGCGGCTGGTACACATAATCCGCGGCGCGCTCGAAGCTGCGGACGTCGTCCGGCAGAAACTTCGCGTAGTTGGATTTGTGACTGCCGGGCACGCAGGCAAAACCTCCCGCACCCGCGGGCGCATCCGTCAGGTTCCAGGTTGCGACGGTCAGGCCGTTGCGCATCTTGCCGTCGCGGTATTGATACCAGTGGTCCGGAAACTTGAACGGGCCGCCATGGAGATAGCTGCTGCCCGCCCCGTTCTTCATGAAAATACAATAGTCATGATCCACTCTCGGGCGTTGGCCAAGCAGTTCGACGAGACACGGGAGCACCGCGTCGTGGTCCATCAGATCGACGAAGGGCTGGCCCCACGCCGTCACGAATTCCGTGCGGCGAAAAGGTCCGTCGTCAGGCTGTTCCGGCCACGCCTCGTCTGCGAGATCCGAGTATGACTGACATTGCTCCGCGCTCAGCACGGACGGGATCACGAGGAAACCCTGAAGGTCGAATCGGAATCGGTCTTCGTCGGTGAGGCCGCTCATCGCCCGTCCCGCGAGAACATCGAACCCTTCAGAATCGAACTGGATCGTGGACCGTCGCCCCGCCCGATGAACGCATCGGCTTTGTCGAGCTGCAGATCCATGAGGTTCTCGAACCGCTCTCTGACGAACCCAAGGCCGTCGAGCGGACGATCGTGATCAACATGGGGCCACACGTTGTCGGTGTTCATGTAGAAGTTGCCTTCGGGAGAATAGTCGTTTCAACAGCGGGATAGTCACTTCAACAGGACTTTTCTGTCAAAGCGCAGCGTAACAGAGCAGGTGTGTCAGGGCGGTTGACTCGTGCGCGCAACGGGCGCTTGGTGGGCGTCAACCAAACTTTCGCCAGCGACGATTATTGCTTTCGTTCGCGGCTTGGGTGTTTCGCCTCACTTCTTCTCTCTCTGCCTCCTCTGGTTGGTCGCCTTTTCGCGATCTCGGCTCGATAGCTTGCGATGTTGAGTTCGATGATCACGGCTTGGTGCACGACTCGGTCGACCGCCGCAGCAGTGGTCATCGGATCCTTGAAGATCTGGTCCCACTTCGAGAACACGAGGTTGCCGGTGATCATCACGCTGCGACGCTCTTAGCGGTGCGCCAGGAGCGTGAACAGCACCTCCATCTCGTCACGGTCCTGCCGCACGTAGCCGATGTCGTCCAGGGCCACACGCTCATCGCGCTGCCATCCCGGGTGGCAGCGAGGTGCCCATCCTGACCATGGCCGCGACACCGCGCGCTGCCATCATGAACGCCAGGACGAGTAGGCAGGACGACAGTTCGATCCCCGGCTGCCCGACCTCTTCATGGACAGTGTCGGGGCCACGTGTGAAATCCGGCTGGGCTACGGAACGACGCAGACCATTGTTCAGTCAGCGTCCTCGCGGGTGTCGAACGCGGCGTCCGCAATCATCCTTCGCAACGGGCCGTCGCTCATGAAGTGCATGAACCCCAGGGCCACGTAGGCGTTTGCCTGCCGGCTGGCGAGGCCGACCACCGATTCGCGGTTCAGGCTCTGCGAAACAGATTCCTAAGAATCAGTTTCATGAACGCCGGTGTCCCCCATTGATGCTGAAGAGCCCGGCAAGTTCCGATCCCGGTCAGACAGCCCCCGGCTTCGCAACCAGACGCTCACAGCCCGTCCCCGCAAGAAGCGCGTCAACCCGTTCGCGGTCCTGCTCGTCCAGCTTGACGTACTCCACCCGAATCCACTGAAGGCACTTCGCCTGGTAGGGGAATGGCTCCTGCGTCCAGGTCCTGCCGTCGACTTCTGTCTCCACTTCAGGGAGGCCCTCTTCGATCGCCCGGGCATTCGCCAGCATGACCGGGACATACGTGCGGCCAACCTCTTCCAGCAGCGCGGTAAGCGTTGCTGGGAAGTCCTCGAAGGTCACCCAACCTTCCTCTGACGGTTCGAGCCCGCCGTGGTCTTCCATCTTGCTGACCCAGGCATGGACTCTCGGGAACCGCGCCACAGCGATGGCCGCGGGAGTCGGATCGAACTGGGTGAGCTGGGTCAGCTGGCCAAAACACGCAAAATCCGCAGAGCCGGGTCTTGCCCCCATCAGGAAGGGGAATGCCTTCAAATGCGCGTTCAGGGTTTCCATGAACCGGACGTAGCTTGCCTCGATCACGGACGCCGTCGTGTCGTTGGAGCCCACGACGTACAGCCGCGAGATCTGTCGCTCGGAGAAGGCCCGCTTCGCCGCCTGCATCCGCTGGTCACTTTGAGTGACGTCGGCGTAGTGCGGCAGAACCGAACCCGCCATCTCGATGTCCGCATCGTAGTACCAGCGATAGTGAAACATCGCCTTGGTCAGCCACTCGTCACCGTAGTCTTCGAGCAGGTAGTTGACGAAGGCAATCGCGGGGTCCGCGGGAATGACCGAGCGTCCCGGGTATTCGTCTTCCAGACGCCTGATGATCGGCGTGCTGTCGACCTCCGCGACCAGTTGGCCATCGTTCCCCTCGAAGTACACGACCGGCACCAGGCGCACCTTGGGCTTCGGCAGATCGTCGCTTTCGACCTGGATGAACCGATAGGGAATCCTCCTGTAGCGAACCAGGCCCAACATCTTTCTCGTGTACGGGGATCCCGGAGATCCCCGCAGGGGCAACAGATCGTCTGTCATTGTGAATCCTCGTGTAGCAGTGGATTGCGCGTCGGCTCCGAAGCGGCGCAGTCTACGACGATTTGCCGAACTTCGACCCGATGGATGGGTACTCAGGACTTCCATCCGTCCAGCAAGAAAGACGGCGGAAACGGGGCTCCGCGCGTGCCAACCCCGGTTGAGCGCCAGCGCCAGGGCTGACCGTTCCGGCATGCGCCGAGGTGTCATACTCACCGCGAAGCCACAACAACCACAAAGGTCGATAGCCGCCCAGTGACCGATGCCCTGCATCTCAGCGAGTCTGCGGCCGGGAGCGCACCCCGCGACAACCTGGACTTCCGCCGCGTCCTGCAGATCTTCCTGCGTACGTGGCCGTTCATCCGTCCTTCGCTGAGGCACATCCTCGGGTTCATCGGGTGTTCGGCGGTCCTCGGGCTGCTGGGTATTCTCGCGACGACAATTCTCATCGCGTTCGCAACGACCGGGATCATGGCAGCCAAGCCGCTTGGCTCGGCTCTGGTGGCCGCGTACGGACTGGACCCGGCGATCTATGTCGACGTTGAGACGTTGTCGGACGAGGCGCGGCTCGCGCTCACCTGGCCAACGTTGTGGACCGCGGTGGTGTTTACGGCGATTGGCGTCGTCGGTGCCGCGCTTCTCTACTACTACAGCGTGTGGATCTTCCAGCAGATCAATCAGCGGATGCGGGTCGTGTTGATCGACCGGCTGCAGGCACAGTCCCTCGCCTATCACGCCAGCGCCCAGACGGGCGATGCCATCTATCGCCTGTACCAGGACAGCGCGATGGTGACCGCGATCATTCGCTTCGTGTTGGTCGAGCCGCTCATGGCGATCGGGCGCTATCTCGTTGGCGTCGCGTTCGTGTTCATGTTCAGCCCACTGCTTGCACTGACGCTGCTGTTCGCAGCGGTACCCATCATCTGGCTCGGGCGTTACTTCTCGCCGAAGCTGCGCGCAGAGTTTCGCGCGGCCCGTGAACGAAACTCCGCACTGACCTCCTGGATCCAGGAAAGCGTCCAGGGCATCCGAGTCATCAAGGCGACCGCAAACGAGCGCCATCGCTCGATGCAGTTCGACTCGCTGTCGCTCGCGGCACTCGGCGCGGCCTTTCGCTCCCGGTTCTCACTCAACCTGCTCGGCATCATCGCATTCGCGCTCATCGGCGCAACGGTTGTAGCCCTTCAGGCCTACATGGCGGCGATGTCGCACCAAGGCGCGGACGTGTTCGCCCGGGACCTGTTGCTCGCGTTCGGGTTCGCCGTCTGGAACTTTGGGACCTATTCGGCAGCCAGCGCGCGTACCGGTGACGCAGCCGGCTCACTCGGGGCACTCATCAGCATCTGGGGCCGCGCCCAGGACATGGCCATCGGGCTCGGCAGGGTCTTCGAGATTCTGGACCTCGAACCGGACATCGTCGATCGCGAAACCGCGACGCCCCTTGCGCCGTTCGAACAGGAGGTCCGGTTCGAGGGCGTCCGGTTCGGCTACATCCCAGGCAAACCCGTCTTGTCGGGCATCAGCTTTACGGCCAATGCAGGGTCCGTGACCGCAATCGTCGGGCCCACCGGCACGGGCAAGTCCTCCATGATGTCCCTGCTGCTCCGTCTTGCCGATCCCAACTCCGGCAGGGTCACGATCGACGGTGTCGACATCCGGGACGTGACCGTCGATTCGCTTCGACACGGCATCTCCATCGCAACCCAGGAGAACATCCTCTTCTCCGAAACCGTGCGCGAGAACATCCGCTACGCCGCACCTGACGCGAGTGATGAGGATGTCGCGGACGCCGCGCGAGTCGCCTGCGCGGATGAGTTCATCGAGCGTCTCCCGCAGGGTTATGACACGGCGCTCGGGGAACGCGCCACCAAGCTGTCGAGCGGGCAGCGGCAGCGTCTTGTGCTCGCGCGGGCGATCGTCCGCAACACGCTAATCCTGATCCTGGACGAACCAACTGCCGCGCTCGACGCAGAAACCGAGCTCGAAGTCCTTGCGCGCGTGAAGGCGTGGGCTGCGGGCCGCTGCGTCTTCCTGATCACACACCGCCTGTCGACGGTCAGACAGGCTCACCGGGTGCTCTACGTGCGTAACGGAGGGATTGCAGCGGCAGGGAGCCACGACGACCTCCTCGAGTCATCCGACGCCTACCGCGCGTTCGTGGAGGCTGAGATTGGCTGAGGGAATCACTACACGCGAGACGCTGTCCCTGCTCCGCCGCTCGCTCATCTTCGTCTGGCCGTACCGCCGTCAGGTAGCGGTCAAGGTGCTGCTCTCGTTCGTCGCACTGTATCTGGTGCTCTTTCTGCCCTGGCCGGTGAAGGTCCTCATCGACACCGTCGTGATGGGCGTGCCGATCGCCGACAGTCCGACCCCGTATCCGCCCTACGTGTCGCCATTCATTGACGCACTCGAGGGTCTCTCGCCGTACGAGATGCTGGCCACCATCGCGACCGTCAGCCTGATCGGGATCGCGATCATCGGCGGCACCAGCGGCGCCGGACGCGACAGCGCGAGTGACCAGCTTGCCGAGGGGTTCGATACCGCGACCCAGAGCGAAAACCAGGCAAACGTCTCGGGCAGCAGCGTCGGAGGCATGCTCGGTTTGTTCGAGTACTGGTATCAGCTCCGGGTGACCCACCGGATGAACCACCGACTGCGATCGATGCTCTATGCGCGGCTCGTCGCGCTGCCAATGACCCGGTTCGCAGACGCCAGCATTGGGGACGCCGTCTATCGCGTCATGTACGACACGCCTTCCATCACACGTGTCTGTTACGACGTACTCGTGTTGCCGGTCGTCAGCCTGTTCTCGATCGGTATCGCGATCTGGACGATGCAGTACAGCTTCGCGGACGTGCCTGAGCTCATCATGATTGCCTGGCTCGCGGCGCCGCTGATGCTACTCAGCACCCTCGTGATGACCGGCATCACCCGACGGCGTTCCCTCGCCAGTCGTGAGGCGGGCGCAGACACCACCTCGACGATCGAGGAGGGGATGAGCAACATCGTGGCGGTGCAGAGCCTTGGCGCCAACGAGCAGCAGAAGGCGCGCTTCGAGGAAGACAGCGAGCAGTCCTTCAAGCGATTCCGCAGCTACACCATCATGACAATTCTGTTCAACGCACTGCGCTACTCGGTTGTCATTGGTCTCGTCTATTTCGTGTTCATCGCCGTGGTTGAAGCGCTCGTCGACAACCGTATGTCTCCCGGCGACTACGGCGTTCTCTACACGTACTTTTTCCAGATCGCCGGCGGCGCGGCCGGACTCGGCGCCATCTGGTTCAACCTGCAAAACAACGTCGCCGGAATGCGTCGGGTGTATCAGATCCTCGATGCGCGGGTCGACGCGGAATCTCACGGAACGATCGTCCCCAGCGAGCCACTTTCGCGGATTGGTCTGGAGCATGTCACGTTCCGGTATGAAGACGGCACCACCGCGATCACAGACGTCTCGCTCGAGGCAAGGCGCGGCGAGATGATCGCCCTCGTTGGCAGCACCGGCGCGGGCAAATCAACGCTTGCCTACAACATCGCAGGTTTTGTCCGGCCAGACGAAGGTCGCGTACTGTTCGACGGCCACGACATTGGCGAACTCGACGCAGCTTACGTGCGCCAGCAAGTCTCATTCGTGTTTCAGGAACCGGTCATCTTCGATGACAGCGTCACCGGCAACATTGCGATGGGTCATCCCGGCGCCGATGCCGCCGCGGTTCGACGTGCGGCAGAAACGGCCGGCGCCGCTGAGTTCATCGACGCCCTGAGTGATGGTTATGCGACGCGCCTCGGTCGTGCCGGCAGCACCCTGAGTGTCGGGCAGAAACAGCGCCTCGCGATCGCCCGCGGTCTTGTTGACGACGCCGCCGTCCTGATCCTAGATGAACCCACGGCGGCCCTCGACCCGAAAACCGAGCAGGCGCTCGTCGACACCTTGCAGACCGAGCGCGAAGCCCGCCTGCTGATCGTTATCGCTCACCGGCTCAGTACGATCCGCACGGCCGATCGAATCGTCTTTCTGGATGAGGGCCGCGTCCTCGAGACCGGCACCCACGACGAACTGATGCGCCGCGAGGGCGGCGCGTACCGGCGTTTTGTCGAACTGCAGAGCGGCTGACGTCGCGTCCGCCTGAGACCCACGGTGCCTTGCTCAGAGTTCATCGGCCAGAGCAGCCGGGTCTGCGCCTCGCTACCCCCACCTTGAAACCCGCGTAACCCGGAACCGTCAGAAGGCCAGCGCGTCTTCCTTCCGGGCCGGTCTCACTCTGACGTGTGGCGCGATGACCCCGTCGGGCAAACACTCAGGCGTCCCGACGAACCGTCATCTGCCCACCACGCCTTCACCGCGGATGGCCACCACAATTGCTTTCAGACGGCCACCGCAATTGCTTCGTTATCGAAT